>Ga0075522_10001954_pt1 | contig 15491 bp, 13 predicted proteins | sample NGEPerA_FD_74796 | JGI IMG/M metagenome (GOLD analysis project Ga0075522, IMG submission 74796) | Arctic peat soil microbial communities from the Barrow Environmental Observatory site, Barrow, Alaska, USA - NGEE PermafrostL2-A | ecosystem: Environmental > Terrestrial > Soil > Wetlands > Peat ... | reverse complement strand
ACTACGCCCGGAACAGAAAGCAACGGACGTGCCTCACCTCCAAGCGCTGGGAGGAGCCAGATAGTGCTCCCAAGCGTATTTTCTCTCGCGGCCGGATTCCGCCGGGTCGAGAGGAAAGCGAGTGACCCATCGGGTAAGAAAGCCGGAGAACCCTCGCCCGCGTCCGAGTAAGTGAGCTGACGTGCAGCAGCGGAACCGTCGGACGGCATCTCCCAGATCGAATGAATGAATTTGGAGCCATCAGGACTGAGGCCCTGCACAGGAATCACCAGTCTCCGGCCGTCGGGGGAGAGAACGAGCCCGAGAGCCTTCGGAATGCTGTTGAAGTTATCGAGCGTGAGTTTCAATGTCCTGCTGTTCCCCGATCGTGAACCCGAGGCCGACGAATCACTTGGAGTCGTGTCATCCCGGTGCCCTCCCATGCAAAAAAGAGCGCTCAGGGCGGAAGGAGGTTGGCAGAGACGACAACACAGGATGACAGATATCGGTTGTGTTGACAAACACCACGGTCACGTTTAACCTTTTGTGACTGGTAACACACGTGACCGTGAGGTTAATTGCGATACCTCGTGGCTGTGAGCCGCAGATGCAAGTGAGTAGGGAGACGGAAATCGATGGCAATCAAGCACATCGCGGGAGCTGTGGAGATGACTGAGCGAGTCTTGCGCTACGAAGGCAACTGGAGTCGACGTGACTTCATGGGTGCCCTGGGGAAGGCCGCCGTCCTCCTGCCCTCGATCGGCATCCTCGAAGCCTGCTTGGGGCCCGCTGCAACGACCGCCGCGGCAAAGAAAGGCGGTCACCTTATTTGGGGTGGTCAGGACATCGGGGGCCTCAATCCGCTGCTGACCTCCGACCTGTTGAGCGGTAGCGTTGCAGGCCTCTTCTACGATCCACTCATCGAGATCGACAACAACGCGAATCCAGTGCCGTTGCTGGCAGCCGATCAGCCGACCATTTCAGCCGACAACCTTTCGTTCACGTTCAAATTGCGCCCGGGCTTGAAGTGGTCTGACGGTCAGCCAATCACGACGGATGACGTTATTTGGACATTTCGGCTGCTCTACGCGCCCGAATACGCCGCCGTGGCTTTCGGAGATCAGTCCACGGCGCGGTCTACATTTGACACAGTTACTGCACCTGACTCGAGCACTGTGGTTTTTAAAACCAAGGTCATTTTTGCGCCGTTCCTAACCTATTTCGCCACCGTGCCGATACTGCCGAAGCATGTTTTTGGAAGTCTGGACCCGACAGCATCCGCGGCTCAGATCGCCGCTTACGGCGCGGCCTTTAACACGCATCAAGCCAACAACAATCCTGCCGTCACCAGCGGACCGTGGAAGCTGGTCAACTGGCAACATGGGTCACAGCTCACTCTGGCCAGGAATGACGCGTACTACCTGGGGGCGCCATTGCTTGACGGAGTCATATTCCGAGTCATTGGGAGCGACGCGTCCTCAGTGTTGCTCACTGATGAGGTCGACATGAGTGAGGCCATTGTTCCGGCTGACATCGCGCAGCTCAAGGGCTCGGGCTCCGTCGACGTTTTCTCGGCCGAAGGCGCCGTGGTATACGCCGCGCCGAACCTTCGGCCCGGTACGCGTGGCTTCCAGCTGTTTGGTGACCAATCCGTTCGCCAGGCGCTGATGTATGGTCTCGACCGGCAGAGCATGGTCAACGGCATCTTCTTTGGGCAGGCCCGGGTGCCGAACTCATGGGTCGGGGACTTTCCGAGCGACTGGGCATATGACCCGAGCGTGGGGACCAAGTACGCCTATGACAAAGTAAAGGCCGAGGCCATGTTGGACGCGGCCGGCTGGACCAAGAATTCTTCTGGGGTCCGGGAGAAGAATGGGCTTCAGATGATGTTCGACTTTCCCGTACCGACGAGCCACCAAACCTGGGTCCAGGTTGCCGAGGCGATGCAGGAACAGTGGAGCCAGATCGGTGTGATTATGAACCCCCTTCAGGTGACATCCGCTAACTGGCTGGACCGTAACCTCCACAAGCGGGACTTCGACATGATCACCAATAACGCTACGTGGGGCGGCTTCGACCAGGACCCGACACGGATCATCTCATCAGCAGCCGCTCAGCCCGGTGGCCAGAACGCAAGTGGCTATACCAGCTCGGATATTGACGCCCTGTGCGCTCAAGGATCAGGTTCAACCGATAGGACCCAGCGCAAGATCGCTTACTCAAAGCTGCAGCCCACCTTTATGACTGTGCTGCCGCAGTTGCCGATCATTGCCGCTCCGAACCTGTTCGGCGCGAGCAAACGCCTTCAAAATGTGAATATCGGAAGTTGGACACAGTTGACGAACTGGTACTGGATGAACAAGGTTTCTGTCACGTCCGGGCAGTAAGCGCACCGCCTGGATTCATGAGGCGATAAAGGACCAGCCGACACATTGGGCGGCTGGTCCTTACTTGTAATCGCGATCCTTGGACCTAAGGCAAGGACTGGTCGTCGATGCGGCCGCGCGAGCAATTAAGAACTTGTTAACATCTGTGGTAATGTGTCAGGTGTTACTGTGCAAGCTCAATCTGCGGTGCGTTTAGTGAGGTTTGCGAGAACGCTGCATGGGTTCCAGGGGATAGGTCCGGGTCCTCATCGAGCGGCCGGCAAATGCGCCACTCCGACGGGTGTACTTCGCTGATGTCGACAGTCGCCCGCGATCGTTCGATCACGGTGGTCGTCAACGGTAAGGCTCACGAACTATACGTCGATCCGCGCCGTTCGTTGATGGACGTCCTTCGTGAGGATCTCGACCTGACCGGAGCTAAGAAAGCCTGCGATGGCGGCGAATGTGGGAGCTGCACCGTGCTGCTTGGTGGCCGCGGGGTGATGTCATGCCTCCTTCCGATCTCGAAGGTGGGAACAAAAGAGGTCGTTACCATTGAAGGACTTGCGGGACACGGTTCCAACTCACGCGACGGTGCGGGATCGCAGAGCGTAGGGCTGCATCCTTTGCAGCGTGCGTTTGCTGAGCTTGGAGCCGCGCAATGCGGTTTCTGCATTCCTGGAATGATCATGGAAGCGCAGGCACTCATCGATAGCAAACCGAACCCGACGCGTGCGGACATCGTGTCCAGGCTGTCGCGAAACACCTGCCGATGCACCGGCTACACCAAGATCGTTGATGCGGTCGTGGAAGCAGCAAGGGTGATCCGCGAAGATCCGTCTCAACCGATCGCTGTGCCGAGCCGGCCTGGCATCGTGACCGAGACAGAGTCGAACCACCGCGTGGGCCTTCGTGTTCCCAAACCCGACAGCTTTCTCCACGTCACCGGCGCGTCGAAATATGCCGCCGACCTCAAGAGAGAAGGGATGCTGTACGCGAAGATCCTTCGCAGTCCGCACCACCACGCTCGAATCCTCGGCATCGATACGTCTGAGGCCGAGGCGATGCCCGGGGTGGATGCAGTGGTGACGCACAAGGACATTCCAGGCATCAAGACACTCGTGAACGGGCGTCCTCAGCTCTACCTATTCTCGAAGGACAGAGTCAGGTACATGGGTGAGGCGGTGGCGGCGGTGGCGGCGGTTTCCGAGGCCGTGGCGGAGGAAGCGATTAGGCGAATTAAAGTGGAGTACGAGGCGCTTCCACCGGTGTTCGATTCACAGGAATCGATGAGTCCTGATGCTCCGCTTCTGCATCCTCCACATGCCAATTGGTTCACCGTCGACAAGGTTGCAAAGGGAGATGTGGCAGACGGGTTTGCGAATGCCGCGGTGGTCGTCGAGCGGACATATCGGACCTCGCCACGCGAGCACGCGCCGATGGAGCCCGAGGCGGCACTGGCCTATTGGGACGTTGACGGCCGGATGGTTTTCCACTCGCCTCATCACCACCCATTCACCTGCCATGCATACCTAGCTGAGATGCTCGGCCTTCCGCCCGACCGTATCCGGGTTATCTGTCCGGCAATGGGAGGAAACTTCGGCCACCGTGGCGAGTTCCTGCATGCAGGTGTGGTTGGCCTCCTCGTCCAGAAGTCGGGTAAGCCGGTCCGGATTGTATATACCCGCGAAGAGTCGATCATGTCGTCGGGAAAGTCCTACTCCTACGTCCTGAGCTTCAAGCACGGTGTTGACCGCGAAGGCAAGATCACGGCGTTCGAGGCCAAGGTCATAGCCGATGGTGGCAGCTGGATAGCCCACCCTGACGAGCCGATGAAGGGCGGCGGGATAACCGAGATGGTTCGCTTCGTGGCTGGACCCTATGTGATCCCCAATGCGCTCGTGGAAATGATCGAGGTGTGTACCAACCGTCCCCGCAGCGGCCCCTTACGAGGGACAAATGTTCCGGACTTTGCTTTTGCCTGGGAGTCGCAGATGGACCTGCTTGCCGAAGCGCTTGGCATGGATCCTCTTGAGCTTCGAATCCGCAACGCCATGGAGGACGGTGCCCTGTCATTGAAGGGTGAGCTCCTGGACGAAAGTGTCAGCGCGAAGGCCACGATGGAAGCGTTGCGGGGCCCTTACAGCGAGGCTTTGATGCGGGCGAAATCCGACCCTCCTCCGCTACCTTGGCACCGAGGTGTTGGCCTGGGATGCGTGTGGAAGCTCGCAGGTGGCAAGAGGAATGATGGTGCAGGCGGATCGGCGCTCGGCAAAGATCTTGGCGTGACCAGGGCGGCGGCCGAGCTGCTCGACGATGGGAGAGTCCGTATCCTCGCCGGCGCTGTCGAGAAGGGCCAGGGGATTTCGATTGCCCTGGCGCAGATAGCTGCCGAGGAGTTGGACGTTCCGCTTGATGCAATTGTCATGGGGCTTGGGGACACGTATCTGGCTCCGTATCCATTTGCCACAAGTGGTCAGAGAACCATGTTCCTCATCGGCGGTGCAATTCAAAAGGCCTGCCACAGCCTGATGTGCACGCTTAGAACAGTAGCTGCCGCAAAGCTCGATCTGGCGCCTGACCGCGTTACTCTCAGTGACGGGTGGGCCTTGGATGCCGACTCGCCTGATGGCGCGAAGCTGTCGTTTGGCGACCTCGCTGCGGCTCTTCACGAGGCCGGACTTCCGGCGAAGTACGAAGCCTCGCACGTATTTGAGAAGACCGACAAGGGGCAGGGGCCGATATTCGCCTACGCATCGCAGCTGGTCGAGTTGGACGTGAACTCGGGCAGCGGAGCCGTGAGAGTGCGCAAGGTGACCTACGTTGCAGACCCGGGGCGGGTCATCAATCCACTGACTCTAGAAGGTCAGGTGGAGGGAGGCGTCGTCATGGGGCTTGGCTATGCGCTGACGGAAAGATTCGTTCCGGGTGAAGTCGCCACGCTCAAGGGGTACGGCTTTCCCACCATCAAGGATGCCCCGGAGGAGATTGCGATGTTGCACGTTGATCGCCCAGTTCTCGGCGGTCCGTTCGGCGCTAAGGGGTCGTCTGAAATCACAGCCGCGGCCGGTATGGCGGCGGCTGCAAACGCCATCGCCGATGCAATCGGTAAGCGCATTTACGACATGCCGGCGGTGCCCGGGACGGTCCTGGCTGCCATGCGGGACGGCGCGTGAGCTCGCCCGTCTCGGAAAGGGCGAACTAGCGTAGTCGAAGACCCTGCGGGGTGACTTCCGCGGAGATAAATATTGTGTGCATGGCGTCCTGCGACGTCGTTCAGAGGGATGGGAGGTAGGCGGATGCCAATTGTTCGCGTAGAGATGTTCGAAGGTCGGTCTGTCGAGCAGAAGAGGGAGCTTGTTCGTGGCATCACGGAGACGGTTGCGCGCGTCTGCGGCCTTTCCGGTGACGGCATTCACGTGCTGATAAAGGAGATGTCCCGGGAAAATTGGGGGCGCGGAGCTGTGCTCCACGCGGATCGGCCACGCGCTGAAAAATCAGGTGAGCACATTGCCGCCGGCGATTTCGTCGTCGTCGCCGAAGGAGATCCAAAGGTTGCGGTATCTCGGGATGGGGCGACTGAGCCTGTAGGTCGGATCACCGCCCGGCTCGTAGACCACGCTGGTGGGCTCCTTTTCTCATCGTGGTCAACCGAGGACGCTTGGAGGACGTTCGGCTCCGGCAGGAATGCCGAACTTAGTGAGGGTTTGACATTATGTGATCGAATCGACCTGCCGGCCGGAGGAGGGCTACGCGGAACCCCGGCCCTCGAGCGCTACATGTCGGTGTCCACTCACGAGGTCCGGCCCGACAAACTGACCGAGTACGTCGAACTTCGCCGAATCGCCGTAAATCCTGGCATGGCACGCCTCAACGGATTTGTCTCTAGCGACATCCTACGAAAGAGATCCCTACCCAACGCGTTCTTCGTAGTTAACCAGTGGCTGCTGAAAGAGCATGCGGATGCCTACACCACGAGCCCCCTACATGAGTATCTGAAGAGCAGAGTCCGTCCGCTCCTGGTCTCTCATTCGGGTACGAGAGAGTTCACAGTTCAGAGCACGAACTCCCATTAGGTCATCGGTCCGGAGGGGGTAGTGGTCGCACCTGGTGTGCTGATTTGGTCGGAGGTATCTAGTCGCGAGCTAATCGAGCTGGTCGAGCTTTCTGATGCGCTCGGTTATTCCGAGTTCTGGTACACGGATATCCGGTTTCAACACGATTGCTATGTCGGGCTCACGTTGGCTGCGCAGCACAGCAAGCGCCTCCTGCTCGGCCCTGGAGTAAGCGATCCGTATAGCCGGCACCCCGCCGTGATTGCCATGGCCATCGCAACCCTTGACGACCTGACGGGCGGCCGCATGCAGCTTGGTTTGGGCACCGGTGGGAGCGGCCTTGCGGAAATGGGTGTCACCAAGTCCCGGCCGTTGCTTGCCCTGAGAGAAGCCATTGAGCTGATCCGCGCCATGCTGAGCGGAGACGGGGTCGAATACAAAGGAGACCTGTATCAGCTCAGCGGGACCGGCCTTGGATTCAAGCCGGTACGGGCTTCGGTCCCGATCTTTGTCGCGACGCACAGTCCTCAAACACTCGCCCTCTCGGGCCGGCTAGCCGACGGCGTCCTATTGGCGAACCTCAATAGGAAGGAGGCGGTGGCACACGCCGCGGGTCTGGTTCGCGGGGCGGAGGCCGCGTCTGGACGCCCGCCAGGGAGCGTCGCGATTCACCTGCGGCTGGAGACATGTATTTCTGATGATGAGGACCGAGCCATCGACGTGTTGCGTCAAAGATTTGCGACCAGGCTCATGCGCTCGTATCCGAATTGGGATTACTTGAACGACCTTGAAGTTCAATCGACTCAGCCCCTCCGTGAGGCAGCCGAGGCGCGCGATGTGAACAGGGTGGCGGCCCAACTTACGAATGCTGATGTCCGGGCTACCGCATTGGTCGGTTCTGTGCCCAGCGTCGTCGAGCAACTCCGAGCCGTGCTGGTTCCGGAGATTCAAACGGTCACCATCCGGCCGCTTGCATTCAAGGGCCAGGCACTGGCTGAGACAGTCGAGCGCTTTATCAGGGAGGTCTGGCCGGCAGTCGCGAGCCAGGTCGTATGACGCATTCGATCTTTCGAACAATTTAGCTGGAGGACCTCGAGACATGGACCAACCAACATCGCAGCGTCGAAAAGCCACAACGGGTAAGAACAGCGAGTCTTCACGTGCTGCGGGAGTGCCCACCCAGGAGCACCGCCAGATTCCCCGCTCCTTCCAAGAGATCATTGACCCAAGGCACACAGTCTTGCTGATCCACGAGATGCTCAACGCGTTCGTGTCCGAAGGGGGGGCCCATGAGCGGGCCGGGCGGAGAATCGACGCATCGAGCATCGTCGGTCCGATGGCTGTCCTTATCGCGGCGGCCAGGAGAAGCGGCGTGAGAGTGGCCTATGTCAAATGGACGAATCATGTCGATGGATCCACCTTCAACGTCTGGACCGGAGGGCCGCCGGCTGAGCCTCTGATGACACCCGATCTCGTAGCCATCTCGGCAATCGAGGGCACGTGGGGGCATGAGGTGGTCGAGGGCGTTGGGCCCGAACCCGGGGATTGGGTCATTAAGAAGTATCGGCCTGACGCTTTCTTCGGCACACCGCTGGACGCGTTCCTGCGATGGAGCGACACGCGCACGATTGTGATTGCAGGCATCGGCGCCGAGGTCGGAATTGTTCCAACACTGATGACCGCTTCCAATCTCGGTTACCTCCGCGTTGCCGTGACAGATTGCATCAGGCCCAGCAAGCCAGCGCGGCTGGAAGATGCGCTCCGCTACATCGCTGATTACGCCGTCGTGAAGAGTCACACGGAAGTCGTGGACGCCTGGAACGCGTCTGGGGTCTAGTCGGATCTAGGATCGCAGGAGTCACTCTTAGAATGGCGTCTTCATGATTAGATACGTTGCCCGCCGGCTGCTGACTTCGATTCCGGTGCTCTTCGGCGTCACCTTGATCACCTTCACGTTGATGCATTTCACCGCCGGCAGCTACATTCCGGGTGCGACCGGTTCACCTACCCTCACACCTGCCGATGTGACCCGCATCCGCGACAACCTGGGACTGGATCGCCCACTCGTGACCCAATATGCGGATTGGGTCGGTATTGGCCAAGCGCTCAAGTCGGTCGGACTGCAGGGCGTGTTGCCGGATAACAACAACGTCGAGCCGGGCCTTTTGCAGGGTGACTTTGGTCGGTCACTCATCGACGGCCAAACAGTGCTGTCCGCCATTCATGACCGTCTTCCGAACACGCTCGAGCTATCTGTAACCGGACTACTTCTTGGTCTCCTCATCGCTGTGCCGGTCGGTGTCTTGAGCGCGCGGTTCCGCGGTCGGTGGATCGACCAAGGCCTGACCATCCTTTCGGTAGCTGGTTTTGCGATCCCCGAGTTCTGGTTTTGCCTGTTGCTCATCCTCCTTTTCTCTGTGTCGTTTCATGCGTGGGGATTGCCCTGGCTTCCAGCCTCAGGAGCGACCAGTGCAATTGGCGGTGGCGGCTTGGTCGACAGGATCGAACATCTATTGATGCCTGCTGCCGTGATCGCAGCTTTGTATGCATCCCAATGGTCGCGCTTCATCAGGTCGAGCATGATCGAGGCGCTGTCACAGGACTACATTCGGACCGCTCGGGCAAAGGGGATGAAGGAGGGGAGAGTTGTCTATATTCATGCCCTTCGCAACGCGATTGTCTCCCTGATAACTCTGATTGGGCTCGAGCTGCCGGATCTGGTTAGCGGAACGCTGGTGGTTGAAGTCGTGTTCAGCTGGCCAGGAATCGGGTTCTTGACTTACCAGAAGGCGCTTGCCTACGACTACACAATGGTCCTCGGGATCGTGGTTTTCGTGGGCGTTCTGGTGGTCCTCGGCAACTTGCTGGCGGACGTCCTGTACGGCATCGCAGATCCGCGTGTACGGTATTCCTGACCGTCGTGGCACAGACCATCGAGTCTGCAGGACCGGGCGGCACGCGCCCGATTGGCCAAGGGCGCCCCTATTACGGATTCTGGAGGCAGTCGTGGCGTAGTTTCCGCGCCAACCGTATCGGGATGATCTCGGCCGCGATATTGATCTTCTTCATGTTTATCGCATTGATCGCGCCTTTGATCAGCCACTTCGTGACCCACTTCACGGCCACCGCACAGGACCTGAACAACACGTTCGCAAGCCCCAGCCACCAGCACCTGCTTGGTTCCGACGAACTTGGTCGGGACACGCTGACTCGACTTGTCTACGGCGCCCGAGCATCATTGGGCATTGGCTTCCTGACGGTAGCCATCGCTTTGACAATCGGAGTCTCGGTCGGGCTCGTTGCGAGCTATTTCGGGGGAATCGTTGACGATCTTCTGATGCGGCTGGTCGACGTCGTCCTGGCCACCCCCGCGATCTTCCTGTATATCCTGATGGCCATACTTTTCCGCCCAAGCCCAATCGCATTTCCCTTCATCATCGCCTCAGTCAGCTGGGCGCCCCTGGCTCGGCTCGTGCGCGCAGAGGGGCTAACACTCCGAAGCCGCGAGTTCATGCTTGCAACCCAGTCCATTGGGGCCGGACACGCTCGCCTCATCCTGCGCCATCTGTTACCCAACTCGATTCCATTGGTAATAGTCGCGGCGAGCCTTCGCTTAGGGCAAGTCATCCTGATTGAGGCTGCCCTCGATTACCTGGGCCTTGGAGTGCAGCCACCAACGCCAACGTGGGGAAACATGCTGTCCAACGCGGAAATCTATTTCTCGCATTCGGTGTGGCTCGTAGTGCTCCCCGGAATCGCCATCTTTCTGACCGTCATCGCCACCAACCTGCTCGGCAACGCCCTGCGAGACGTGTTTGATCCCTGGCAGAGTAAGCACTGATGGAACCGAGGGGTGGCTGCTGCTTTAACCGCAGAGCTGCAAAATCGCAGCTTGACTGAGCGCCTCCTGGAGGTCCGCAACCTTCGAACCATTTTTCCAGTCGAGGATGGCGAGGTCAAAGCTGTGGACGGGATCTCATTTCATCTCGACGCTGGTGAAACTCTGGGCATCGTCGGTGAGTCGGGCTCCGGCAAATCTGTTACCGCTCTCAGCATCATGCGTCTGCTACAAAGTCCCGGGCGGATAGCCAGTGGCGAGATTCTGTTCCGTGGCCGCGATTTGACGAAACTCCCGCTTTCCGAGATGGAAGGGATTCGGGGTGAAGAGATCGCGATGATTTTCCAGGACCCGATGACTTCGATGAATCCTGTTTATAAGGTCGGCTGGCAGGTTGGGGAACCACTCCAGCTTCATCGGAACATGCACCGTGGCGCTGCCCACCGTGAAGCCGTGAAGATGCTCGGAAGAGTCGGTATTCCGGACCCTGCTCAGCGGGCTCGAATGTATCCCCATGAGTTCAGCGGTGGTATGCGCCAGCGCGCAATGATCGCTATGGCGTTGACTACCGGCCCACCGCTGTTGATCGCGGACGAACCAACCACCGCACTGGACGTGACGATCCAGGCGCAGATCCTTGAGCTGCTGAGGGAGATCAACAAGACGTTTGGTACGGCAACGATCCTCATAACCCACAATCTCGGCGTCGTGGCTGGGATGTGTGAGCGGGTCTTGGTGATGTACGCCGGCCGAATTGTTGAGGAGGGAAGCGCCGACGAGGTCTTCATGAACCCGCGACACCCGTATACCTGGTCTCTCCTGCAATCAATACCGCGCCTCAACGCGGACAACGATGCAGAACTCAAGACGATAGCCGGGCAGCCACCGGACCTCAGCAATTTGCCGACCGGCTGCGCCTTTCATCCGCGCTGTCCATTCGCGATGGAGAAATGCGTGCGCGATGATCCCGAACTGACGAGCTTTGGGGGAATGCATCGGGCAGCGTGCTGGATGACCGCCGCCGGCGGTGATATGGACTCGGCTACAAAGGGGCGCCGACCGTCGTGAGCGCGACTCTCATTTGACAGCGTCCTGGACGGTCGACCAACCGCTATTAGAGTTGAGAAACCTGACAACTTCGTTTGCCGTTCGAGCCGACTTCCTCGGCGGAGCCTCCCGCCGGTTGCGCGCCGTAGACGGTGTCGATCTTTCCATATGGCAGGGCGAGACGGTCGGCCTTGTGGGCGAATCGGGAAGTGGAAAAACTACGCTGGGCCGAACGATTCTTCGGTTGATTGAACCGACCAGCGGTCAGATCTTGTTCAAGGGGGAGGACCTTACGCGACTATCGGCCGCCGAAATGCGCCGTCGGAGGCGAGATATGGCAATGATCTTCCAGGACCCGTACGCTTCGCTCGATCCGCGACAGACCGCTGGTGAAATCGTCGGTGAAGCCCTCGACATCCACCGGTTGACAAAGAGCCGCGCGAATCGCCGCGAGAGGATCGGCGAGCTGCTCGAGATGGTGGGCCTCAACGAGCGCTATCGAAGTCGATTCCCTGTTGCGTTTTCAGGGGGCCAGCGACAGCGGATCGGGATCGCCCGGGCCCTTGCCGGTGAACCTTCTCTCGTGGTGTGTGATGAGCCGATTTCAGCGCTGGACGTATCCATCCAGGCGCAGATCATCAATCTTCTTCGGCACCTACAGCGGGAGTTTCATCTCACGTATCTGTTCATCGCCCACGATCTCTCAGTCGTCAAGCACATCTCAGATCGCATCGCAGTCATGTATCTCGGCAAGGTGGTCGAGGTGGGGCCAGCGAACCTACTTTACAAGCAGCCAAAACATCCTTACACGGCATCTCTGCTGTCTGCGATACCAATCCCGGACCCAGGTCTGGAACGAGCACGAAAGCGAATCATCCTCAAAGGCGACTTACCTTCCCCGCTCTCCCCACCATCCGGCTGTCGATTCCGCACGCGATGTTTCAATGCCAAAGCAAGGTGTGCTGAAGAGGTGCCACCCCTAGCTAGCATTGGCATGGAGCGCCACCAGGTGGCATGTTTCTATCCAGTTGAGACGTTAAGTGGTATTGCAGTCAAAGAACACCATCTTTTGGACCAAACGGTGCCATGAAGTTAGGCCGTTGGCCCCGCGTTCGTTCCAACGAAACGATTGTCTGATGTATCATACGTTCCATTCACAGTAGGTTCATGCAGCTTGTAAAGACGGTGGTGCATTCATGAGCACAGTCCTCATCCTAGTCGCAACGTTCCTGGCAGCCGCCGTGGAATGGGTTGAAGCCTTGACCATCGTGTTGGCGGTAGGCATGTTCAAGGGCTGGCGGAGCGCAATAGTTGGAACGGTCGTCGGGCTAGTTGCCCTGGCCGCCATTACGCTGGCGTTCGGCGTCGCCATTACCTCGCACGTCGACCTCGCTGTGGTGCGGACCTTGGTCGGCGTGTTTCTCCTGCTGTTTGGCCTGAAGTGGCTGCACAAGGCGATCCTCCGCTCTAGTGGCCTTAAGGCGCTTCACGACGAGGCGAAGACATTCGAAGAGACCAAACAAATGCTGGCGACGACAGGAGGCACGCGACGGCTGGCGCTCGACCGGGTGGGCGTATCGACGGCACTCGGGGGCGTTTTCTTGGAAGGTCTCGAGGTGGTGTTCATAGTGATCGCCCTCGGCGGTCTGCGGAACGTGCCGGCTGCGGTCATCGGCGCCGCCGCCTCCCTCGTTGCAGTGGTTGCGGCTGGCTTTATTTTCAGAGCACCTCTGACTTCCGTGCCGGAGAACACGATGAAGTATGTGGTCGGGATACTCCTGACTTCGTTCGGCACCTTCTTCGCTGGCGAGGGACTTGGCGTTCAGTGGTGGAATCAGGACATCAGTCTTATACCGTTGATCGCTGTGTATGGCGTAGGCTCGATAGTCGCCGTCTGGATTCTCAAACACCCAGCCCCGTTTACTGTTGAAGTTCGCTTTCTGCGTTCGGTGCGTTCCGCCGCCAACGAGGTTTGGGGCCTGTTTGTCGATGACGGCGCGCTGGCGATCGCCACGGTGGCAGTTCTGCTCGCCATCGCGGTTTTCGTCGACCACCAGGCCGGCCAGCGCGCTCTCGCCGGACTTCTGCTTGTAATAGGCGTGCTTGCGGCCGTCGCCGTGAGCCTGTCCGGCGCGGTGCGGCTAAGCGTTACGAGAGGTAGCTCGAGTGAGGCGTTCGGCGCCGTCGAGGCGCTGCTCGACGATAAGGAGATTCCGGCTCGGGTTGAGGAGGAAGTCTCTAGCCGCTAGGCTGGCTGACCGGCAGACCGAGCGCTTCTCCTCTAGTTGGCTGCCTCTCGAGAACTAATCTTTGGGCCCACGATCAGTCGCGGTCGCCGCCGGCGTTTCCGCGCCGCGACTACCGTGGCAGCATCTGTGCCCATCTTTTCCTGCCGCTCAAAAACGCGTGCCTCAAATTCCTCGAGCATCTTCTCGCACCGGTCAAGCCACCCTTTGGCCTCCGCCTGGTTCGGCGCGCCAAACCAATCGCGACGTAGAACGCGCTCGTACCACGCACAAATCTTTTCGAATTCGGCGCGAATCTCCTCCGCCTCTTCATAAGTGAAGTTCTTGCGGAACGTTTCGAATTCAATCTCCTTGGTGAAATTCACCTCGCAATTCTCGATGATCTCCTGGTAGTGATTGGAGGTCTGCTCCTGAAATTGCTGGATTAGCTTTGAGCCCTCCGTTGCATCAACGCTGCGTAGGGGCAGAAGATGGAACTCACCTTTGCCATCGGTGATGCGGTGAAGGATAGGCGCCAGATCTTTGCGGAGGCTTGAGTTGTCAGGGAAGACACACACTGATTGTTGGAGGTAGATGGCGCCGATCTTCTTGAGATGGCGCCAGACAGCCACGCGGGCTGCTGTGGGCTTGGCCGGCATCCGATAGACAAGGACTGTGAAACGATCGACGCGGCCAGCCATTGGACCCGATGATAGCGTGCAATGCTGAAGGGCGGCAAAGGCCGATCAGGATCGTGCACACCTTGGCGCGCCCTGCCCTGATATGCCCCCGCGCCGTTGCTGGGCTTCCTCTTGATCCTGCTTCGCGTCCTTGTTGATTGCTGTCGTTCCGCCAAGATCTTGCACTCGAGAATCTGGTCCTGCGACAGCAACTCGAGGTGCTCCTTCGTCGCGAGCCAAAGCCGCGTCTGCACAACCGGGATCGAATTCTTTGGGTCTGGCTGCGGTGGCTCTGGCCGGAGGGATGGACTCGTCAACTGAGGATCGTGCAACCGGAGACGGTGATCGGCTGGCATCGAAGGGGTCGGCGCTTGTACTGGAGCTGGAGGTCGCGCAGTCGGCTGGGCGGGCCACGCCTGAGCCCAGAAATCCGGGAACTGATTGCTAGCGTGTCGAGAGACAACCCTCTGTGGGGGCGCCGAGCGCATCCGCGGCGAGCTGCTCAAGCTCGCGATCGTGCTCAGCAATCGATCGATTCGCCGCAATCGATGGCGCGGTCCCAGGCGGGAGAGAAGTCAGGACTGGCGAACGTTCCTGCACAACCAGATCAAGGGCATCTGGGCGGCAGACCTATTCGTGGTCCAGACGATCCGCTTCCAGACTTTGTACGTGTTGTTGTTCCTCAGCCACGAGCGCAGGGAGCTGTTTCACTTCAACGTTACCGCCAGCCCGACGGCTGCATGGATCTGGAGACAAGTGATCGAAGCGACGCCTGGGGCCGACAACCGAGATACCTGATTTATGACCGGGACAACGTGTATGGCGATGACTTCGGGAGCAAGCTGGTCGGCGCCGGCATCGCAGATATCCGAACGCCCTGTCGGGCGCCGCTGGCGAATTCTGTCGCGGAACGGGTAGTTCGGACCGTACGCCAAGTGTGTCTTGACCACGTCATCGTGTTGAACGAGCGGCATCTGCTCGCCTTGCTCACGGAGTTCGTGTGCTACTACAACCATGATCGTCCTCATCGCACGATCGAGCTGGAGGCACCGGTGCCAATGGGTCCGCCGATATCGCATGGCGACGTCGTTAGCCGACCCCTCATGGGCAGCCTTCACCACGTCTATGCGAGGGCGGCATGAACGATGCACTTATGCCGCCCTACAGCTGGGTGACGGACGAGATCCGTGAATGGGGCACCGACACCGATCCCGAGGCGAGCTGCTAAGTTCCCGATTTGAGATCTCTCAAATCGGTCGTTCCATCCGCAGTTGCCGGGGGTGCAACTGTTATGGGTAACG
>Ga0075522_10001953_pt1 | contig 15494 bp, 11 predicted proteins | sample NGEPerA_FD_74796 | JGI IMG/M metagenome (GOLD analysis project Ga0075522, IMG submission 74796) | Arctic peat soil microbial communities from the Barrow Environmental Observatory site, Barrow, Alaska, USA - NGEE PermafrostL2-A | ecosystem: Environmental > Terrestrial > Soil > Wetlands > Peat ... | reverse complement strand
TTTTTTTCTCAGTAGTCGCCACAATATCCATCTTAATATTTTATCCCGCGCCGCTGCGTTCTGGCAACTCAATTCAACGACACCCTGCGCATTTCGGGGTCGTCCTCAAGAGTGCCACCGAACCGGCAGATTGAAATGCCGTTGGGATTTTTCAACTCCGCAACCTCGGGATTTCAGGTGGGAAAATCTTCTGACGCCGGGCCATTTTTAAGTCCTTTTGTTCCTTTTTGGTGGTCCCAGATTGTTCCTCCACACCAAAAACAGTCATTACTTCTACCTTTCCGATTGCATTCGGGGCATTCGCTATCTACCTCCCAGATTAACCAACTTTGCCCGCCAGGACGCAAATTGTAACGCAGCCCCCAGATGCAGAAATCGCGGGTGATGACTTGCGCCCCCGTCTTGACCAATACCACGTTCACGACTCTTTCTGCCTCGCTTCCTTGGACAGACACCACAAATCGAGACCAGTCAAATTCCGGACTATAGAAGCGCTTGGCATAATTGGCATGGATTTTCATTTCCATTTGTAGCGTTGCGGTCCGTTCGCGAAAATGATCCGCCATAAATTGTTCGATAGCCGGTTCAAGATAGACGCATCCTTCTAATTCTTCATTGGAACTTCGACTTTTTGCTCGATCATGGCGTTGAGCGTAGCGGGTATACCAATCCTTGCCGCTCTGCCATCCAGACCCGCCGCATTCGGGACACTCAGGGGTCCGGTTGCAGAAACTACATTCGGTATCAACTTCTTGAATCAACCAACTTTCACCGGACGGCTTTACATGGTAGCGCGAACGATGGTTGGGATGAGTCCCAGTCGTCACGACGGACGCTGCGACGCCAGACGGCAACACGCTCTCAATTTTCTCCGATTCGCTTAGGGAAACGACCCCACTGCGACTGTCCCACAAGCATTCTTGATGGTAAAAGCGCTGACGGTAATCGTGGCGGCTCTCCAAAATTATTTTCAAAGCCGTCGTTCGTTCCCGAAAGAAATCCGTCATGAACTGCTCACTTGTCGGATTGGATTCCATCGCAGTCGCGGTCGAGGAAAGGCCCCGCGCTTTTCGGGCGGCGGCTTACGCCTCGATCTCGTAAATCTTGATCTTGTTATACAAGGTTTGACGGCCGATGCCGAGGCGCTTGGCGGTTTCGAGCTTGTTGCCGCCGGTGTCTTTGAGCATTTGGATGATGGCGTTGCGCTCCATCGCTTCCATCAGGGTGAGTTCGGGGTTTTCTTTGGGGTTCATCACGGTGGTGATGGAGAGGTCGCGCTCATCGACCATGTTGCCCTCGCACATCAGGACGGCGCGCTGAATTTCGTTTTGCAGTTGACGCACGTTGCCGGGCCAGTCGAAGCTGCGCAGGGCCTCGGTCGCGCCCGGGGTGAAGCCGCTGATGTTGCGGCCGGATTGCGCGTCGAAACGTTTCAGGAACGAGGTGGCCAGGGGCAGGATGTCTTCGCGCCGCTCCCGCAAGGGCGGCAGGTGGACGGTGATGGCGCTGATGCGGTAGTAAAGATCTTCGCGCATTTTGCCGGATTTGATGGCTTCTTCGGTCTGCCGGTTGGTCGCGGCGATGATGCGGCAATCGGTCTTGTAACTGGTCCGGCCTCCCACCGGCCGCACTTCTTTTTCCTGGAGGACGCGGAGCAGTTTGCTTTGGGTGTCGATGGGCATCTCGGAAATTTCGTCGAGCAACAGCGTGCCGCCTTCGGCCTGGCGGAAGAGGCCCTCGCGATCGACGTTGGCGCCGGTGAAGGCCCCTTTGACGGACCCGAACAATTCGCTTTCGATCAACTCGCGGGGCAGGGCGGCGCAGTTGATTTTAATCAGCGGCCCTTTCAGGCGCGGGCTCAAGGTGTGGATCATGTCGGCGATGACTTCCTTGCCGGTGCCGCTTTCGCCGGTGATGAGAATGGAAACATCGCTGGGCGCGACCCGCTCGATGGTGCGCACAATCGCCTTCATGGCCGGGCTTTGGAAAATGGGCGAGTTGCCGCCGCTGAGGGTGACCAGCGCCTTGCGCAAGGAAGTGGCTTCCTGGTTCAAGCGCCGGTGTTCCAGTGCGCGCTCGACGGAGAGCATCAGGATTTTTTGATCGAAGGGCTTGTTTTGGAAATGATACGCGCCGCGCTTGGTCGCCTCGACGGCGATGTCATAGGTGGCATGTCCTGTCAAGACTATCACTTCCGTGTCCGGCCATTGCTTCTTGATTTGCGGCAGCAATTCCATCCCGTCCCCGTCCGGCAGCACCAGATCCAGCAGGATCACATCCGGTTGCGCCTCGGTGAAGGAGGCCAGCAATTGCGCGGCGCTCGCCTTGGGAATCGGCTCATAGCCTTGGCGTTGCAAAATCGTGCCGATCAAATCGCGCACCCCTTCGGTATCGTCCACCACCATGATCTTCGCTTTCATAATTTTTTCTCACGCCAGCGGGCGCAGGCCTCGACAAAACCATTGAATAGTTGTAGGAAAACCGTGTTGCTGTCAATCAAGCGTTCGGGATGGAACTGCACCGTGAGCAAAAATGGGCCGTCGCCGGCTTCCTTCCACTCCATGGCTTCGATGATGCCATCGGTGCTTTGCGCGACCACCCGCAATCCCTCCGCCAGCCGTCCGACGGCCTGGTGATGGGTGCTATTGACCCCAAATGTTCGCTGTCCACTGAGGTGGCCCAGAAGCGAATCCGGCTCGACGGTGATGGCATGGACGGGTTCCATTTTGCGGTCCATTTGACGGTGATTCAAGGAGCCGGGGAGCTGGGTGGGAATATCGACGACCAGCGTCCCGCCCAGAGCGACGTTCAACATTTGGTGTCCCCGGCAAATGCCAAAGAGCGGCTGGCGCTGGCGCAAGGCTTCGGCGATGATTTGTTTTTCCCAGACATCGCGCTCCGGCTCGAGGGGGCCGACGGTTTTGGCCAAGTCAGCGGGCAGGTTCGGGGCGTAGAGCTTGGGGTCGATGTCGTCCCCGCCTGTCAATAATACCCCATCGCAGCGCTCGACAGCTTCGGCGATAAAGGACCGGGAACTGGTCGCGGGAAAAATCTGCGGCATCCCTCCGCCGGCTATGATCGCGTCGGTATAGCGATTGGAAAGGCTGATCGACGAATCGGCGAACTCGGCCCCTTTACGCTCGGTGCTGGGACTGACCAAAATAAGCGGGCGTCGTTTCATGTGGGAGTTCCGGGGAAGCGCTCTTCAATGAGTTTGACCAGGCGGATTTCCGCCTCGGGACGCTGGAGCTGGCGGTTGATGCGCCGGCGCACCGAATCGAGCAAAGCCAGCCAATCCTCCACGGGCGGGTGGGCAATTTCGCGCCATTTGTCGAAGCGTTTTTCGCGCCGGTAGAAAATCCACTGTTTGCCGACGTGCTGGGCGTAGCACTGGACGGTTTCCCCTTCGGACGTGGTGCGTTTCCAACTGATTTCGGCTTTCGGCATTATTTTCCTTCAGTCAAGTCAACCCCGGCCACCGCCATGGCGGCGATGCCTTCCTCGCGCCCGATAAATCCCAAGTGCTCGTTGGTGGTGGCTTTGATCCCGATCTGGTCCGGGTGAATGCCGAGCGCCTCGGCGATGTTCATCTTCATGGCCGGGGCGTGCGACATCACCTTGGGTTGCTGGGCGATGATCGTGGCGTCCAGATTGATAATCCGGCCCTCGCGAAACATAACCTGCCGTGCCGCTTCCTGCAAAAAAACCTTGCTGGCGGCGCCTTGCCAGCGAGGGTCGGTATTGGGAAAAAACTGTCCGATATCGCCCTTGCCCAACGCGCCCAGAATCGCATCGCAGACCGCGTGCATGAGCACGTCCGCGTCCGAATGGCCGTCGAGACCTTTGCTGTGAGGAATTTCCACGCCACCCAGCACAAGCTTGCGGCCGTCGATCAACGGGTGAACATCATAACCGATTCCAACATGAACCATAACCTTGAGTATAAAGTTGGGCACGGGCGCAACCAAGCAATTTATCGCCGCGCCGCGCGATGGTTTGCATGAGTTGTGATTGCACCCCTGAGTAAAGCATAGGCGAAACACTTGCTTTTCAATTCGCCATACCGGTTATACCAGAAGCGGGAATCTTTGCCGCTCACCGTGCGCGCTTTTTTTTGAGGGGCGATGATGGAGCAAACGGAGGCGCCCAAGACCGGTTCTGCACGCTGGCTCGATAAACCGGCTTGTCAGGCAGCGGATTAGGGCGTATTGTACTGGGAAGATCTCTGAGAACCCGTCCACCAACTTAATTGTTAAGCCGATCGATCAATTTCCTGGCGTGCCTCTGCGGATTGGTTTTCGTTTTCGGCGGCCGTCTTATTGCGCAACCCGCTCCCCTCAATATCACGACGGTGGCGGGTTTGTCGGACGTGGGCAGTGCGGATGGCGCAGGTTCGATGGCGAGATTCCATTTGCCAGCGACTGTGGCGGTGGACAGCGCAGGCGATATCTACGTCGCTGATACTGCCAATAGCACGATTCGCAAAGTGACCTCCGCCGGGACGGTAACCACCTTGGCCGGGTCGTCCCAACAACCGGGCGCACAGGACGGGACGAACGGCAGCGCTCGTTTCAACCAACCTTGGGGACTCGCCGTAGATAATTCGGGGAACGTATGGGTGGCCGATACTTTTAACGACACAGTTCGGCGGATTACTCCCGCAGGCGTGGTGACGACCATCGCTGGCACTACGAATACCGCGAGTTTTCACAATGGCCCCTCTCTCCCTAATTTCAGCGGCGGCGCGTTGTTCAACACTCCTTATGGGATTGCCGTTGATGCGACTGGAAATGTTTTCGTGGCAGACACGTTCAACAATATGATCCGAAAAATATCCGCCGACTCGGTGACGACCCTGGCCGGAAGCGGAATCTATGGCAGTCGAAATGGCACGGGAGGCGGCGCGCAATTCTCCTATCCCATCGCGCTGGCGGTGGACGGCGCGGGCAATATCTACGTGGCGGAGTATGGCAGCGGCCTTGTCCGTTGCGTGACGGCAATGGGGGCCGTGACGACGGTTGCGGGCATCACTTTCAGCACGCCGGGCGGAATTGCCGTGGATAGCGCGACGAATCTCTACGTGGCCGATACCGGCAATCAGGTCATTCGCAAGCTTTTGGTGGATTCCACCGGGACTAATTGGATTCCCACCATTTTGGCGGGTTATCCCGGTATTTTTGGCGATGCCGACGGGATTGGGGAAGGGGCGCGGTTTTATGACCCGGAAGGCGTCGCGGTGGACAGCGCGGGCAATGTTTATGTCGGCGATTCCGTCAATAATATGATTCGAGAGATTAGCGCTTCTTCGGACCGCGTCACAACCCTGGCCGGGCCGGATGGCAGTTACGGCAGCGCGGACGGTCTGGCGGTTGCGGCCCGTTTTGACGAACCCTTCGGTGTGGCCGTGGACAGCGCAACCAATCTTTACGCGGCGGACACGTTCAACAATACGATTCGCCGCCTCACCCCGAACGGATCGGTCACTACTTTGGCGGGCTTGGCCGGATTTTCGGGCGCCGCCGACGGATCCAACAATCTTTCGCGCTTTAATGAACCTACCGGCTTGGGTGTTGATGCGGCCGGAAATCTCTACGTGGTGGATTACGGGAATTCTACCATCCGAAAAATTACACCGGACCTTCTGCATTCCAATTGGGTGACAATCACCTTATGCGGGAAAGCGGGGCAGCCGGGGTTTCTCGACGCCAATGGGACCAATGCGCTCTTTCGCAATCCTTATGCCGTCGCGGTGGACAGCGCGACAAATGTATATGTGACAGATTCTCGCAATCACGCCATTCGGCGGGTCAGTCCAGCGGGCGCTGTCAGCACTTACGCCGGCGATCCCGGGGTGGCGGGTTATCGTGATGCGACGGGGACGAACGCATTATTTAACTTGCCGATTGGCGTTGCGGTGGACAGCGCCACGAATGTTTACGTGGCCGATTCCGGCAACGATGTGATTCGGAGAATTGGGCCGGGCGGAATAGTGACGACACTGGCCGGCGCCGCCGGGGTGCAGGGAACCCGGGATGGCAGCCAGGCTCTTTTCAATGCGCCGGAAGGCATTGCGGCGGACCCCTTCGGGAATATTTATGTCGCCGATACTGCCAGCGACACCCTCCGTGTAGTTACCGCCGCAGGCATGGTGACAACGGTAGGAGGAAAGCCGGGCTTGCCCGGGAGCGCCGATGGATTGGGTGCGGTGGCGCAGTTCGACAGCCCGGCGGCCCTGGCGGTGGACTCTTCCGGCGCGGTCTATATAGCGGACGCCTTCAACAATACCCTGCGTAAAGGAACCGTTTACCAAGCCTTGCCAGTGGCGCTTTTGGTCACTGGGCTTTCGGGTGGAAATTACCAATTCAGTTTTCCGACGGTCGCGGGAGAAACTTACTCGATTCAGCAAAGCAGCGACGTCGCGAGCGGAATATGGACCTCCTCCACCAACCTTACCGGCGTCGGTTCCCCGTTTCAATTCACTGCTCCGTTGAGCAACGCGCAACAGTTCTTCCGCGTCGTCCAACCTTGACCTCAGCCTGCGGGGCAGACAACAATCGGGCATGGACCCGTTACTGAAAATCTTGCAGGAAAACGCGGCAACGAAACCCGCCCAACTGGCGGCGATGCTGAACCTCTCCGAACCCGACGTCGCCGCCAAAATCAAGCAATACGAAACCGACAAAGTTATTCTCGGCTACCGCGCGATTTTGAATGAGGAAAAAATGGGCCTCGACCTGGTGCGGGCGGTCATCGAAGTGAAAATCACCCCGGAGCGCGGGGGCGGCTTTGACCGGCTGGCGGAACGCATTGCCAAATATGACGAAGTGCGCTCCTGCTACTTGATGTCCGGCGGCTACGATTTGCTGGTGGTCGTCGAAGGTGACGACCTGCGCGAGGTGGCGCGGTTCGTCTCCGAAAAGCTGGCCACCATCCAAGGCGTAATTTCCACCGCCACCCATTTTATGCTCAAAGTTTACAAAGACCACGGGCTGCTCGTCGCGCCGGAAAACAACGAAGAGCGCCTTGCCATCACTCCCTGATTATAATTGCTGCATCGACTTGTCCAAAGCGGCGAAAAGCTGGTTCATGGTCGCTTCCGTTTCATCGCCCATATTGGAAATGCGGAAGGTCAGCCCTTTGATTTTGCCGTAGCCGCCGTCAATCAGAAATCCCTGGTCCTTGGTCAGCTTCTGCAACTTGGCCGCGTCCACGGTGCGGCTGCCGGGTTTGGCACCATTATTGACACAGGTCAGCGTGACCGATTCAAAGCCTTTCTCCGGGTAAAGATTGAAGCCGTGGCGGGCCGCCCAGGCGCGGGTCGCTTCGGCCAGCTTGAGGTGCCGGGCGTAGCGGGCGTCGAGGCCCTCCGTAAAAAAGTCGTCCAGTTTTGAACTGAGCGCGAAAACGTGTCCGATGCTCGGGGTGCTCGGAGTCATGTTTTGTTCGGAGTTCTTTTGAAATTCCACGAAATCGAAATAGTAACCCCGGTCTTTCGCCGTGACGGCTTTGGCCAAGGCGGCGGGGGAACAAACAAAGACCGCCAGGCCCGGGGGCATGGCGAAGGCCTTTTGCGTGCCGGCCAGCAGCACGTCGATGCCCAGCGCGTCGAAGTCCAGCTTGACCGCCGTCATCGAGCTAACGGCGTCAATAATAAACATGACGTCCGGATATTTTTTCTTGAGCGCGGCGATCTCGGCCAGGGGACTCATCACGCCGGTGGAGGTTTCATTGTGAATGAGAGTCAGGGCGTCGAACTGGCCGGAGGCCAATTTTGCCTCCACTTGTTCAGCGCGAATAGGGGAGCCCCATGGGACTTGCAGCGCCTCGGCCTCCTTGCCGCAGCGTTTGGCCACGTCGAACCATTTATCGGAGAACGCGCCGCACATGCAATTGAGCACCCGCTTTTGCACGAGGTTGCGCATGGCCCCCTCCATCACGCCCCAAGCCGAGGAGGTGCTGAGATAAACCAATTGTTTGGTCGAGAGCAACTGCTGCAACTGCGGCTGAATTTTGCCATAGAGGTCTTTGAAACCCTGTCCGCGATGCCCGATCATCGGCGAGCAAAAGGCCTGAAAAGTCTTGGGGCTGACCTCGACCGGCCCGGGAATATGCAATTTAACATGTGCCATAAAAAAATTTCAAAAAATGCTCAAACCACTTCGTGCAAGTTTTCACAAGCCGGCGGGGCTGGCAAGAAATCATTTGCCGCTTCATTGGCTTGGAAAGTGGCTGGCGTCTTGGCGTCCTTGGGCTACTATATTCGGGCATGGCTCCATATAATTTATGAGGACAAAATATTTGCCGGCCGTTCGCGGCCTGTTCCTGGTGGCGTTGACTCTGGTGGCGCGGACTGCTTTGGCCGATTCCGCCACCAATCTTTATAACGGCGAAATGTGGGCGTTGCTGGACGCGAAAAAAGTCGTGGCGTCCGCAGCGGACATCACGCTGGCCAAATACCCGGATTGCGACGAAGCGACCGTCGAGAAAAAAATGGTGCGGATCTATCGCGCCGACGGCACCGGGCAATGCCAGGACGAAGCCTTCGTCAAGGTGCTGACCGAAAAAGGCAAACGCAATAATCGCACCATGGCGCTTTATTTTACGCTGCCATATTCCATCCAGGAAGTGGCCAAAATCGACGTGATCAAGCCCGACGGCACAGTTCTTCCCGTGGACGTGGCCGCCAACTCGAAGGAAACAATCGACGACAGCCAGATGTCGATGAACATTTACGATCCCAACAGCCGCATTCTGCAAGTGAACATTCCGCAAGTGGAAATCGGCGACCTTGTCCACGCCGTCACCCGCCAGACCATCACCCGTTCCTACATGCCGGGCGAATTCGCGGAGGAAAGTGTCTTTGAAGATGAAGGTTATATCCGTCATCTCTCCTACGAAGTCCACGCGCCCCTGGACCGGCCCCTGAAGCAAATCGCGGTGCGCGATGAAGTGCCCGGCACGGTGCATTATTCGACTCATGCCGGGGACGACCATACGTTGGTTCATCTCTGGGAAGTGACCAATGTGCCGCGCATGTTCGACGAACCGAGCATGCCTCCCGCCGGCCAGGTCCTGCAACGCGTGCTGGTCAGCACCACGCCCGATTGGCAGGCGGTCTCGAAATGGTATTGGAACCTGAGCGCGCCGCACCTTGCAGCAACCATCCCGGAGATGAAGGAAACGGTCGATAAATTGACCGCCGGGGCCAAGACGGACCTCGAGAAGGTCAAGGCCATCTTTTATCATGTGTCGAAAAATATTCGTTACATGGGCCTGACGCCGGAGAAGGATCGTCCCGGTTTCGAGCCGCACGACGTCAAAATTACTTTCGCCAAAAAATACGGCGTTTGCCGCGACAAGGCGGCTTTGCTTGTTTCGCTGTTGCAGGCGGCGGGTTTGAAGGCTTATCCGGTGTTGATTAGCGTCGGCATCAAGCGGGACCCGGAAGTGGCCGATCCCTTTTTCAATCATGCCATCGTCGCCGCGGAATTGAAGCCGGGCGAATACACTCTGATGGATCCCACCGATGAACATACCCGCGATCTTTTGCCCTCGACCGATTGCGACCAGAGTTATCTGGTCTGCCGGGCGGAAGGCGAAAGACTCCGGCTCAGCCCCGTGCCTCCGCCCGAAGAGCACATGATGCGCATCAAGACGACCGGCACCCTCAGCGCTTCGGGCGCGCTGGAAGCGAAGTCCGAGTTATATTTTCAAGGCGTGAATGACGACGCTTACCGCAATGCCTTCTCGCACATGAAGCCGGACGACCGCCGCCGTTTCTTCGAGCGCGATCTCAAGCAAGCCATGCCGGGCGCGTGTTTGAACTCCTTCAAACTGCTGCCCGAAGACATGCTGGACACTTCCGCCCCGTTGCGCGCGGAGCTGGAATTTTCCGTCAATGGCATGACCGCAACCGGCAGCGGCAAGTCGATGGTCAGCGTGCCGTGGATTGGCAAGAGTTTTGGCATCATTAACTTTATCATGGGTGGAACCGGCCTGGAAAAAAGAAAATATCCGATGCAAACCAGCGTGACCTGCGGTTTGCAGGAGGACATTGCGGTCAAGCTGGCCGACGGATTTTCCGACGCGGTTTCCATGCCTTCCTGCTCGCCGGTGGACGACGAATGCCTGGCTTACGGACAGAATTTCCAGCTTAAAGACGGCACGCTGGATTGTTCGCGCGACTTCAAATTGAAAGTGGTCGAGTTTAGCCCGGCCCAATATTTGAAGCTGAAAAAAACTTTGAAAGCGATGGAGTATGATGAGCGAAAAGTCCCGGTGCTCGCCACCACCTCCATGGCCGCCAATGCGCCCGAGGAGAAAATGCCCAACATGGCCGACCCCGCTGTCGAGTCCAACGCCAAGATTTTGGAAAGCCACAAGGAACTGGTCGTCAGCAGCCCGCACTCTGCCGTCTATCGCGTGCGCTATGCCAAGCGCATTCTCAATTACGCCGGCAAAATTCGCGAAGCGGAAGTGAAGGTCAGTTACAATCCCTCCTGCGAACAGGCCACGCTCGTTCACGCGGTCGTGACTTCCAAAGACGGCCAGCGCCAGGAAATTTCCACCAACGAAATAAACGTGATGGATGAAGGCTGGAACGCCTCCGCCAAACGTTATACCGGCGGCAAAATTCTGGTGGCCAACCTTCCGACGGTCGAAGTCGGTTCCACCATCGAAGTCGAGTTTGAAATCACCAGCGAAAACAAGCCTTACCTGGCCGGCTTCGAGGCTTTCCAGTTGCGGGACGCGATGGAGAAAAAGTCCTTTGAGTTGACAGCGCCCACCAATGTGCCCGTCCAGAAAATGACCACCGGACCGGCCGGCCTGGTGCATGAGGAGGACGGCCAAACCGACGCCGGGCAGCAATCGTTCCACTGGCAGACGGCCAATGCCGGCGCGCTGCCCGCCGAATCGCAGCTTCCACCCGAGTGGATGTATGGCAGCGGCGTGGAATATTTCATTGGCGACATGAAGGAATATCTCACCAAACTAAACGACACCATGACCGAGCGCGCCGGCCAGAGCGCCAAAGCCGCCGCCACTGCGCGCCAGTTGACCGAGCACACCAGGACAAAATTGGAGGCGGTCGAAGCCATTCGCAATTTTGTCGCCAAATCCATCCGGCTGGCCGGCCCTTCGTTTGCCGATCTGCCCTTGAGCGAACTTTCCGCGGCGGACACCACGCTGAGTGATGGATATGGCCACGCGGCAGACCGCGCCATTTTGTTGCACGCCATGCTTTCGGCGGCTGGCTTTCAGCCTGGATTTGTGCTCGCCTCGGAATTGCCGCCGATCGCCGGCGTGACCAACGTCGCGTTTTCTTTTCCGCTGCCTAATTTCTTCCAGTCTCCCCTGGTGCGAATCACTCTCGATGGCGAAAATTATTATCTGAACGACAGCGACCAATACGCCAAGCTGGGGGCTACGTCCTTCGATGGCCGGGAAGGCTTGGCCCTGGCCACTCAAACTCCCGAATTGATCAAATCCGTCAATGATTGCGCCGACCGCACGGAAACGGATTACACTCTCTCGATTTCCGACAGCGGCAAGACGCGAGTCGGCGTCACCCGCCATTACTACGGGCAATTTTACGATTACAAGAACCGCTACTTTTCCGAACTGCCCCCCGAGGAACGGCGGCGCTATTATCAAGAACTGGTTTCGGGCGTGGCCCAGGGAGCGCGGCCCGAGGGGGACCTGGTCACGCATTTTGACACCTATCCCGGTTTGGAACAATTCGCGGTCGAGGTCGATAATTACAGCGTGGTGGACGGCAAATATCTTTACTTCGACTTGCCTTTTACTCCATCGCTGATTTCGGTCGGCGCGGACCGCCGGTCGCTTCCCCTCTATATTCCGCGGCGCAGCGAAAACACCATTCGCACTGAAATTGATTTGCCGGAAGGTTTTCGCCACGCGGTCATCGCCCCAAAAAGTGAAACCCTCGATGCGCCCGACGGTGGCGGCTCCGCCCGAATCACCTCCAGGCAAAACGCGGACAAATGGCTCATCACTTACCAATTCGAGACCGACCCGGCGGTCATCGCGCCGGACGATTATTCAGCCATGTTGAAACTTGAATCCTCCTTGGAACGCAAATCCTCCAAGGTCTTTCTGTTCTCGTCCGCCGAACCTTAATGGGCAGTGGCGACGCCAAAACAAAAATTGCCGCGCGAATTCTGGTGGGGAGGCGCGGTCATCGCGCTCGTCTTTGCTTTTCTCACCCTCGAAACCTGGCGAAAGTGGGGCGACTCGCTGATCGATTTTGGGGTGCAGCTTTATGTCCCGTGGAAGATTTCCACCGGCACGGTGCTGTATCGCGACGTGGCCTACCTGACCGGAGGGCCGCTCTCGCAATATTACCATGCGCTCTTATTTGGCGTCTTTGGGGTGTCAGTGCTAACCCTTGTCGTTTCCAACCTTGTCCTGCTGGCCCTTCTCGTCGCGCTGATTTACTGGTCGTTTTATAAAGCGTCGGACGCGCTCACCGCCGTTGAGGCCGCCCTGGCTCTCTTGCTGGTTTTTGCTTTTGCCCACTACACCGTCCTCGGCATTTTCAACTATGTCACGCCCTACTCGGCGGAGATTGTTCACGGCCTGGTCTTGTCGGTGGTCATGCTGGCCGCATTGACTTATTGGTTGACCGAAAAAAAACCGTGGGGCGCGGCTCTGGCCGGCTTTTGCGCCGGGTTGGTTCTTTTGACCAAGCCGGAAGTTTTCATGGCGGCCTTGGCCGCGCTGGGCGCCGCGTTTTTTCTGGGCAGGCGCGCCGGTAAATTGGGCCGGTCCGCGGGCTTGATGCTGGCCGGCGCGCTGGTTCCGCTGCTCGGGTTCTTCATCCATTTTTGTCGGCTCGAAAATTTTTCGGAGAGCGCGCGGTCAGTGTTTTGGGCCTGGACGCCGATGTGGGGCCATTCGATGGCGCAGGATCCCTTTTATCGTTGGTGCCTGGGGCTGGACGCCCCGGCCTTTCATCTGCAAATGATGGGGGAACAATTCCTGGGCCTCTCCGCTGGGTTGGCGGTCTATGTCGTGCTCGTTCGGGCCGTCGCCGAAACGACTTGGGCCAAAATAGTGTTCGTGTCTTCCTGCGTTCTGGCGGCGGAACTGGCCTGGCGTTACAATTGGCGCCAATGCGGCTATTGCCTCTTGCCGCTTGCGCTTGTTTTGCTGGTCCTGTTGCTGAGGAGATCGCGCCCACGGTCGAATATGTTCCCGATTCTCTGGACGGTCTTCAGCCTCGTCCTCCTGGCCAAGCTCGGGCTTTTTGTACGCATCTATCACTATGGTTTTGCGCTGGCCATGCCTGCTTTTTTGGCGGCGGTTTATCTATTGCTTTGGGAGTTGCCGGAGACATTGCGTCCCTATCGGGTGCGGCCGCTTTATCTACGAGGCGTTGTCAGCGTGGTATTGCTTACGGGCTTTGTTCGCATGATGAGTGTTTCGCTAATCAACTACGATCACCGCACGATTCCGCTGGGCCATGGCGGCGATCGCACTTTGGTTTTACCGAACCGTCCGGCCATCGCGGCCACGCTGGATTGGATAGAAACCAACACTCCGCCCAACAGCACACTGGCCGTGTTGCCGGAAGGGGCGATGCTCAATTACCTCTCGCGCCGCACCAATCCGGCCAAATACTTGCGCTGGAACTCAGCCGAGTTGTCCGTCTTCGGCCAGGAAAACATGGACGACGCCTTCACGCAAAACAGCCCCGACTATGTCATTTTAATCGAGCGCGACATGCATGAGTTCGGGTTGAAGCCCTTTGGCGAGGAAGAGCGATTTGGGCTGCGGCTGAAACAATGGATAGATATACACTACAAGGCCGTCTATGCGTTTGACTCGCCTCATCTCATTATCTATCGCAAAAAATAAGAAGGGAGCGGATTGGGCTTGCCTATCCCCGCCGCATTCTGAAAGTTAACCGCCAACATGAGCAAGTGGCCCAAACAGCTTCCTCCCCTTTCTCCCGAGGACAAACGCATTTGCGACGACTTCATGGAGCATTGGCACGATATTTTTCCCAACCGATATTCGATGGCCGACCGCTTCAGCCATGTTTATGTGGCGCGCCATCGCCCCGCGCAATTTGTCCGCACGCTGGAAATCGGCGCCGGGCTGGGTGAACATCTCAAATACGAAACGTTGACCGAAGAACAGGAACGCAATTATGTCGCCGTGGAAACGCGCGAGAACATGGCGCTACGCTTGCATCAGAACTGCCCGAAAATCCAAACCTACGTGGGCGATTGCCAGGGACGCCTTGATTTCGCCGACGGCACGTTTGACCGAATCGTCGCCATCAACGTCCTCGAACATTTGCCCAACCTGCCCGGGGCGATTCGCGAAATGCACCGGCTTTGCGACAAGCGCATCGGTGTTTTCTCGATTGTCATTCCGTGCGAAGGCGGCCTGGCCTACAGCCTGGCGCGGGAAATCTCAGCCAAACGCATTTTCCAAAAACGCTACAAGCGGCCTTACCATATTTTTATTGGGCGCGAACATATCAACGTTCCGTGGGAAATACTGGGCGAATTGGCCCCGTATTTTGAAACGACGCAGACGACCTATTATCCCATTCCGATGAGGCTGGAGTTTTGCAATTTGTTTATCGGGGCCACCCTGCGCCCCAGGAACATCGCATGAAGACGGCGCAAGCGACCGCGCCGCGGATCGAATTCGTCACGGCGGTGGCGCTGAGTCTTTGGGTTGTCGCTCTGCATCTGGTGTTTCTTTTTCACGCCGGGCCCCTGTGGCGCGATGAGGTGGGCACAATCGATTTTGCCGCAATGCCCACTCTCGGAGACATCTGGCACAATCTGCAATACGACAATTTTCCGCCGTTGTTCGTCGCCCTCGCGCGCGTCTGGACGCTGGCCGGCCTGAGCAGTGATTTCAATTATCGGACTCTGGGGTTTTTGATCGGGATGGGCACGCTGGCGGTTCTGTGGTACGGCGCCTATCAACTCGGTGGAAAACCTCCGCTGCTGGCGCTCGCGTTATACGCTGTCAATCCACTGGCCATCAGCGTCGGCGATGCCATGCGCCCCTACGGCCTCGGCATCATTTTAAATTTGTTGACACTGGCGCTCTTCTGGAAATTTGTGCAATCGCCCAGCCGCAAGAACTTTGTCTGGGCAGCGATCGGAGCGGTGCTCAGTGTCCAATGCCTTTACCAAAATGCTTTTTTTGTCTGCGCTTTTACTGTTGGGGCATGGGTGGTCACGCTGGCCAGGCGCGACCGAACAACGGCCCTGAAAGCCGGATGGATCGCCCTGCTGGCCGCGCTTTCTTTGCTGCCGCATTTGGGCAATTTGCATAAGGCGCGAGATTGGGCGGTCATTACCACTTCCGTCGTTCATCTTGCCCCTTTCGTGAAAGCGCTGGCCGCCGCTTTGCAGGCGGATGGGCGATGGATGACGCCGGTTTGGCTGGGCCTGGGAGTCGTGGGGTTGACGGTGGCGGCGACCGACGGCATCAAACTGCGC
>Ga0075522_10001952_pt1 | contig 15496 bp, 10 predicted proteins | sample NGEPerA_FD_74796 | JGI IMG/M metagenome (GOLD analysis project Ga0075522, IMG submission 74796) | Arctic peat soil microbial communities from the Barrow Environmental Observatory site, Barrow, Alaska, USA - NGEE PermafrostL2-A | ecosystem: Environmental > Terrestrial > Soil > Wetlands > Peat ... | reverse complement strand
TTCCAGATCAGTTCAAACGAATCCTGAAAGTGGAAGTGTGATTCAAACTCATAGCTGGCGGCGCGATCTGCCTGCCGCGGATCACGCATCCGGAACCGGCTCCGGCGTTGATATTGCACCAGTTGGCCTGGGCGCTGTCCGATCAACTATTCTAACAGATCCGCGCCGCTTTTTCCTCGAACCGGCCCTGCCCAAACAACGTCAGTACGAGGCCCCGCGCGCCTTTTTTGTCGAGGGGCATCCTTCCCATGTGGTCGCCTAGGCCTTTGGCTACACACCAGGGGCTTTCCGCGCCCTGTGTCACGACTTCTGCCATAACCCTCAACTAGCCTTCTTCACGGCCACTCGCCCTGGTCCCCGCCTCCAACCCAAAAAGTCCGCTGCCCGCCCGCTCATCATTTCCCCAAGCTGCTGCAAGAAGTCTATGCGCTGCCCCGTTCGGCTTGGCGGCGGGTGGAGTTGGACGTGCCCACGCGCCAACACCGCACCCCAAAATTTATGAGCAGTCAGTGGTGTTGGAGGGGCATCGCTTTCGTCAGATCTTTGTTCTGGATTTGGGACATGAAGAACCGACGATCCTTTTGACCAATCAACACCGACCGCATTAGCCATATGTCCACGGCGCGTTAGTTGGCCGCAGCATCACGGTCAAGAATCCAGTTTGACACGGGTAGACTGCCAATGCTCAACTGGCCCGGGATAACCTCCCAGGCTTTTTGTTTCAGGTGACGACGGCCAAACACAAAAAATCAAAACGAACACTATGTCTGACAATCTGATCCGAGCTCACTCTGAGGCGTTCATTCTTCATGTGCTGGCGTCGAAGGGTAAATTGACGGTCCACCACCCTCCTGGAAAGCAGTCCCACTATGATGAAGCTGAGGCAGCGGAAATCAGAAAGAGGCTGGCCGAATCGCGCCAACGGGAGGCTGCCAGCGGTATTGCCATAGGTCCGGGTTAAGAGAGAGCGTGGTCCTCAGCGCCTGGTCAGAATCATCACCTTTTGGATTGCCGGTGGTCGGCACAATTCTTTGGTAGCGTGGGGTTGCGGGAGTGAGCTTAAGGCGGAAGATGATCTGGCCCAACGTTAAGCTCTTCACTTCCGGGACGCTGGCGGCAAGGCCTTCGCAGCCCCGGACGTAGGAGGTTGGCCACTCACTTCTGGCCACCGGCAGTCCATATTGATCAGTTTGTCAGATTTAGTCGTCGTTTGATTCGTCACGAGCCGGAGGCAACAGCCGCAGACTGCCGACCCGCTGGTTCCAGGGACGTCCCGTCCGTCGGTCGAGCACCGAGAATGTGGCATTGGAGCTGTTCACGGTCATCTGAGCCTCCACCGGGTAACGCGAGCGGCCATAAGGCGCGGCGTCCAAGTCCATCGTAGGCTCGCCGATGGTGAATTCAAAGCTGTCTCCAAGATCAAATCCAGCAGCGGCCTCCAGCAAATTCCGAATGGCGGCCTCATCCCACTCCTTGGCTCCGCCCGGCAAACGCCGGCTGGCGAGATCAATATCGCGCGTCGTTCGCGCAGCCTGGATGCGAAGTTCCATTGCATAGCCGCCTTTGAGCAGCCACGGCGCGTTCGTTTCACGTAAAAGGCGGCACAACAGACGGTCGAAGGCCGTTTGGCGGCGCAAACGGTTGATGTCTCCACCCTCGCGCCGCACCAGCGCAAAGAGGCGGTCCTCCAAGGCGCGGCGCAAGGCTTCGGGCGTTTTGTAACGACTCATGGCAGCAGGGTGACGACGATTTTCCGCGCATCCTTCCGCTCTTTCATGGCTGAAAGTTCGCGCTCGGTGATCAGACCGCGCCGCCGTGCCTCGACCACGATGGGGCGGAGATCGGCGACCGCATCTGGGTTGGCGCTGGCCAGATCGCACAGCGCCCGCAGTGGGCGGCATACCACCAGGCCGCGCAGTCGCGTGACCTCAGCAGGCGCCAGTGTCGCCCGGTGCAACACGACCGCTTTGGGAGTCGGGCTGTTTCGACGGAATGTTTTTGGCACGCTCATGTGAACTTTGGCCGGATTGAAATCATCCAACTCGAACAGGCTGAGGGCAGTTTGGTGCGACATCGCGGCCACCGGCTTTTCGTCCCGTCCGCGTGACCAGAGCAGCCAAGCCATCATTTCCCCATCCTCTGGCGGCGCAAAATGTGCCATCCGGTAGATGCCACGGCACACCCGCTCCCAATTCCCCGCATGGACGTGATACGGGTGAGTGTTGTCCGCGTACCCGGCTTCGATGGCTTGCTTGGTGGTAAAGTAGCCTTGCTGGTCTTGTGCGACCGTCATCAGAGCAGCGAAAGGATCGTTTTTCTTCATACACATATCCTCAATTTATTTGAGGAATTGTGCAAGTCTGGATTCTGAAATTGAACGCCATCAAAATTCCAGGTGGTCCTGCCGGGGTCTTCCTTCGGATGACACCCATACACGTCCCGCATCCGAAAGGAGGAGTGAGCGTAAATCTACTCCGAAACCTCCACCGGGTCCAGACGGCGGGGCCGCGTAGTCTCATCCCGGTACATGGCCTTTTTGACCGCCAGAATGTAATTGCCTGCAACAACGAGAGAGCGGGGTAGCGCTTGCGATAATTACTGGCCTTTGTGCCGGCGCCGAAGAAATTCAAGGGTCAACTCGGATGGCGCGTTCCGCATCAAAAAAGTTTCCGTCAACGATTCCGCCCCGTGTTCGGCCACCAGTCGCCGGACAAACGCCGGGCTGATCGCTGCGGCGGTCAGGAGATGTCGCAGGGCTTCCACCTCCTCGTCGGTCAAACCGGCGCCATTTTTGTGCAACCCGGACAGCACCTGATTGAACCGGATCGACTACTCGACACCCTCGTCCAGATTGGAGAAAGCGCCGATGCCCTGGTCATAGTTCAAAAACTCCGGCGGGAAGCTCATGCGCGGACGCGGATGCTCCAGGCCGCGTTCCCGCATCACGCGGGCGACGTTGTCCGGGTCGGAAGCCCGCCACTCTGCCGCCACCAGCGCCAGGCCGTAATGCGCGACAAATTTCGCGCGGATTTCACGGGGCAACTCCAAGGCTTTGGCGGCTTCCGCAGGACAATAACGATACGCGATGGAACTGGAGCGTTCGAGCATCTCATTGCGAACGAGGGGTGCTACGAGGGAAGAAACACGATAAATCGCAAATGCGTCACTTTTCGTCCCACATTCACAATTGCGCTGCATGCTTCCTCGCCCCACGCCCCCGTTTCCACACTTTAGCACGAGCCCACCGTGGCAAGTCAAGGCAATCGTCCCGGGCTTTTTCCCCACTTTGGGCAAACAACACAGGCAGGGACTCCAAGGCTGAATCGAGATTGGCGCGTCGCCCCTATTCTTGTCTTCTGTTGGTTTCACTGATTTTTAGTTTGGCAAACGTTTGCAAAACAAGAATTGCCGCAGAGCTCGCACGCCAAATCCAGATTAGGCACGGAAAAGGCAATCTACAGGAGTGCCAGTTGCCGCCCGCTCGGCTCACGGAGGTTGCTGACACCTAGACCAAGCAACCGCAGCGGGCGAGAAACCAAATTGTGGCGGCCTAACAGGAAACAACCCAGGCGGTAGATGGCAGCCGCCTCGGTGATTGGTTCCTCGACTGAAAACTGGCGCGTGAGGGTGGTGAAATCACTATAGCGCACCTTCACCTGGACTGTATGCGCCCCCAATCGTCTGTGTTTTAGTCGGGCCGAAATGTCTCCGGCCTGCTCTCTCAAACAGGCTCGCAGCACCTTTCGGTCGTCGGTGTCTTTCAGAAATGTTTCTTCGCCGCTGATGCTCTTGATTTCATCTCCAATTTCCAGCGGGCGGTCGTCTTCGCCGAACGCAAACTGCTTCAGTTTCGGCCCGAACGATCCGACCAGGCTGCGCAGATCGCCAGAGTAATCCTGCAAGTCCCCAACCGTCACGATGCCTGCCTGGCCCAGCGTCAGTTCGGTGACTTTGCCGACGCCGTAAATTATCCGCACTGGCAATGGCCGCAGAAATGAAACTTTCTCACTGTCAGAAATGACCGTCAGTCCGGCAGGCTTTTTATGATCGCTCGCGATTTTGGCCAGCAGTTTGTTGGAGGCAATGCCGATGGTGGCGGTCAACTTGCGCTCGGCCAGAATCCGCTGTTTTACATGCCGGGCCAACGGCACTGCCTTGAGCAACGATGCGTCCGCGCTCTCCGCCTGACCGAGAGAGGACACGTCGAGATACGCCTCGTCGATGGACATGGTCTCTACGACGGCCCCCGTTTGGGCGACAATCTGCATGATGTATCGTGATTCCTCACGGTAGTGGTCCATGCGCGGGCGCACGAATATGCCACTGGGACAAAGTCGCCCCGCCGTCGCGCTGGGCATGGCGGAGCGGACGCCAAACTTCCGGGCCTCATAGCTGGAGGCACATACGACTCCGCGCTGGGTCGGCGGCGCGCCCACGATCACCGGTCGGCCACGCAGACCGGGATCGTCGCGCTGCTCTACCGACGCGTAAAACGCGTCCATATCCAGATGGAAAACCACACGAAACATCGCGGTGGGAGATTATCATGGATGCAGTAAAGTCAGAAGCCCCGTCATGCCCGGGGCCTCAATTCTATGCGGTGGCGATTCGGGTGGGCCAACCGTCGCCGTCGGGCACAATTAGGCCGCAATTGCCCGACCAAGCCGAACGGCTGTTTATGCCCGCTTTGACTTGATTCTGTGAACTAAAGCCACAAGTCTCATACTGCATGGACTCGTCGGAATACAAACCCACGTCACGTCGGCCAATTGCGGATTCTTTTGGCGCAACGGCACACTGGGCGGTGCGGTTTTGTGTGCGGCAAGGCATTCACCCCGACGCCATCTCCTATTCTTCGGTTGGGGCCGCAGCGGTGGCGGCTGCTTGTTTTTGGCAGGCAGGCTCGCATCCGTGGTTGCTACTGCTTGGACCGGGATTTTGCTATCTCCGTTTGTGGTGCAATATGCTCGACGGCATGGTGGCCCTGGCTTCGGGCAAGGCAAGCTGGCGCGGCGAAATTCTGAATGATCTTCCCGACCGGATTTCCGACGTTTTGATTTTCGCCGGGGTGGCGCACAGCGGATTGAATGCGGTCGTCAGCGGTTATTGGGCGGCAATTTTTGCGCTCGTCACAGCGTATGTGGGCATGTTCGGACAGGCTGTGGGTGTGCAACGCGAGTTTAGCGGAATAATGTCCAAGCCCTGGCGCATGGTCACTCTTCATATCGGCGCTTGGATTACCCTGGGATTGATTTGGTGGGGCAACAATGCAATTCGGTGGGGTGGATTTCACGGAGCCTGGAGTCCGCGTTGCGGCCATCAGCCAATGGCACAAAGCGGCCCTCTTCAAAGCGGAGCAGACGGGCGCAGGCACTGTCCAAGAAGGTCTTTTCAATTCGGTAACGGATGCCAACCTGGGAGAATTCGATCATGACCTGGGGTGCCAGCGAACGCCTCCACGGGCGGACGGCTTCGATTTCCATGCCGGTCACCAGGTGGGCGTCGAACAGGGTGCGTCGCATCGCCTCAAACAAGGACGATTTCCCCGTGCCATTCGGAGCGTGGATGACATTCAGGCCCTCCGCGAAGGGGCCAACTTCCGTCGGATTGAGGAGGTTGCGCCAGTGCGTGGCGCGCAAGCTGTGCAGGATCACGCGCGGCTCCTTTCGTAGATGTCGAAGAGCTGAAGGAGCGACTGGGTTGCCACCTCCCGCTGAACCGCATCCGGCGATTGCGACGCCAGGGCGCGCAGCTTCTGGGCGGCATCCCGGAAGGTTCCGGCGGGCAGCGACTCAATCCAACCCTCGCCGTTGGGTGCGGGGGTCAATCCCGCAGCTTCGATGGCACCGAAGAGAAAACGGGCGGCCAGAATTTCTTCAAGCCGCTTCAGCGCGTCGCGGTCCTCGGGAAAAAGTATCCCCTCCAGGTGCATACGGACCAGCGTCGACCCCGGTTGGGCGACCCCGGTCAACTGCTGAACAAGAGATTCCAACGAGGAGGGCTGGTCCACCGAGTGCTCAATGGTGCGCCAGTCGAGGCCACCGGTCCTGATCGGGGTCAAGGCGGGCGGGGCTCCCCGGCCGGCAATCTCGACCAAGATTGCGTTGCCGCTGTCGCGTTCGCCAAATTTGGTGGTTTCATGGGTGCCGGAATACGCCATGCGACATTGTCCGCTCGGGTCATCGTATCGGGCGAACGAATGCCAGTGCCCCAATGCGAGGTAATCCAGTCCCCGGCGGGTCGCGGCATCACGGGGAATCGGGTAGTCCAACTCCCCGCTTGGAATGCCCTCGACATTGCCGTGGGCCAAACCGATGGCTGGCTTGGTCGCGTCCTGCGCGTTGATCCACGCCGTCGGGTCCTTGCTGGAGTATTTCTCGCGCAATGGACACGGAAACAACACGCAGGTGTCCAGTTCCAGCGCCTCACTCTTAGTGAAAATTGTGATGTTCCCCGCCTCCCTCCAGATTGAGTGTTCCCACACCGATCCCGGGGTCAAGAGGTCGTGGTTTCCTGGAATGATGTAAACCGGTCCCGAGAATCTGCTGAGAATTTCGCCCACTTTCCGCACCAACAGGCGGTCCACCGCGTTGTCCTCGAAGACATCGCCGGTCAGCAGGAGCATGCCGGCGTGGTGGTCGGCCGCCGCCTGAACCACCCTCTGCGCCGCAGCCAGCCGCTCCGCCCGGACACGCTCTGCCATCCTGCCAACCGACTCGGCGCGCATCCCCATCTGCCAATCCGCTGTGTGGAGGAATTTCATGGATCCTCACTCAATGACCAACCGGACCCCGCTGGCATCCTGCACCGTGAATATCTATCCACGTATTCGTCGCGGCGTTGGTTGAATTCGGCAGGGGTGGCTGGGGGGTATGCCTATGCACTTGCGACGGCGCCAGGGCGCGAACCACGCTCGGCATGGAGACTTGCCGGATGAAAACATCGAATTTCAGATCTGCCGTCATACGTGTAGTCGAAATAATGACAGTTTTTGTTTCCGTCTTACAGCAAAAATCAGATCGGTTTCTGCCGAACCATTTGTGTTCATAAGGGTGCTCCGCCAGTGAGGTGAAAAATCGACTTCACAAGTAAAGAGATTTGTGAGAGGAATGCGGCATGGCGAAGACCAAGCCGACGAGAATCAGTTCGAGTTCGGGATCGAATGTGATCAGGCAGGATTTGGAAGATGAGGCTGTTGTCGCCTTCCAGGAACACTGGGCCGACGTGCTGTGCCGAGCTCGGAAGGGGAAGCCGCTTGGGCGGAAATTGTGGCGGTGTTTTGAGGCGGATACGCACAAGCGCTCACGAGCGTTAGCGGCGGAGTTTTTTGGGGACGTCCACGCGCGGAAAATGTGCCGGTTGACACCGAGGCAAATCAGACAGCGCTTATCCTGCTACCTGCCACGGGCAATCGAGTCTGCGATTGCCGATTTGGATGATCCTGATGAGCAACGGACGTTCATTCGTGAGCTTGTGACAGGTATCTACGTTCTTTTCGATTCCAAACAATGCACATGGCCGGAGTCTTACGACGAGCATTTTGAGGGTCTCTTGATCGCAACCTACTCAGGGAATGGCATTTATGATGACTGGTATGAGAGGAGTATAGGGGCGTCGTTTTTCACATGCGGCACGATGCTGCTGATGAAGTCGACCGGGGAGGATTTCAGCGAGCGGGAGTTCGAATGGCTGGAGAGAGGCATTCATTGGAACCTCGCCTCGAACGGGCCTGATGAGTTGTATGGGGTTGAGTGTGAGGCGCTCTCGCCAAGCAGGATTTGGGTCAAAATATACATTATAGAGAGGCAGGCATACGTGGAAGGCGTGATGGCGGAGGCCAGGAAACTTGTTGACGGAGGACTGCGAACATTTGTGGAAAAGGCGGTGGAGGTGCTGGCACGCGAGCATATCTTCAGGCGGGGCGGTAAGGCAAAGGCAGCCTATTTCAAGGATGCAGATATGCCCGTGCCGAAGGGCGTAATGGACGGTGTGAAAAAGCGGCTTTTCGGGGGTGCGCAGCGGTTGTCTGATGAGCAGATTCTTGAGAAGTTGCGAAAGTTGCTTGTGAGCAGGAACATCAATGACGGAGCAGTCCGGGGGGTTGAGAACATTCTCAACCGCATGCGTGGGCAGGCGTTCCCAAACTACCACAGCGGTGTGAATTACTAATTGGCGGGGACGATCGCAGCCCGACCACGGAGACCCAAGGCGCGGTCACTTTTGGAAACGGCTCCCTCTTGATCCAATAAACCGTCTTTCGCACCTCCCGGCCGCGATTGCGCCTTTTCCTCAGTTTCAACCGTCCTTCCCGGTTCTGTTTGCTGGACTGCTTCATTTCCGTTTGTGGGTCAAGAACCCCCCGACCCCTGAATGACTAGTTCGCCGACTGGAATGGCCGACACAAGCCAGCGACTAACCCCAAGCAAAGCGGTTGGCGCCGGAAGCATTATCGAGGGGCGGAGGACGGTCAAAAAACAGGGGAGGCCTCCGTTCACAAAAAAGCGATGCTGTCCGCAAGAGACGCTGGCAAGTCAAATGGATTTCCGGCGCCAATGAGTTTTCGAAAAATCACGAAAGCCGTGTTTTTATGCCACGCTTTTTTAGTGCAACTTTGTGATCCTCAGCCCATTATCTCTAGCCCCTGTATCCCCCGGACGGATGCACGGATTGAGTTGATGTGAATCCTGGCTCAATAATACAATACCGAAGACGCGAAAGGGCGCTCTTGCCGAGCGACCAGGACGACTTCATTTTGCCTCGGCCCCTGACGTGCGCGGCCGCCGCAGTGGTCGCCACCCACAAAGGGCTCACCGATTTGATCGGCGTTTCTTTTTCAGAAATGCGCGTTAATTCAGCAAAGTTTCCACCGTGAGGATTGACGACACCTGAGGCATGAAACTGATCAAAAACACAGGCACTGACCGGGTGATGGATGCGTTGCGGGCTGGCCTGAAGCCAGCAGGCAAACTCGACATCGCCACTCCCGCCATGTCGGTATTCGCCTTCGCGGAGTTTACGGCACAGTTGCAGGGCTTGTCAGCCTGTCGTCTCGTGTTGCCGGGCGGCTCGCAGACCGACTTGCAGCTTCTTGGCTCGGAATCAGACCGGGCATCCCGCAACCAACTCATGTCGCGGTGGCTGGCCCGTCGTTGCGCCGACTGGGTCACCAATCGCGTCGAAGTCCGGAACACGCAAGCCCCGCTCCCCCAGTCCAGTCTGATTGCCACCGATTCCGATGCTGGTTTGAGTCGCGCCATCACGGGACATTGCCCCGTTACCACCGACGGCCTTGGCCTTACGCCAGGCAATCCGTTCAGCTTGATTCAATGCTCGGAAACGCCGGACGAGTGCGCCATCCTGCAATCTTGGTTCACGAAGCTGTGGGAGAGTTTGCCCGCATCGCCCACGGCGAAGCAAAATCTGCTGGCGCAATTGTCCGCCATCACAGAACACAAAGCCGCCGCACTCGCCTATTACCTGATTCTCTACCATCTGTTCAAAGACCTCGGCGATACCCTGGACGAGGAAAAAATAGTCAAATCAGCTACCGGGATCCGCAACACGGTCGTCTGGAAAAAGCTCTTCAAGTTCCAGCGCGACGGCGTCGTGGGCGCGATCGACAAACTTGCACGTCTCGGCGGTTGCATCATTGCCGACAGTGTCGGCCTCGGCAAAACTTTCGAGGCGCTCGCCGTCATCAAATACCACGAGTTGCGGAACGACCGCGTTCTGGTGCTGGTTCCCAAACGGCTGCGCGACAACTGGACGCTCTACAAGGCGAACGACAAGCGGAACATACTTGCCCCTGATCGTTTCCACTACGACGTCCTCAACCACACCGACCTTTCCCGCGATGGCGGCATGTCCGGCGACATTGATCTCTCCTACGTCAATTGGGGCAACTACGACCTGGTCGTGATTGACGAATCGCACAACTTCCGCAACAAGGCCACCCACAAAGATCGTGAAACGCGCTATGACCGATTGATGAAGCGCATCATCCAGTCCGGTGTGAAAACCAAGGTGCTCATGCTGTCGGCCACCCCGGTCAACAACCGCCTGGCCGACCTGAAAAATCAAATCGCGTTCGTCACTGAGGGCGACGACGCGGCCCTCGCCGGACACAACATTCCCAGCGTCGAAGCCACCGTCCGACAGGCGCAGCTTCAATTCAATCGCTGGCTTGCATTGGAGGAAGCCGACCGCAAGCCCGCCAAGTTGATGGACATGCTGGGCTTCGATTATTTCAAACTGCTCGACCTGCTCACCATCGCCCGGTCTCGCAAACACATTCAAAAATATTATGGCACGGAAGAAACAGGCGAGTTCCCGGAGCGGCTAAAGCCCATTAACATCAAATCCGACGTGGACGTCGCCGGGGCATTCCGCGCCATCCGCGAAATCAACAACGAGATTCGCCGCCTCAATCTCAGCGCCTACGCGCCGCTGCGTTATGTGCTGCCGCCCAAACAGGCGGCCTACGACGAAAAATACAGCACTAAGATTCGCGGTGGCGAAAGTTTCTTCCGTCAGGTGGACCGCGAAGAAAGTCTAGTTCATTTGCTGCGGGTCAACATTTTGAAACGGATGGAAAGCTCCGTGGTGTCTTTTGCGCTCACGCTTAAACGCCAACTTGCCGACGTGGACAGCCTACTTGCGCAAATTGACGCCCACCAACCGGCCGTCGAAGAGATTTCCATTGAAGACGTGGACGTGGACGATCCGGCATTTGAATCGCTCCTGGTTGGGCGCAAAGTGAAAGTGCTTTTGCAGGACGTGGATTTGGTTCGTTGGCGTCAAGATCTTATCGAGGATCGCAATCGTCTCGACACGTTGCTTTCCGCCGCCGCCGAGATCCTGCCGAAGCGCGACAAAAAACTTGAAGACCTCCGCGCCGTCATTGAGGGGAAGCTTCGCCATCCAACCAATCCCGGCAATCGTAAAATCATCGTCTTCACCGCCTTTGCCGATACTGCGCAATATTTATATGCCGAACTCGCCGGCTCCCTGAAAACGACGCACGGTATCGAATCGGCGCTCGTCACTGGGGCCGGGCGCAATAAAACCACGCTGACCACGATTCGCACCGACCTCGCGAGCATTCTCACCTCATTCTCCCCACGATCCAAAGAACGCAGCGAAGAGTTCGCTGCCGAGGGCGAAATTGATTTGCTCATTGCGACGGACTGCATCAGCGAGGGCCAGAACCTCCAGGATTGCGATTTCTTAATCAATTACGACATCCACTGGAATCCCGTCCGCATCATCCAGCGTTTTGGGCGCATCGATCGCATCGGCTCGCCGAATGCGCGTATCCAGTTGGTCAATTTCTGGCCGAATATGGAGCTGGAGGAATACATCAATCTTGAACAGCGCGTCAGCGGGCGCATGGTGTTGCTCGACATTTCCGCCACCGGCGAGGAGAACATCATTGAGCAGCAAACCAATAACCAGATGAACGATCTGGAATATCGGCGCAAACAGCTGCTAAAACTCCAGGACGCGGTCATTGACCTCGAAGACCTCTCCAGCGGTGTCTCCATCACCGACCTTACGCTGAATGATTTCCGCATTGATCTGGCGCGGTTTCTGAAAGACAACCTCGCGCGCCTTGAAAATCTCCCTTTTGGCACATTCGCCGTTACCACCACGCATGGCGACGACGATTCCGCCATTCCGTCCGGCGTGATCTTCTGCCTGCGGGCCGTGGGCGCGGCGGCAGTGGCTGCCGCCGAACCCGGTTACCCGCTCGCGCCCCATTACCTAGTCCACGTCGGCGACAGCGGCGCGGTGTTGTTGCCCTTCCCGCAGGCCAAGCAGGTGCTCGACCGTCTCAAAAAACTTTGCATTGGTCGCGACCTCCCAGACGACAGCGCGTGCTCCAGGTTCGACAAAGCAACATGCAATGGCGAAAACATGAGTGCCACCCAACAACTTCTCGCCAAAACCGTCGCCAGCATCGTCGGAAAAAAAGAAGAACGCGCTGTTGCCAGCCTGTTCACTCCTGGAGGCACACACGCCATGAAAGGTGAATTCGCCGGCATCAATGACTTTGAAGTCGTGGCTTTCCTGGTTGTTCTACCCGCCGCCACAGCATGAGCTTCGCCCCAATCATCCAAGCCCTTGCATTGCCGCCTGAAACCCGCGTGGAGCAGCGTGTGCCAAAAAAGCTCCTCGTTGAAAACGGGGCACCAACCGCAGCCGACAAACGGCAGATTAACGACGGGATCGAGGAAATTCTTTGGCACGCAGCGCTGAAGCCCGCCAATCTCGGTGTGCCCGCCTACCGGGATGCTGTCCGCGAGTATTTGGAAATTGCAATCATCACCGTAACGTGTCGTTTAGCGGCCAAACCCATCCGCCTGGTTGAACTGATTCATCGCGCCATTCCGTATCCCGTATTATTGGCGGCACAGCAAGGCGAAGGGGTCAGCCTTTCCGTCGCCCACAAGCGCTGGTCACAGGGCGAAATCGGCAAAGTCGTCATCGAAGAATTGCGCGCCACTGCCCCCTTCCTCCCGGAAAGTCCCGCGGCAGAAGAAGCGCAATTTCTCGCCCGGCTTCCAGTCGGCGATCTGCCGCAGCGCGATTTATTCGCCTTGTATCAAGGCTGGCTCGACTCAGTTCTGGCCCTCGAAGCCGCGCAAATCACTGGCGCTTTTACGCCACCTTCATCAAGCGAGCGTTCAATGATGTTGCGGGAGAATCTGGACGCACGCATTGACGTCGTGCGCGAACTTGCAGTGCTCCGTGCCCAGGCCGAAAAAGAAACCCAGCTCAATCGCCGGGTTGAATTGAATCTGGCGATCAAAAGCCTCAATGCGCGCATTGCCGAGTTCGACGCCAACCTCTGAGCTTTCACTACCATTAGCCAAAGATTGAAAATCTTATGAAATCAAATCCTGGCATCGTGGAATTCCCGCTCCGGCATGTTTCCATCCGAGTGCCCTGGCATGATGCGGGTTGGGCCGGGCTGGTTTGCCATGCCCCTCAGCTCAACGGAGCGTGTGCCAAGCTGAAACGGATTGCCGGCCAAAAGAAAGAGGATCAAGAAACGCCGCACTCCGGACGCACTTTGGAAGACCTGCCTCGTGAGCAGTGGCCTTGTTGTGTGGAGGAACGGGCCACGTTCATGGCTCCGTTTCAGATGGAGCAGGTCAAGCGCCACGCACTCGCCACCGTGAACACGAAGCAATACGGCCATTTTCGACCCACATCCCAACGCTATCCGGCCTTTTCAGCGGGCGTTGTTCCCTTCCGTTGGCTGATGCGCGAGAATCTTGAATTCTATGGGGATCTCCTTGATCTGGACGTTGATATTAATCGTGAGCCCGACCTCGGTTACGAATCGAGCTGGCTGCATGAAGCCGATAACCAGAAGGCCCTGCTGGAAGGATTTGCCGCCCACTTGCGGCCCAATGGTTCTTTGTCTTTTTTCTACGCCAAACATGTTCCTTTTATCGAAGGCACGGGGCGAATTCTCATTGGTGTTGGGAGGATCAATAATCTCGGTCCCTTAATTGAGTATAGGCGCGAAGGCGAAGGGATGCGAGGCATGGTGTGGGAGCGGCCGGTGCAGCACTCAATTCGCCCAAAGGGGCAGGACGGTTTCCTACTGCCATACTATGAGATTCTAAAGTGTGCGGAGAAGGACCCGTCGCTCGACATCGAGCGCTATGTGGCCAAGGCTCCAGATGAGCATTGGGACGAATTCTCTTACGCCAGCGAACTCGTGACCCACGACGGGGCCATCGGCGCGTTGCTGTCTATCGAGACGGTCTTGGGGAGGATCGAATCCGAACTCGGCATCGCCACCGGGTGGCAGCGGAGTTGGGTGCATGAAGAACTCGTGCGGCTTTGGAAAGTTCGCGGGCCTTTTCCAGGATTGGGCGCGGTATTGGCAGCCTTTGGCATTTCACGCGGAGTTTTCGTAGCCCATGCGCTGCAACAGCAGGCCGGCGAGAATTGTGATCCTTGGCCATTGGTGGATAAGGCGTTCACCGATCCCGCCTCCACATTGCCCAAGGGACTGCAGGCCGATTTGAAGGAACTGGCTCCAACATGGCGAGGTTTGTCGAGTGAACGCAGATCGTTTCTCAGCTTATTGAGCCGCTTCGAAATCACCCAGGCCCAAGCCAAGGCTCTTTACGAACCAGCTTCTCGCAGTAAAAATGGCTGGGGCGATTCAGACCATGAGATCCTGAAGAATCCTTACCGCATTTTTGAAATCACTCGCCACGACCCCGAAGGGATCAAGTTATTGACGGTGGATCGCGGCATTTTCCCCGAGGATTCGGTGCGAATTAAGCATCCACTGCCCAAGCCATCCGCGTTGGAATCGCCTGCGGATTTGCGGCGTGTGCGGGCTTTTTGTATCGCAACTTTGGAGAAGGCTGCGTCCCAAGGGCACACCCTTTTGCCCAAGGGCAACGTGATTGAAGCCATCTCTCTCCTCCCCATCCGGCCGGTGTGTCCCGTCACCGGTGACATGCTGGCGGCTCGCGCCAATGACATGGCGCCTGAAATTGTCGCCGTTGACATGGACAGAGACATGGCGCTTCAGCTGGATCGCTACAAAACCATTGGTGAACTGGTTCGCAAACAGGTGAATGGCCGCATCGGTGGACGGCGTCTTTCCGTCACGGCCGATTGGGCGGCGCTCCTGGCTCAGAAATTCTCCACGTCAACCGACTCCGACGAAGCGAGGGCACGTTTGGAGAAAACTGCGGCTTTGAAAGAGCTGGCCGAGGCGCGATTCAGTGTTCTCGTCGGGCCGGCCGGCGCGGGCAAAACCACTGTCTTGGGCATCTTGTGCACCCAACCGGAGATTCGAGACGAAGGTCTGCTGCTGCTCGCACCCACTGGCAAAGCCCGCGTGCGCATGCAGCAACTGGCCGGTGGTAATGGGGCCAAAGCGCTGACCATCGCCCAGTTTCTCAACCAGCACGGACGTTACGACGGACGCGCGGGACGTTACATAATGAGCGACCGCCCCAAGGCCACCGGCTTCGCGACCGTCATTGTGGACGAAGCCTCCATGCTCACCGAGGACATGCTCGGCGCCTTATTCGACGCCCTGCAGGGAGTGAAACGGTTCGTTTTTGTGGGCGACCCCGCGCAGTTGCCACCCATCGGTGCCGGCCGCCCGTTCGTGGACATCATTATCCGGCTTCGACCTGCCGATTTCGAATCACGAGTTCCTCGTGTCTCTGCGGGATATGCCGAGCTCACAATCGAACGCCGTCAGGTTGGCTCCGAACGTCCCGACCTGCGGCTGGCACGCTGGTTCAGCAACACACCCCCGGCGCCGGGCGAGGACGATGTCTTTTGTGGCGCATCTGACCATCCCACCATTCGCTTCGTTGAGTGGCAGAAGCCGGAGGACTTTCAACAACAGCTAGTGAAGATCCTTGTGGAAGAATTAAAACTCGGGGGGCCGACCGACTTTCGCGGTTTTAACAAAGCGCTGGGAGCTACCGTCAGCGGCGAATACGAC
>Ga0075522_10001951_pt1 | contig 15498 bp, 10 predicted proteins | sample NGEPerA_FD_74796 | JGI IMG/M metagenome (GOLD analysis project Ga0075522, IMG submission 74796) | Arctic peat soil microbial communities from the Barrow Environmental Observatory site, Barrow, Alaska, USA - NGEE PermafrostL2-A | ecosystem: Environmental > Terrestrial > Soil > Wetlands > Peat ... | reverse complement strand
AGCCGTTCATCCCTACCAATTGTACGCGGATGGCGCCCGAAAGGTTCCACTGCCACGCAAGCTCTACACTGAAAGAGATGAGTCAGAAATCGATACCCGCTCCCCCCGTTGCCCGCAAGGAACACAAAGAAACGCAACTGCACGGCGTTGTCCTCGTCGACGACTATGCTTGGCTGCGCGACAAGGAATCCCCCGAAGTCACCGCATACCTGGACGCCGAAAACGCCTACGCCGAGGCCGTGATGGCGCCGCTGGCCGACCTCCGCGAAAAGCTCTACCAGGAAATGCTTTCGCACATGAAGCAGACCGACGTTTCGGTCCCCTACCGCGACGGCGCCTGGTGGTATTACACCCGCACCGAAGAGGGCTCCCAATACGCAATCCATTGCCGCAAGCCGGCAACTGTCCCACAACCTCTGGGTGCCCCATCCTTGCGCCTTGTTTCTGGCGCCAGGGTGGGAGACCTCGAACCTGGCCCTACGAATGACCAACCCGAGCAGGTAGTCCTCGACGGCAACGAACTCGCCAAGGGCCACGCTTTCTTTTCCATCGGCGCAACCGACATCACCGACGACGGACGCTGGCTGGCCTACACCACTGACACCACCGGCTTTCGTCAGTACACCCTGCGCATCAAGGATCTTGAAACCGGCGACACCTTGCCCGGTGAAGTAGAGCGCGTCGGCTCCGTAGTCTGGGCCGCGGATAATCGGACCCTCTTCTACATCGTCGAAGACGAGCAACAGAAACGGCAGTTCCAACTCTGGCGTCACACTCTGGGCTCACCGCACTCTGAAGATGCGGTCGTCTACCAGGACGATGACGAGCGCTTCAATCTCGGTGTCGGTCGCACCCGCGACGGCAAGTTTCTTGTCGTCGAATCGGCCAGCCACACCACCACCGAATCTCAGGTTCTCGCGGCGGACCAGCCCGACGGCAGCTTCACGCTCATCAGCGCGCGCCACGACGATCACGAGTACTCCATCGACCACCGCAACGGACTTTGGTTCATTCGCACCAATGATGCTGGCCGCAACTTCCGCCTCGTCACCGCGCCCGTCGCCACTCCCGGCCGCAATCACTGGACCGAACTTATCCCTCATCGCGATAACGTGATGATTGAAGAGGTCGATCTCTTCGCCGGCTTCTTCATAGCATGCGAGCGCGAAGGTGGTCTTCCCCGGCTGCGTTTGTGGACCTTTGACGGCGACGGATCGGAAGCCGCAAGTGCAGGCGAAATCACCTTCCCCGAGCCCACCTACAATGCCCAGCCTCACATCAACCGCATCTTTGAGACCACTACCTTCCGCTACGGCTACCAGTCGCTGGTAACGCCCAGCTCGGTCTATGAGTACAACGTAGCCAGCGGCGCATCCACGCTGCTCAAGCAGCTTGAGATTCCCGGCGGATTCGACCGCACTCTCTATGCCAGCGAGCGCGTCCACGCCACCGCGCCCGACGGCATCGAGGTCCCTGTCTCCCTCGTCTATCGAAAAGACCGCCGCACCCAAAGCAATCCCCTCTATGTCTACGGATACGGCTCCTACGGCTACTCGCTCCCCATCGGCTTCAGTTCCAACCGCCTCAGCCTGCTCGATCGCGGAGTCGTGTTGGCGTATGCGCATATTCGCGGCGGTGGCGACCTCGGCGAACCGTGGCACGACGCCGGCAAGATGCTTGTCAAGCGCAATACCTTCACCGACTTCATCGCCGCAGTCGAGCACCTTACCGCCACGGGTTATGGCGATCCCGCGCGCGTAGCCATCGAGGGCGGTTCAGCAGGCGGCCTGCTGATGGGCGCGGTCGCCAACATGCGCCCCGATCTCTTCCGCGCCGTAGTCTCTCACGTCCCTTTCGTGGATGTAATGAACACCATGCTCGATGCTTCGCTTCCTCTCACCGTTCCCGAGTACGAGGAGTGGGGCGACCCCAACCAGGAGAGTTACTTCCAGTACATGTTGAGTTACTCGCCCTATGACAACCTGCAGGCCGCGAGTTATCCCGCAATGTTAGTCAAAACCAGCCTCCACGATAGCCAGGTAATGTATTGGGAGCCGGCCAAGTACGTAGCGAAACTCCGCACCCTCAAAACCGATAACAACCTTCTGTTGCTGGTAACAAATATGCAAGCCGGCCACGGCGGCGCAAGCGGCCGCTACGACTACCTCAAGGAAATCGCCCTCGACTACGCATTCCTGCTTCGAGAGTTGGGGCTCGTAAATTAGAATCGTGCTTCGCCTTGGGAGAGGGACTCGTGCTGCGCTCTGTATCGATTGCGTTGTTCGTAATACTGGCTACCGCGTGCGCCAGCGCGCAGCAGACCAGTACTCCGCAGCCGCCCCCGCCACAGCCGTCCCCGCAAGCGCCGCCCCCGCAAGCGCCCGCTCCACGTGATCGCGTAAAAGTGTACGCTCCCCGTTCCGGAGTCAAACCAGCCAAACTGATTGCGATGGACCCTGTCCCTCAACGCGTGAAGAAATGTGGGAATCATATGGAGGGTGAGGTCGTGCTTTCCCTTCTTGTCGATACCAAAGGATTGGCGCGAAACATCATGTTCCAGAGCGTGGACGGATCGGACCTCGACCGCTTCGCGATCTCAATTGCAAGCATTGATCAATTCGAGCCGGGATCTCTTGACGGCAAGCCGGTCGTGGTCGCGGAGTCTCTGCGCATCTATCTCGAAACCTGCGTTGTAATAGCGAAGGACCCCACGGGCAAGATCGGTCCAAGGAAGGTCCTCAAATCCGTGCCGCAGCAGAGGATCGAGAAGCCGCGAAATCCACCCGAAGAAGTAGTGTTTGCGCCAGCGGAAGTTCCTGACAGCGAACTCGTCCGTACGGTGTCGCGCCCCGATTATTTCGGAACCAGCAAGAGCGCGCCCGTCCTTATCCATTCCGAGAATGCACAGTACACCCCGACGCATGGCGACAAGCCTGTCAGCGGAATCTGCAAAATCTCTCTCGTCGTCGATCCATTCGGACTCCCTGAGAATCCGCGCGTCCTCAAGTCACTTGATCCTGGCCTGGACATCAGCGCTTTGGCTGCCGTTAACGATTACCGCTTCTTCCCGGCCATCGAGGATGAGGAGCCCGTATCCGCCGCCGTTGTCGTCGACGTCAGCTTTGCGCCTCCTGACGACGCCCTTTACAGCCCGGAATTCGAGTAGGCAACTTATTGCGCATTCCACCCCCTTTTAACACCGGGTTGACTCCGAATATCTCTCTCGCATCAAATTATTGAGCAGGAGAATCCCTATGGACCTGTCCCGCCGCCACTTCAGCAAGATTCTTACCGCGCTTGGCCTTTCTCCCGCGATGAGTGCTCTCGGCTCTGAGGGAGTTGCGAACGGTGCCGGTGGAGGCCCGGCCGACCCGGACATTCTTCGCCTTTCGCGCAACGGGTGGATGCCGAACAATCCCCACTTGCCTGTGCTTTTATATCGCGGCGCAATTGTTCCGCGCGGCGACGATCCGGCCGCGGTTTTCGAAGCGCTCTTCACGCGTAACGGCTGGCCTTCGCAGTGGCGCAACGGCGTCTACAGCTTCCATCACTACCACTCGACTGCGCACGAGGTGCTGGGATTTGTCAGTGGCACGGCGGAGATCATGCTGGGCGGCGAGGGCGGTCATGCGGTCACCGTTCATGCAGGCGACATCGCCGTACTGCCCACCGGCACCGGACATTGCCGCATCTCGGCGAGCGCGGATTTTCTGGTCGTGGGCGCCTATCCGCCCGATCAAAGCTGGGACATCTGCCGCTCGGCCCCAGACGAAACTGCGCAGCGCCGCATGGAAGAATTGTCATTTCCGCACAGCGACCCCGTGCGTGGTTCAGCGGGGCCGTTGGTTCAACTCTGGAGTTGATGCGGGTGGCCGCGGAATCGCCTCAATGCGATGCCTCGGTCAGCACCTCAGTCTCCTTGCTCATCTTTGCGGTCCGCTCAATCTTGTCCCAGTTGAAAGGCTTTCCATCGATAGCACGCTTGAGCGTCTTGAACAGCACGATGGAGAAGACCTGGCGGTAGGCAAATCGCTGCAGCCAGATATGGAACAGGAGCCAGCCATCGCCCTTGTTTGCGGGGTGGCGGCGTTCCAGCGAGAAGGCAACCGATGATGTAATGAAGTCAATCACCAGGAAGCCGAGGAAGTAAACTACCAGCTTTTCGAAGTTGGCCGCCGAGGCTTGCTCGGGGTGGTAGTAGCGATCGACGAGGAAGTTGACCACACCTGCGAGAAACATGATGTCAATGAAAGGTGAAACCAGCGGAAGAAACATCTGGAAGATCAGAATGTTGGGCAGTGCGAACAAGCCCATCGCCTTGTTGCGCACAAATGCGGCGCGATGTTTCCAGACTGCCTGCAATGTTCCAAACGACCATCGGAATCGTTGCCGCATCAGCCCCTTCGCGTCGATCGGAGCCTCGGTAAAGGCCAGTGAGCGGTCTTCGTAATCCACCTTCAGGCCCTGTTCGAGCAGGTTCATGGTCAGGTCGGCATCCTCAGCCACCGTGTTAAGCGGATACCCGCCCGCCTTCTTCACGGCGGCAGTCCGCCACGCGCCAATCGCACCCGGTACCACCGTCACCACGTGGAAAAGGTCGAGTGCGCGGCGCTCGAAGTTTTGGCTGGTGATATATTCCAGCGCCTGCCAGCGGGTCCACAGGTTCACGCGGTTTCCTACCTTCGCGTTGCCGGCCATGGCCCCGATCATCGGGTCCTCGAAATGCGGAATCAGTTTGGAAATGGCGTCGGCGGCAATCACCGTGTCGGCGTCGATACCGATGTAGATTTCCTCGCTCAGCCGGTCGAGCGCGTAGTTCAGTGCGGCGGCCTTGCCGGCGTTGGGCTTGGTAAGCACCTGGACATGCCCTGCCTTGATCTCCGCCGCATAGGCCTCGCGAGCTATCTCTGCGGTCCGATCCGAAGACCCGTCGTCAATCACAATCACATGCAGGTTCTTGTAGTCGGAGTTAAGCACCGAGCGGATAGTACGGACGATCACCGTCTCTTCGTTATAGGCGGGAATGAGCACCGCGACGCGCGGGTTGTAGCCAGGGGAGGCCAGGTGGTAAGGCTTCCGTAGGCGGTCGATCACGGCAAAAAGGCCCACGATTATCAGCCGCGCGCTCATCAGGATGTCGCCAAGAAAGAAGACCATCACGATGAAGTTGCCGACGAAGTCAAGCGCGGAGAAAGCAATGGAATCGGGAAGGGAGCGCAGATGCTGCCAGAAGGTCAGCGGAGGCATCACCTCGGCCGTGGTCTTGCCCATCAGTGCTGAGACCTGGACGATGGAATAGCCGTGCGCGCGGAGCGTGTCGATCAATACCGGTAACGCATCCACCGTGGCCTGACGATTGCCGCCGCCGTCGTGCAGCAGAATGATGGAGCCGCGAAACTGCGGCTTGGTCTTCATGGTTTCAAGCTGGGCCAGCACCGACTGAGCGATCTCGTTGGGCTTCTTGCGGGGATTCTCGTTCCAATCGTCAGTATCGATCTTGTTGCCGATAATGGTGTATCCATCGCGCTGAATGCTCACCACCGGCGCGGCCTGATCGTCGGTGTCGGGTTCCTCGTCGATGTCGTACGGAGGACGGAAATAGAGCGGTTGCACGCCCAGCTTGCTGGCGAACAAGCGGCCGGTAAGCTTTACTTCCAGGTCCAGTTGCCGCGGCGAAATTTCGCTGATGTCGGGATGCGTCCACGTGTGGTTGCCGATCTCGTGGCCCTCGCGCGCAATCCGCTGCAACACACCCATATTCCCGGCGGCATCTGCGCCGATGATCATGAAAGTGCCCTTCGCGTTTTTCTGCTTCAGGATGTCAAGAATCTTCGGCGTCCACTTGGCGTCGGGGCCGTCATCGAACGACAATGCAACCTCATTGGGATGGTAGCCGTACTGCTCAATGGTGTAGGTGCGCGGGTACACATCCATGTGCTCATCCACAATGAGCTTTTTGCGCGGGTCATTCTCGTCGGTGTCCACGGTGACCGTGCGCTTGCCCGGCTGTGGCAATCCGGTCACGCGCAGAATGTCTCCTTCGCCCTCGGTGTCCACATCGTGTCCCGGCTGCACCGGGCCGAGCGCCTGCAGCGATTCCGGAGCGCTCGGCTTGTCCCAGATGTCCCAGAGCGAGCTGTCTTCCTCACCAAGTCGCCAAAGTGCAAATGTCTGCAGACCCAGAGCGCGGGCACCCCGCATCTCATCCAACAACGAAACGCCGTCCAGAAACCACACTACGTGGCGCCGATTGTTGTCCTCGTCGATGTACTCGTAATGCGGATTGAGTGAGTCGTAATCCAGGTCGAGGTCGGCGTCGACGTCAGATGCGCGTTGCCATGCTTCTGAAACCGAGAGGTCTTCCGTGTCGAGAACCTTTGGTTTGGGATGCTTGCGGTCCTTCGGGTCCGGGATGGAGAGAGTCCAGTCGTAGCCGTAGCTGCCCACGGCGCAGATGATCTTCTCCTTGGGCACGATCTTGAGAACCCGCTGCAGGTTGCCGACGAACCAGTTCTGGCTGGCCACCGGCCCCGGTTCGCTGTTGGCCTCGTGCTCGTCGTAGTTCATCAACACAATGCCGTCGGAGTTGGCGGCGATCAACTTGAGCTCGTTGTCCGGGCTAGTAGCAGCCACGTTGACATAAAGCCGCAGATTGCGCGCGTGCATGCCGGCATACAGTTCCTGAACGAAGGTCAGGTAAGCCGGTTCTGCGTCGTCGTTGAGGCTTTCGATGTCCAGCGAAAGGCCGGGATAGTTCGGAAATGCAGTGAAGAACCGGAGAATCTGCTGGCGCAGCGCCGCGCGCTTGTTCTGGTCCCGGAGAACGTCGCCTACACCCGCGTCCCAGGTCTGGGCGCGCGGATTGTAGTTGTTCAGGTGGGGAAAGACTTCGGTACCTTCCCTGGCTGCCTGGATGACCCGCTTGATCTTGCTCATACTGTCGGGGTCATGGACCGTAGCGCCCCCCACCACTGGATATTCGTGGAGATTGTCGCCGGTCATCGCCATCAGCGTTCCCGTCGGAGCATTCACGTGGAACCATTGCGCGAAAAGAATGTCGATCTGGTGGACGTGCTCCTTAAACGATGAGTAGCTGGCGGCGTCGTCCTGAACGTAATATGCAGCGCGCAAACCTTCGCCGGTATTGAAGGGGATTTCGGAGGGTTTGCGGTCCGTCTTTCGACGTGCCGGCCGCACGTTTTTTGAGCCACGCATCAGCACCGAACGGTCGGGCAGTGCCTTGTAGTTATGTTTCGGCGTCGGCAGCAGCAACTCGGGAAGCTGCTGATTGCGAATTACGTTAAAAATGAAAACTGCTAGCACCAGCGTGGAAATCACGGCTGTGCCATCAAAAATGCGTCGCAGACGCTTCCAGCGCTTGCGTTGCGGGTCGAAAAATATCTGTCGATCAGGCATATTCGGTTTTAAAGTACTTACGAGCAAAATCCCCTGAGACGATCTACGCTATACATTACGAATCGTATGGAAGGCACCCCCCAGAGTCAATCGACGCCACAGCGCCGGATACGCTCCCAGCCGGTTGGAGGCGTAAGCTTTGCTCTCGCGGCCGTGCCGGCACTGGCGGCGGGTTTGGTCCTGCGACTGTGGATGTTGAAAGTCCTGTTCATCGTGAATGGGGACGCGCTCGTCTATGGGGGCCTGGCGAAGACCCTGCTGCATGGCCACTATGAGTTGAACTGGGCAGGCGGGCCGCCGGTTCCCACCCTGATCCGGCTGCCGGGCTATCCGATCTTTCTCGCCTTCAGCTTTAAGCTTTTTGGAATGGAGAACTACTTCGCCGTGGCGCTCCTCCAAATTGTGCTGGAACTGCTTGGTTGCCTGTTGTTGGCAGAGTTTGCCGGCCGGATTGCGCCGCCGAAACTCAAATCCGGCGCGCGGCTGGCAACGCTTTGGCTGGCGGCGCTTTGTCCCTTTACTGCCTCCTATGCGGTGGTTCCGCTCACTGAAGCCCCCACCCTCTTCGCGCTCGCCCTCGCGCTCTGGGCCATGGCGCGCTTCCACGACCGGCCGCGGTGGGGCAGTGCGCTCTGCTTCACCTTTGCCGTCACCTTTGCTGCCTTGCTTCGCCCTGACGGCGCGCTTGTGGCAGTTGCCCTGGCTCCGGCGCTCTTGATTCAGATGCGGCAACAGGACGCCCCAAACGCTATGCCGCTCAAAAGGCTCGTCCGCATGACCCTGGTCTGCGTCCTGCTCGCGCTCGCTCCGTTTGCCGCATGGACGTGGCGGAACTGGCAGGTCTTCCATGTCTTCGAGCCCCTGGCCCCGCGTCTGGCAAACGATCCCGGAGAGGATACAAATCCTGGTTGGGAGCGCTGGGTCAAAACCTGGTGCCTGGATTTCGTCTCCACGTACGACATCTACTGGAACGTGCCCGACGGGCCTCTGAATCTGAAGAAGGTCCCTAGCCGAGCCTTCGACTCGCCGGCGCAATACGCCGAAACCGCCGCTCTGGCCGACGACTACAACAAATCCGGCCAGAACCTCACCCCCGAAATCGATGCCCGTTTTGCCGCGCTGGCACAGGAGCGCATCGCCGCGCATCCCCTCCGGTACTACGTCTGGCTGCCGCTGGGTCGACTCGTCGACATGGGTCTGCGCCCACGCGTTGAAAATCTGGACATCGACCTGGATTGGTGGGTTTATTCGCGTCACCGCGCGGAGACCCGCTTCAGCTTGGCATACGCAGCGCTGAATCTGCTCTACCTGGCGCTCGCCGCAATTGGACTCATGCTCCGCCCGCGTTTCTGGAAGGCCATGCTGGCTTACATTGCGCTGCGCAGCGCAATGTTGCTCACCGTAGAAGCGCCCGAAGCACGCTATACGCTGGAGTGGTTCCCCATGCTCTTCGTGCTCAGCGGAATTGCGCTCTACTGGGTGATGAACCGGGTATCTCTATCGGTCTTGAAGGTAAAAGCATCGGCAACCAGCGCCTGATTCAACTTGATATTGGTGTAATGGCAGGTCCTTGATTGCCCCTGGCCCTGGTCGAAAACCTGCTGGATGCTTACGCCGCGGTCGGCATCCATCCACAAAGTGACTTTGGGAATATTCTTCCTCACCGTCGGGTCCTTGGCCACCATCTCCAGCTTTTCAGTCGTCACGCCGTCCATCTTTTCCGGTCCAAGGTACTTGATGTTCCACTTCTCTTCCAGTTCCTTGCCGCTGGCGCCAAAGCCCAGCATGAACCAGCTTTGGTATTGGCTGAACTTGGTAAGAGTCGTTACCTGGTTCACCAGCTTTTCGTAAAGCTTGATAGCCCCGCCGGACAGAACCACAACCTTCGGCACCGGCCTGCCATTTACATCGCCAATGTGCGCCGCCATCTGGAACGTATGGCCTTCGCGCTTGTAGTAAGCCGTGCCCTTCTGCACATCCTTGTCGTAGATTGGCTGCGTAGTCACCGTGTCGAACTCAAAGTCCGCCGAGGTGGTGTGGAAATTGGCGGACGCGGTATCGAGCCTGCGCAAAACCTTATCCAGATCGTCCGCTGCAAAGGCCGCACGCACCGGAAGCAGGACGAGCATCATCGACGCGGCAAAAACCAGCTTCCTTCGTGCATGTCTCCAATGCTGCTTTGCATCCGGGCACGACTTCACTCGTGCCGAGAACAGCCTGAGAATGCGGGGCTTCAGCCCCTGCGGATTTTGAACGAACGTCAACTTGGCCATTTCTGAAAAATGATGCAGGTACATAATTCTCCCTATCCTGTTTGACGCGCCGGCGCGCCCGTTGAAGCACCAAAAGAGAGAGGTTTACCGGTGCGCCCAAATCTTCCAGGCAAGATTTCCCTGGGAATCGGTGACTGTCTCCCAACGCTCCACGACCACGGCATCGCCGGTCACCGGCAGAATCGCCTGGCGCAGAGCTTTTTTCACCACCGAGTCAGTTGCGAATTCGGGCACGTCCACATCCGATGCCTGTACCGTAACAATCATTCCCCGGCTGCCATCGCCCGTCAGTTGGATGGGATGCAAAAGGCCGGCACTCGAGGACGGTTTGTCGCCATAATTCCACAGCTGCGGCGTCACAAAAATGAACAGCAGAATCAGCGTAACCATCACGTCGTAGTGAAAGCATCCCCGCGGATAAGCCCAGTAAAAATAGCTCTTCAGAATCTCACTGATCCCGCGCTTTGGCTCTGGAAAGAGCTCGCCATCTCTTATTGGTTCCATCACAAATCCTCATTCATAAAAAACTACCGGGCCACAATCCTATCCAGCCCGCCCATGTACGGCCGCAGCGCTTCAGGGATCAGGACTGTGCCGTCGGCCTGCTGGTAGTTCTCAAGAATCGCCAACCAGGTGCGGCCCACGGCCAGTCCGCTGCCGTTCAGTGTGTGCACAAACTCCGGCTTGCCCTTGCCGCCCTGGCCCGCCGCCGCCCGGTAGCGTATGTTGGCTCGCCGCGCCTGAAAGCCTTCAAAATTCGAACAGGAAGAAATCTCCCGGTAAAGCTGCTGTCCTGGCAGCCAAACTTCCAGGTCAAATGTCTTGGCGGAAGAGAACCCTGTATCGCCCGCGCACAGCAGCACGCGCCGGTAAGGTAGCTTCAGCGCTTCCAGAATCTCCTCTGCATCGCGCGTCAATTTCTCGTGTTCGGCGTCCGATTCCTCGGGCCGCGTAAACTTCACCAACTCCACCTTCTGAAACTGGTGCTGGCGGATAATGCCGCGCGTATCCTTGCCTGCGGCTCCTGCCTCTGCGCGAAAACACGGCGTGTATGCCGTCAGGCAAATCGGCAGCCGCGCCTCGTCCAGAATCTCGTCGCGATAGAGATTAGTCACCGGCACTTCAGCCGTCGGAATCAACCAGTGATCGTTATCCTTGAACTCGCCGCGGGCAACCGCCTCTGCGTCCGCGTCGGAGCAGCGGAAAAGGTCCTCGGCAAACTTGGGCAACTGCCCCGTCCCGAACAGCGACTTGCTGTTCACCATGAACGGCGGCAGCACCTCTGTGTACCCGTGCTTCTGCGTGTGCAGGTCGAGCATAAAGCCGATCAGTGCCCGCTCCAGCCGCGCGCCCGCGCCCATATAAACCGCAAACCGCGCCCCGCTCAGCTTGGCCGCCCGTTCCAGGTCGAGAATCCCCAGCGCCTCGCCGATCTCCCAATGAGGTTTGGCCGCAAAATCCATGACCGGCTTCTCGCCCCACGTCTTCACCGTAACGTTGTCGGCCTCTGATGTTCCGTTGGGAACTTCGTCACGCGTGAGGTTGGGAATGCTCGCCAGCGAAAGCCGCAACTGCTCGTCCAGCGAAGCCGCCGCCTTATCCAGCTCGTCGAGCTCGTCCTTCAGAGCACGCGTCTCATCCATAAGCGCCGAAGCGGCGTCACTCGAAGCGGGCCCGGCCTTTTTCAGCGCGCCAACCCGCTGGCTCAGCTCATTGCGGCGAGCTTTCAGCCGTTCAGACGTGGTAATCGCCTCGCGCCGGCTCTGGTCGAGGGCGCGAAAATCCCCCAGCAGCGCCGCCGGGTCCGCCCCGCGCACACGCAGTTTCTCTTCAATAAGTTGCAGGTTAGCCCTGGCAAATCCTAAATCGAGCATCGCACTAATAGTTTACTCGACTGTCTTAAGTATCCGTATGGGCAGGGTTTTCCGCTCTGGCCAGACCTGGGTTGGCAAAAGGATGTATGCCAGGGTACGGACAATAGCCGTACCCCGGCATACATCTCACCTTCAGCGCAAGAGCGCGACCTCGTGGCCGGATGGCTGAGACTGCGCCCACGCACAGAATGCATCCACTTCAGCCGGTTTCGGTGCGGAACCCGGATGCATCGGGCGATAGTACCAGAGCGGCATCTCAGATTCGCGCATCGCACGGCAGACGTCGAGCAGTCGGATGCGGGACATCTCCGGACTGAGATTGCTCCAGTTGGAGAAGTCAAGTCGCGCGCGGCCGCCGCGAATGTCGTTCTGCATCAGTTGTGAAGCAGGCCAGACGTGCCCATACCAGGGAATCTCGCCCTGCGCGGAATGGCAACTGTAACAAGATTGATGCAGCGGGTTGCCGATCCCGCTGCCGGGATGGACGCGCGCGTCGAACGTGGCGGCAGCATTCACCGGGGCAAGATCGTAGTTGGGTCGCCGGAACTGCATTGCCAGCAGTCCAACAATGAGAAGTCCACAAATCCAGATAATCCGGCGCATGGCTACTCTCCCTCCTGAGCAGATGACTGCATTGCGTGATGAATCTTATGCAACCGCCCGTGCCGGTCCCCAGATTCGGGCGCTGACGCTGTGTCGGAAGGTGCCTGGATGTATTGCTGCGGAATATCACCCGTAAGCGAATGCAGAAAACTCACGATTAAGTTAACGTCGGCATCGCTGAGTTTGCGCCCGGTTTGGTACTCTCCCATGAGCCGCACCGCTTCTTGAATGGTCTGCACTTGGCCATCGTGGAACCAGGGGCCGGTCCGGTCAACATTGCGCAGGAGCGGCACTTTGAAGTACATCCGATCTCGCGCCTCTCCCGTGAGTGTGAAGCGGCCGGGGTCTTTCTGTTGATCGGGCCAGTCGCGATAAACGCCCAGTTTCTGATAGGAATTACCGCCGAGGCCCTTTCCTGCATGGCAGGCGGCGCAGCCCGCGTCCAGGTAAACGCGCAGTCCCTTCTTTTCTTCGTCAGACAACGCATTCACGTCGCCTTCCAGGTACTTATCCCAGCGGGCCGGGGTGAGCAACCCACTCTCGAAGGCCGCGATGGCATCGGTCACGTTATCCATGACAACTGGATCCTTAAGCGCTGGATACGCTTCCTTGAATTGCCGCATGTATGCGGGACGCGAACGGAGATAGGCCAGTACTGTATCGGGTCCTGACATTCCCATCTCCACCGGGTTCATCATCGGTCCAGATGCCTGTGCGGCCAGCGTGGCGGCGCGGCCATCCCAGAACTGCACAAACTGCAACCCCGCGTTATAAACGGTCGGTGAGTTTCTTCCTCCGGGGAGCTTATTGTGTCCCGTGGAGACAGCGTTGCCTGGATCCACACCGTAGTTCGCCAGATCATGGCAACTGTTGCAGGAGATGGAGGCATTCTCAGAAAGATGCCGATCATAATAAAGGCTTCGACCCAAATCCACGCGCAGTGCCGCAACCCCTGTGGCGGGGTTGGGACTAGTCAGAGGAGAAAACATGAACAGTTGCCCTGGACTGATTTCGTCCGACGACTGCGCGTTCTTAGACGCGCCCCGGCAGCCCGTCAGCATTGTAAGTGTGCAGGCCAGGACTGCCATCAGAATGCCTGCTCGCATTTGTATGCCGGTTAGCCAACCGGAAGATGAACGGGTCGCGGCTGCACCAGCCCCACCAGCTTTCTGGAGTGCGGCCCATCCGTGGGGAACAAGAGCGTACTGTGTGGACGCACCAATTCGCCGCAGTTGCATGACGGAGAAGACTTTCTCGAGGTTCGTCATAAGCTCCCTTCATCCTGCCGTGCCACCTAAACTGCTTTGCGGCGCACAGGTTTATGATTGCTGCCCTTAGCGGCCGATTTTAGGATGTGGGGAGGGATTGTCTGTGATGGTGGATACCCGCTGGGCCCGACTGACCTTCTGGTATCAAGCGCGGGAGCATTGACTGTACTGTGGCGAATACTGCGCCCCGGTAGGGCATCGTTTGACGTTCGCGTTACCTTGAGATTCCCTGGCTTCTGCTCATGAGCTGAAGCTATTCATTTCCGATCTGAGGTATCGTCTCGTCTGGCCTCCAATTGCTCCTGCCACCCTGGTAGCCTCTGGTCCCCCGTAATCAGCCGCGCCCCGCGTGTAAACGTGAAGTACGTCCAAATCCACGCCGCGAACACCGAAATCCGATTCCGGAACCCGATCAGAAAGAAGATGTGCACCGTAAGCCACGTAATCCAGGCCGCAAAGCCGCTCATGTGCGCCTTGAACGGCCATTCCACCTTGGCCACCGCCGACATGCGTCCAATGGTGGCCATATCGCCTTTATCGAAATACCGGAATGCCGGCCGCTTTTTCCCCTTCAGATCGGCGGCTACGATTCTGGCCACGTGGTCGCCCATCTGCATCGCCGGCTGTGCCACTCCGGGCACCTGCTTTCCGTCCTGCTCCAAATGCGCCAGGTCGCCGAGAACAAAAACCTCCGGCAACCCCGGCGGATTGAGCCGGTCGTCCACCAGCACGCACCCGCGTCGATCCAGCGGCGCGCCCAGCATCTTGCCCAGCGGCGAAGCCTGCACCCCGGCCGCCCAAAGCGTCACAGCTGCCTCAATGCGTCCGCAGCCCGCCGCTTCCACCCACCCGGGCCCAATCGCGGTCACCTGCGTTTGTGTGTGTACCTCGACGCCAAGTTTGAGCAGCGCAGCCTCAGCCTTCAAAGAGAGGTCAGCCGGATACGCCGCCAGCACCCGAGGCGAGCCCTCCAGCAGCAGCACCCGCGACTTGGTGGGATCGATATGCCTGAAGTCATGCCGCATGTAGAGCTGGGCAATGTCGCAGATTGCCCCGGCCAGCTCCACACCCGTCGGCCCTCCGCCCACAACAACAAAATTGAGCGGCGGGTGCCACCCATGTTCCACCATCTGCCGCTCCGCCAGTTCGAAGGCCAGCAGCACGCGCCGGCGAATCTCCGTCGCATCTTCCACAGTTTTCAACCCCGGAGCAAGCGGCGCCCATTCGGGATTGGCAAAGTAGGAGTGGGTCGCGCCGGTAGCCAGCACCAGGTAGTCGTATTCGATCTGGTAGCCGCTCGCCAGGGCCACTCGGCGGCCGCTCATGTCGATCCCCACCACCTCATCCATCAGCACCTCGGTGTTGGGCTGGCGTCGCAGAATGGTGCGTATCGGCTGGGCAATGTCGGCCGGCGACAGCACCGCCAGTGCAACCTGGTAAAGCAGCGGCTGAAACAGGTGATGGTTGCGCCGGTCCAGCACCGTGACGTCCACCGGCAGATGCCCCAGCCCTTGGGCCGCATGGATACCCGCAAAGCCTCCGCCGACGATCACCACGCGAGGACGGCGAGATTGCTGCTGCGTGCCCTGGTTCGGCGGGGATTTTGTCGGATCACTCAAATTTTGTGCCTCTAGTTTCTAGATGCGCTCCAGCAGCAATCGGTGACAAGTGCTTTCATAAGTTGCAGCGAGGCCCCCTACCCGTGCTGTAGCATCCACGTATGATTGCGGGCGTTTCCTGGGTCTGGTGGGCGGGGTTTCACGCCGTGGTGGTCGTGCTGCTGGTGGGGGATTGGTTCATGCCCGGTCACCGGCGCGAGACCAGTCACAAGCAAGCCTTTGCCTGGCTCAGCACCGCAGCGCTGGTTTTGGCCGCGGCCTGCTTTGCCGCTTGGATCGCCATGACCCAGGGCCGCCAGACGGCTCTTGAATTTGTGGCCGGCTACACCATCGAAACCTCGCTTAGCATCGACAACCTTTTTGTTTTCATGGTGCTGTTTCAAGGCTTCCGCATCAGCGCGCGCCGCCAGCACAAGGCCCTGCTATGGGGCGTACTTGGGGCGGT
>Ga0075522_10001949_pt1 | contig 15505 bp, 16 predicted proteins | sample NGEPerA_FD_74796 | JGI IMG/M metagenome (GOLD analysis project Ga0075522, IMG submission 74796) | Arctic peat soil microbial communities from the Barrow Environmental Observatory site, Barrow, Alaska, USA - NGEE PermafrostL2-A | ecosystem: Environmental > Terrestrial > Soil > Wetlands > Peat ... | reverse complement strand
CTTTCGCAGACTGGCCATCCCAGTGGTACATCCGCGGGTCATAGTTTGGGTGTCGCCGGGACGAACCCCGGGACATCACGCAACATGATTCTACGGACAAAGGAGGTGAAACCCAGAATGCTCAGCAATCTTTATCTGCGACTTCGCGAGCTCATGGTTCGCAATCAGGACGAGGACCAGGAAGGCCAGGGAATGGTCGAGTACGCGCTCATCCTCGTGCTCATCGCCGTCGTTGTCATCGTCATCCTCACCGTTGTCGGCAAGCAGGTCAACAACGTCTTCTCGAACATCAGCACGGGCCTCGGTACCTAAGAGACCGTCAGGTTCGCGAGAACTGACAAGGGGAGCCGCCAAGTGCGGCTCCCCTTTCTTTTTGTGTCTGGCCGTGCAGCGGCGAGCGCCGCGCATGGGTGCGGGCTGCGGCATACCATGAGCCCGATGGACCGCGAGCACGTCCCACCGGCAATTCGCGTTGCTGTGATGGGCGTTGATGGTCCCGCCACCCAGCCGTCGCCGGTCGCCGTGGGCACCGCCCAGCGCGGTGTGCAGCGGCCCGATCCGCGCGGCCGGGTTGTCTGTGTCTTCAGCGGCAAGGGGGGCGTGGGCACATCGGTGGTTGCCGCCAATGTCGCGACGGCGCTGGCGGTGGGCGGCTCAACGGTCGCCATGGTCGATCTCAACCTGCAGTACGGCGACCTGCGCCTGCTGTTCCGCCTCGAGGCGCACCCCGTGTCCATCGACTCGTTGACGCGCAGCGACGGCCACCTCGACCGGCAGGCGGTGGAGGGTGCCATGGCAACCAGCGACGCCGGAGTGCGCGTGCTCCTGGCGCCGAGCCGGCCGGACTCGAGCGACCTGGTCACCCCGGCGGTGCTCGACGGGATCCTTCTCCACCTCGCCCGCGCCTACGACTACCTCGTCATCGACTCGCCGGCGCACCTCGATGAGCGCGTCGTCGGCGTCATGGAGGTGGCCGACGACATCCTGTTGGTGAGTTCGTCAGGCCTCACCTCGGTGAAGGACACCAAGGTCACCCTCAAGCTCCTCCAATCCCTGGGGGTCGACCGAGACCACGTGGCCCTGGTGCTCAACCAGCCGCGTCCCCGCGTCAGCCTGCCCGCCAAGGAGATCGAGAGAGCCCTGCGCTTCCCGGTCCTCGCCAGCCTGCCCTTCGAGCCGAGGATGGAGGCGGCCATCGACGCCGGCCGCCCCCTTGTGCTCACCGAGCCCCGCGGCGCCTTCAGCCGACGCGTGAACGTCGTCGTGGCCCATGTCGGACGTGCCGCAGAGGGCGGCAGCGGCCGGCTGCGGCGTCCCGCGGCGTTGTGGCGCCTGCGCTTCGGGCGCTGACGACGAGGCGATCTCGACTCGGTAACGCCAAGCGGCGCGGAATAGTGGCGACGATGCAACGGATGTCTGATACTGGTTGACGAGGCGCGCACGACACGCGCGCCGCCATCGGTGCGGCGACATGTGTTGCCTACGCTGCGGACGTGCGCAAACTCATCGTCGCGCTGCTCGCGGGCGGCCTGCTCCTGATCGCTGCCCCGGTGCAGGCCGCGCCCGGCTCAGCCACGCCTCCCCCGGCGCCCCCGAGCGATCCCCTGGCCGCGCAGCTGCAGGCGCAGCTGCAGCAACAGGCCGCCCTCAACAGCACCGTGAGCTCGCTGAGCAGCGAGCTGCAGGCCGCCAAGGACTCGCAGAAATCGCTCCGCGACCTGGTGACGGCGAACCAGCAGGCGATCGCGCAGACGCTGACCCAGCTCAGCGCCGCCGAGCAGCGCTACAGCGAGGCCACCAGCCGGGAAGCCACGGCCAACGCCAACGCGACGCTCGACCGGGCCAACGCCGCTGCCGACAAGCAGCTTCTGGCCATCTACGTGCGGCTCGGCTATGAGACTCATGACAGCCTCCTCGCCTTCCTGCTCTCCAGCTCGTCGATGTCGGACCTGCTCAGCCGGGCCGCCGACCTCTCTCACGTCGTCCATCGCAGCTCCGACCTGGTCAACCAGATCAGCGCGGACCTCGCCGCGGCCGAGAGCGCCGAGGCCCAGGCCGGCGCCGACGCGCTGGCGGCCCAGCAGGCCACGGCGCAGCTCCAACAGCAGCAGCAGACCCTGCAGCAGCAGACCCAGCACGCCAATGACCTCATCGCCCAGCTCGGCTCGCAGGCCGCCGCAACGGCCCACGAGATCAGTGCCGCCAATGGGCAGAGCCTCGCCGTGGCCCAGTCGATCGCCCAGACCCGCCTCAACGAGCTCGACCAGACCATCGCAGCCGCAGAGCAGGCGGCCTGGCAGGAGGCCACGTTCTACCTGCAGAACCACCTCGGCAGCCTGCCACCCGGCATCGGGACCCCCCCGACGATCCCCGTCAGCGCCGATGGCAGCCAGCTCATCTGGCCCGCACACGGGGTGATTGTGAGCCAGGGATTCGGGCCGACGCCGTACGCGTACGAGCCGTCGTTCGGGGCCTACCCCCACTTTCACACCGGGCTCGATCTGGCCGGTCGCCTGGGGACGCCCATCGTGGCAGCCGCCGACGGGGTTGTCGCCGCCGCCGACGTGAGCACGGTTGGCTACGGGAACCACATCATCATCGCCCACGCCAACGGCCTGCTCACCCTCTACGGCCACCTGGAGGTGATGATGGTGAAGGTCGGCGACGTCGTCAAAGCGGGCCAGGTGATCGGCCTGCTCGGCTCCACCGGGAATTCCACGGGTCCGCACTGTCATTTCGAGGTTCGGGTCAATGGTCAGCCGGTCGACCCCCGCCCATTCCTGCCCCCGCTCCCGGCGGGCGCGACGGGGCCGTGACGGTCACTGGCGGAATTCGCGGATAGACTGCGGCTAGACCACACCATGCGAGTGAAGTACCCATGATCCGAGTCCTGATCGCCGACGAGAGCCGCCAGGTCACCGACAACATCAGCCGTCGTCTCGCTCTCGAGGAAGACATCGAGGTGTGCGGCACCGCGGGCGAGGGCGAGTACGCGGTCCAGCAGTCGCTGTGGCTCAAGCCGGACATCGCCATCGTCGACGCCGCCCTGCCGGGGTTGGACGGCGTGCAGACCACGGTCATGCTCGCCCAGGCATTGCCGGCGACGGGCGTGATCATGATGTCGATGGAGGCTGAGAACGACGCCTACCGGCAGGCCATGGTGGCCGGGGCTCGAGAGTTCCTTCAGAAGCCCTTCAAGGGAGACGATCTGGTCGCCGCGGTGCGTCGCGTCCACGCCTTCGGGGAGCGACGCAACGTCAGCGCCGCGCGCGCGATCTCAGCAACGGCCGCCTCGCCGGCCGCCTCGGACGACGGCGTGGCGGTCGCGCCGATGAGGCAGCGCACCCGTGGCGTGGTCACCGCCGTCATCTCGGGCAAGGGTGGCGTGGGCAAGACCGTCGTCGCCATCAACTTGGCGGCCGCGCTCGGCGAGAAACACCACGGAGAGGTCGTGCTCGTCGACCTGTCGTTGCAGTTCGGCGACATCGCGGCGGCCCTCAACCTGCCCACCACCCACAGCATCACCGACCTCGTCTCCGACAGCGGCGTTACCGATGCGGACGCGGTGCGCCAGGTCCTCGCATCCGGCCCTGCCGGGATCAGTGTGCTGCTGGCACCGACGTCCCCGGAGCTGGCCGACTACGTGCAGCCCGCCCACATCACCAGCCTCGTCGAGACCCTCCGCGGGGCCTTCGAGCACATCGTGCTGGACACCCCGTCGTACCTGAACGACGCGACCATCAGCAGCTTCGAGGTGGCCGACCACATCGTCATGCTCACCGACCTCAGCGTCACCGGTGTGAAGAACGCGCGCCTGACTCGCAGCGCCCTCGAAACCCTCAACATCGACCCCTCGAAGGTCGTGGTGGTGGCCAATCATCGCGAGAGCGCAGGCGAGCTGGACCGACGTGGCGCGGAGACTTTCCTCGGGGCTCACATCTCCACTGAGATTCCCTTTGCGGCCGACGTCGTGGCCACCTCGGTCAACAAGGGCGTGCCGTTCGTGATCAGCCATCCCACCTCCCCTCCCAGCGTCGCCATCCGTGCGGTGGTTGAGCTGATTGATCCGGTGTCACAAAGCGGCAGCGACACTGCGCCAGACGGCGAGTCCTCTGATAAGAAGAAGAAGACACGTCGCAAGCTCAGCTTCTCACGCTGACAGCGACGACTCACCGTCAGGAGCTGACATGCCCGCCACCGCCACGATCGACGACCCGGCGACCCTTGTGCTCAGCGACGCCCGTCGTCGCAAGGAGCGGGGTCAGGGAATGATCGAGTACGCGTTCATCCTCGTGCTCGTCGCCCTCGTGGTTCTCGTGTCGGTCGTCGTGCTCGGCCGCCAGACGGGCAACCTCTACTCCAACATCTCGACCGGCCTCGGTCCCTGATCAGCGGCCGAACAGGCCCTTGCGGCGCTTGCGGTCAGCCGGCTCCGGCGCCGCCGCGACACCCGCGCCCTCCGGCACGATCCGCGACACAAGCTCCCTGACCGCGCGACTCGCCTCCGCCTCGGGATGCGCCGTGACGAAGGGCACCCCGCGCGTGATCGCATCGCCGATGGACCGGGGATCGTGCGGGATTTGAATGGCCACCGGGACGCGCAGGCTCTGCTCGATCGATTCCTGGTTGAAATCGGCGTAACCGTCGACGCGGTTGACGACCAGCATCGTCGACTCGGTATCGACGGACAGGGACTCGAGAACCTTCAGCGTGAGCTTGGCGTCCTTGATGGCGGGGATGGTGAGGGCGGTCACCACGAGGACGCGCTGAGCCAGCTCGATGACCTCGAGGTTGAACTCGGTGAGGTGGCTGGAGCTGTCAACGACCACGAAATCGAAGGCCCGGCGCAGCTCAGCGATGATGGCGCGCACGTGCTCGGCCGTGACCAGGTCGGCAAGCTCCGGGCTGATCGGTGCGAGCAGCACCCGCACCCCGGCGGGACCCAGGGCCAGCACCTCGCGCAGGCTCTCGTCGTCGATGCCACTCGACCCGTCGACCAGCTCGGTGATGCTGCGGCTGTGGTCGAGGTTGAACATGACCCCGATGTCGCCGAACTGGAGGTCAAGGTCGACGAGCGCGATGCGCCCCCCGGTCTGTTCCGAGAGCGCCACGGCCAGGTTGGTGGCGATCAGGGTCTTGCCCACCCCGCCCTTGCCGGAGAAGACCAGGATCACCTCACCCGGTGCGCCGCTGCGGGGGCCGGCCATGACGTCCGGCTGGGGCGGGTTGGTCTTGGCGAGGAACGTGCCCTTCTTCTGCTCGAGTTGGTAGACGCGCCGGATCGCCGCGACCAGCTCGTCGTGGCTGAACGGCTTGATGAGGAACTCACGCGCCCCGGCCTGCATGGCGCGGCGCAGGTAATCGCGCTCTCCCTGCACCGACATGATGATCACGGGCGATGTCGGCAACTCCGAGGCGAGGGTCTCGGTCAGCTCGATGCCGTCCATGACCGGCATGTTCACGTCGGTCAGCACGATGTCCGGCTGCAGCCGGTGCGCCGCCTCCAGCCCCTCGCGGCCGTCGGAGGCGGTGCCGGCGACCTCGATGTCCTCCTCGAAGCTGAGAAGCTTCTGCAGGTTGTCCCTGGTGCTCGAGATGTCGTCGACGATGAGCAGCCGGATCACGCCGTTCCCCTCGGCGACGCCGCCGTCTGGGGTCGGACGTGCGCGCCCACCTCGTGACCCTGCCGGTCAGGCAACGGACATGCGGGCGGCGGCGGCGGGGTCGACCGCCACGCCCGGGCCCATGGTGGCGGCGAGGGTCACCGTCTTCACGTATGTGCCCTTGGCGGCCGGCGGCTTGGCCCGCACGATCGCGTCCATCAGGGCGGCGAAGTTGTCCCTGAGCTTGGCGTCGTCGAAGGACGCCTTGCCGATTGCCGCGTGGATGATCCCCGCCCTGTCGACGCGGAATTCCACGCGTCCACCCTGGACGTCGCGGACCGCCTTGGCGATGTCGAACGTGACCGTGCCAGCCTTGGGGTTGGGCATCAGGCCGCGGGGGCCGAGCACCTTGCCGAGGCGTCCGACGGCGCCCATGAGGTCGGGGGTGGCGAGGGCGATGTCGAAGTCGATGTCGCCCGCCTGCACCTTCTTGACGAGGTCGTCGCCGCCGACCAGGTCGGCTCCGGCGTCGAGCGCCTCCTTGGCCTTCTCGCCGGTGGCGAAGACGGCGATGCGACGCACCCGCCCGGTGCCGTGGGGAAGCACCACGCTGCTTCGCACCATCTGGTCGGCATGGCGGGGATCGACGCCGAGGCGGATGTGAGCCTCGATGGACTCGTCGAACTTGGCCTTCGAGGTCATGCGCACGGCACTGACGGCCTCATCGGGTGCGTAGGCACGGTCGGCGTTGAGAGCGGCCGCGGCCTGGCGGTAGTTCTTTCCGAAACGGTGGGGCATTGTGATCCTCCTGTGGTCCGTGCGGGCGCAGAGCGCCCTCCCACGATCGCGTGTACTAGTTGACGGTGAGACCCATCGAGCGGGCGGTGCCCTCGATGATCTTCATGGCGTGGTCGAGGTCGTAGGCGTTGAGATCCTGCATCTTCAACTCCGCGATCTCACGCACCTGGTCGCGCGACACCACGCCGACCTTGTCGCGGTTGGGGACGGCTGAGCCCTTGTCGACACCCGCCGCCTTCTTGAGCAGGTTGTACGCCGGCGGCGTCTTGGTGATGAAGGTGAACGTGCGGTCCTCGAACACGGTGATCTCCGCGGGGATGACGGTGTCCCCCATCGAGGCGGTCCGCTCGTTGTAGGCCTTGCAGAACTCCATGATGTTGAGCCCGTGCGGGCCCAGCGCCGTGCCGATGGGCGGCGCGGGAGTGGCCTTGCCCGCGGGAATCTGCAGCCGGATGACTGTCTTGACCTTCTTCTTGCTCACGTCGACTCCTATCGCAGCCGCTCGACCTGGAGAAGGTCGAGCTCGACGGGCGTCTCGCGCCCGAACATGTTGACCAGCACCTTGAGCTTGCCCTTCTCGGCATTCATCTCGGTGACCTTGCCGTGGAAGTCGGTGAACGGGCCGTCGGTGACGCGCACATTCTCGCCGATCTCGTATTCCACGGACACCTTGGTGGGGGCCTCGGCCTTCACCTGCTTCTGGATCCCCCGGACCTCGTGGTCCTGGAGGGGCACCGGCTTGTTGCCACTGCCCACGAACGAGGTCACCCCGGGGGTGTTGCGCACCACGTACCACGACTCGTCGGACATGATCATGTTGACCAGGATGTAGCCGGGGAAGATCCTCTTGGCCACCTTGCGGCGCTGACCGTCCTTGATCTCCATCACCTCTTCGGTGGGGACGAGGACGTCGAAGATCTTGTCGTGCATGTCCATCGACTCGACGCGCTTGAGGAGGTTGGCCTTGACCTTCTCCTCGTGCCCCGAGTAAGCGTGCACGACGTACCAGCGGACGTCGGTGGTGGTGGCGGTTTCGTTCATGTTGCGGTGCTCACGGTGTGACGGGGGCGGTGGTCCCGCCGGCTGATGTGGGTGGGGTGGTGACGGTGCCGGCAGCGGTGGGGGTGGCCCCCGGCTTGACCTGGCTGCCGCTGCTGCTGCTGCTGCTGCTGCTGCTGCTGCTGGCGTACAGCTGCTGCACGACGCGCCCGAGGACGAAGTCGGCGGCGGAAACGATGACTGCCATGAGGAGCACGGTGGTGATGACGACGCCGGTCATGCGCCCGAGCTCGTTCCAGGTGGGCCAGACAACCTTGCGCAGCTCCTCCACGACGCTCGCGAAGTAGTTGCGCTCACCGGCTCCCGCCGGTGGGCCCACCGGGGAGCGCGGCTTCACCGGCTGGCCGCGTACCGCTTTGGCCACCTGACCTCAGGTCCTCCGTGTTGGTGCCGCACTGAGAGCGGCGGTCGGCTGTTGCGTGGCAGGGGCGGCAAGACTCGAACTCGCGACCCTCGGTTTTGGAGACCGATGCTCTACCAACTGAGCTACGCCCCTGTGCGACGGCCGGCGAGGCCGGCATGCTTTGGTTACTTGGTCTCGCGGTGACGGGTATGTGCCCGGCAACGACTGCAGAACTTTCGAAGCTCCAGGCGATCGGGGTCGTTCCGCCTGTTCTTGAGCGTGGTGTAGTTGCGTTCCTTGCAGTCGGGACACTGCAGAGTGATGCTCGCGGAGCCGCCCTTCGCCGTTGCCACGTGTTTGCCTCGACAAAAAATAAACCTAGCGGCGCTAGGTCAAGTCCGATTGTATCAGAGGCCCCGCGAAGCCGTCCACAGATCGGTTGGTACCATAGCCCGCCGCGGGCCCAAGTAGCTCAGAGGTAGAGCAACGCCTTGGTAAGGCGTAGGTCGTGGGTTCAATTCCCACCTTGGGCTCCGCTGTCTTGTCTCAGGACATCGTGGACACATGTCTCACGTCATCGAGGACGAGTCTAGACAGCCCCCTGGCCTGGTAATCGCGGGACGGGTCGAGGGTGAGCTGGCGAATCAGGGAGCCGTCCTCGCGGATCACGCGGATGTCCCAGTTGGCCACCAGGAGCCGGACGACCTCGCCGGCGTGGGCCCTGCCCAGGCCGATGTGGTGGAGGCGGCTGAGATAGCGGACGGTCACGCGGCCGCTGGTGTCGACCTTGTCGTGGCGGACCCGGAAGTGGGTGATCGGCTGGGGAAGGGCCGGGCCGGCCTTGAGACGGGCGTTGAAAGCTGCCAGTGGGTGGTGTCTGCCTGCCACAGCTCGTTGGGCAGAGCGGCTTCGAAGCGGATGAAGGAGGAGCGTGGCCGCTTGTGTGGCTGGGGAGTGATCAGGCCGTGGCGGGAGAGGATGCGCCAGATGGTCGCCACCGAGGGCACGGTGTCGACGGTGATGCCGAGGTGGTGGGCGATGGTGTGAGGGCCACAGTCATGGCCGGCGTCGGCGAGCTCGTGGCGGAGCCGGACGATGGCCGCTTGGACGTCGGCGCCGACCTGGTGCGCACAGGATCGAGGACGTCGCGAGCGCGCTGTGAGGGCCTCGTAGCCACCCGCGCGGTATCGCGTGGTCGATCCAGCTGCGCGAGACCGCGTGGCTGCGGGCGAGTTGGGTGGGGCTGCGCCCCTCGAGGACGACGGCGTCGACCAAGTAGCGCGCCAGGGCCATCTGGTGGCACCTCCCCCTCAAAGGTGTCCACGATGTCCTGAGACATCCGTCCACTATGTGGTGAAATCACACACCACCTTGGGCTCCACTGTCTTGTCTCAGGACATCGTGGACACATGTCTCACGTCATCGAGGACGAGCCTAGACAGCCCCTGGCCTGGTAATCGCGGGACGGGTCAAGCCCACCAACACCCTGCCTACGTCGAGCGTCCTGGATCGGGTGCTTCGGCGAGTTGCATAGGTGCAGAGTCCGCGACAGGCGATGAGTCGAAGGTCAGAGGCGCCGTGCGGCGCGGCATGACCAAGAGTGCGGCCAACACGAGCGCGGCCACCACAACAAGGGCCAGAAAAACACCATGCGCCGCGTCGTAGAGGGCGACGCGAACGAACTCGGCTACCGAAGGTTCCACCCGGGCGTGGTTGCCGAGAACAACGCTGGTTGCTTCGACCCCATGCGGCAGCCGGCCGGCAAGCACCGCCGGGGGATGGTTGAACCTGTCAGCGAGGGTGGCGTTGGCAATCGCTCCGAAGAGACCGGCTCCGATCGCGCTCCCGAGCGAGCGGCAGAACATGTACGTACCGGTCACGACGCCACGTCGGTCCCACATCACGACGGACTGGACGGCGACCAGAGATGGGCTCGACGTGAGGCCCAGGCCGGCCCCAACCGCAAAGGCAGCGCCCGCGACCTCCCACACGTGCGCCTGAAGCGGGAGCAGGGCGAACAGGATTGCGCCGACGATCAGGACTCCGGAGCCGATGAGAGCAGTGTCACGAAATCCTATCCGCAGGTACAGGCGGCCTGAAAACGTTGCCGCAAGCGGCCATCCGATATTGAGAGGCGCGAGTGTGAAGCCCGCCACCAATGCTCCGGTGCCGAGTACCCCCTGAACATATGTGGGCACGTACGAGCCGAGGCCGATCAGGAGCGCACCGACGCCAAGCGCGGCGAGGCTACCGCCGGACAGCGTGCGCCGACTGAAGACCCACATCGGAACAACCGGCTCGGCGGCCCGCCGCTCCACCACCACAAAAACCACAAACATGGTCGATCCTGCTGCCGCTATCAGCACACTGGGCGCCGACATCCACGCCCACGAAACACCACCCTGAAGCAGATCGACGATGAGCAGAGAACAACCCGCGGTAAGCGTGACCGAGCCGACGAAATCAATTCGGTGCGAGCGGCGCATCACCTTCTCGTGGAAGTGCGTGACGAGCATCCACACTGCAATCGCGCCGACCGGAAGGTTGACGAAGAAGATCCATCGCCAGGACAGGTATTGGGAGAATACCCCGCCGAGCGTCGGCCCGAGCACTGCGGCGGCGCCCCAGACGCTCGCGACGTATCCCTGCACCCGCGCTCGCTCTCTGACGGTATAGAGATCGCCAACGATCGTCATGCTCATTGGTTGCACCGCACCAGCCCCGATCCCCTGCACGGCACGGAAGATGATCAACGTCATCATGTTCCACGCCACGCCGCATAGAACGGAGCCGAGGAGGAAGAGCGCGATGCCAAAGAACATCACAGGTCGGCGACCGAAAACGTCCGCGAACTTGCCGTATAGAGGCACCGTGACTGCCTGAGTCAATAGGTAAATGGAGAACAGCCAAGGAAACTCTGAGAACCCGCCGAGATCGTGGACAACCGAGGGAACCGCGGTCGAGATGATCGTGCTGTCGAGAGCGACCAGTGCCGTGCTGAGCATGACGGCAGCCAGCACCGGCCCTCGCTCCGAGCGGAAGCCCACGCCCTTGCGTCTTGTGGGCGTCGCGTTGGTCATGCGTACCTGGGCCGAGGGGAATGCGTCTCAACGGCCATTATTGGACAATACCCACTGATGTCGGCGCATTGCTCTGGCCACCGTCGCGCCCGGACGGAACATCGCGCCCGACCTAGCTGTATTCAGTCATGTTACTGCAACCGCGTACGACGCCCGGGGCGGGCGTAGTTCGGGGATTGCGGTCACGCGTGCCGCCGACGCTGAGGTTCGTTCTAGTTCGCTTGGACGTCCCATTAGGGAGTCGAGGTCAGGAGGGTCCCGGAGTGTGCGCTGTGCTCGGGCGCAATCCGAGCGTCGAGAGGAGATTCAAGTTTGCCGTCCGACCGATGCGCCTACGGTAGTCTCACGTGCTGCGGGCCGAGCTCGCCGATGCTCCGGACGCCCAAGAGTTGCATGGTCCGACGAATCTCGCGACTCAGGATTTCTACAGCGCGTTCCACGCCACGTTCACCACCCGCCATGAGACCGTACAGGTAGGCACGGCCGACCAACACCGCCTTCGCGCCGAGAGCGGCTGAGGCGACGATGTCGGCGCCGCTCATGATTCCGGTGTCCAGCCAGACCTCAGTGCGATCCCCGACGGCGTCGATGACGTCGGGGACGAGACGGAGGGGTACCGGAGCACGGTCTAGCTGGCGCCCGCCATGGTTGGACAGCACTATCGCGTCTGCCCCGGCATCGGCCACACGCCGGGCGTCGTCGACCGTTTGGATCCCCTTGATGATCAACGGGCCGTCCCAGAAAGACCGTAACCACTCCAGATCAGCCATCGTCATCGTCGGATCGAAGAGCTCATCGATAAGCTCGGCGACCGTGCGATCCCACGAGCTCAAGGAAGCGAAGGAGAGGGGCGTGGTGGTGAGCAGGTTGATCCACCAGGCCGGGTGAGCCGCGGCTTCAACCACAGTCTTCACCGTGAGCGCAGGTGGGATAGAGAAGCCGTTACGGATGTCGCGTAGGCGCAAACCGGCTACAGGGACGTCAACAGTGAGCATCAGAGCCTCGAAGCCAGCAGCCTTGGCGCGCGTCATGAGCTCCTCGCAGGCGGTCCGGTCTTTCCAGATATAGAGCTGGAACCACTTTCGCGCCTCAGGTGCTGGCGGCCACCTCCTCAATCGACGTCGTGCCCAAGGTCGACAGCGCATAGGGAATGCCGTACTTTTCAGCGACCCGAACTACGGCACATTCGCCCTGATGATTCATCATCCGCGTAAAGCCGGTGGGGGCGAAGGCGAAAGGGAGGGCTGATGGGCGTCCGAGTAGTGACGTGGTCGTGTCAACGGTGGACACATCTCGCAGGACTGATGGGCGGAACTCCAAGGTCTGGAACAGGCGTCGCGCGCGGTGCAGACTGATCTCCTCGTCGGCGGCGCCGTCGGCGTAGTCGAAGACTGCACGTGGGGTGCGACGACGGGCCAAACTACGCAGATCGTTGATCGTCAAGGCCCTCAACAGGCGACGCCTGGTCGGGTTCAGCTCGATGGGTTTGGGTTGCAACAGGAGCCTAAGCTCGGACCACTTCGGAATCTGCCGTTCTGTCATGTGAGTCCTCCGAAATTGAATCGGTCAACCGCCCCTTCGGTGATTGACCGTTGACCGTCGTGCCACGCGGTTCGAGCCGTCGGGTGTCGCCGCTGAAGGTAGCCAGGGGCGTATTGTGGCCGCTGGCCAAAAATAGGGGCGCCGTGGTGTTAAGCGCCGCAAAACGCCAGCGGCGCGGCCTCAAGACTCCTCCGGGTTGAGGATCCCAAGCGGATCGAGAAGCCGCTTGATGTCGTACGAGGCTGGCCGAGTCGCCGCCCATCTCTTGGCTGAGATTTCGACTCGCCCCGATCCCAATGTTAGCGTGCTAATCCAGCACTCGGAGAGCATGCCGTCAATGAACGTCCACAAGCCGCCTGTCAACGCCGCCGGTTCGAAGGGAGCGCCTACGTCCCGCACGATTTGGTGAAGGCGGTCCCCGGGATGGTGGGCGGCCCACTGACGGCATCAAGCGCGGTCGTGTATGAGGCATTCGAGCCATCCACTGCTCGCTGAGATGCCCTCGGAAACGCGCTCCCGCGTGGTTGACATCGCGGTTGGCGAGACCGGCACGCGCTTTTGGTTACCTGGCGACAATTGGGGCCCGCGGAAGCGCGTGCAGACCGCAGCCGGGTAGCATGCCAGCACGCCCGAACTGGTGCTGTGCATTGCAGAAGCTGGCGTCCTTCCCGACCACCATAGAGGTGTAGCGATATGGGGCCGATCGTTGTCCTTGCTGGAGGTGTCGGCGCGGCTCGCTTCTTGCAGGGGGTGCAGGCCGCCATGACGGTGCGAGAGCTGACCATCGTCGGCAATGTGGGTGATGACACCGAAATCGCCGGGCTTCATGTGTGCCCCGATTTGGACACTGTCCTGTACACGCTGACCGGCCAGATCGATGAGGAGCGTGGCTGGGGCGTCCGCGGTGACAGCGCTCGCGCTCTCGAGCGCGCGCGGTCGCTCGGGTACGACGAGTGGTTCTGGCTCGGCGACCTCGATATCGGTCTGCATCTGGCGCGCACCGCATGGCTCCGGTCAGGACTGCGGCTGAGCGAGGTGACACAGCGGCTCGGCCGCGCGCTGGGGTTGGCGGACTGTCTTTTGCCGGTCAGCGACGAGCGTCTGCGCACCATCATCGAGACGCCCGGCGGAGATCTCGAGTTTCAGACGTATTACGTGCGTCACGGTCACCGCGACGACGTCCTCGGGATCCGCTTTCAGGGCGCCGACGCGGCAACACCCGCGCCGGGCGTAGTCGAGGCCCTCGCCGACGCAGCTGCGATCATCATTGCCCCGTCCAACCCCCTGATCTCAATCGGTCCCATCCTCGCTGTACCCGGTATCCGGGACGCGCTGCTCGATCGCCGCGTCCCTTGCGTGGCAGTGAGCCCGATTGTGGGGGGGCAGGCGCTGCGCGGCCCTGCAGCCCACATGATGCGGACGCTTGGCCACGAACCGTCGCCGGTGGGCGTAGCCGACATCTACGACGGCCTCATCGACGCGATGGTCATCGACCAGATCGACGCTGAACTCGCAACAGATCTCGAGAGGCGAGGCCTATCGGTGCATGCCACCGACACGATTATGCGCGACGCGAAAGCACGGCAGCACCTGGCCAACGTTGCTCTCGAGGTCGCTGGGATCAGGGTCGGCAAGTGACTATCGAGATCATTCCTCTGGGGTTTGATCACGAGATCGAGCCGTCGCACGACCTCTCGATCCTCGTGCTCAACGCCGCGCCGCCGCTTCGGAGTGGCGACATTATCGTGGTCACACACAAGGCGGTGAGCAAGAACGAGGGCCGCGTCGTGGATCTCTGCGGCGTGCAACCGTCCGCGCGGGCCGTGGAGGTCGCGGCAACCCACTCTGATCCACGCTTTGTGGAAATAGTCCTCCGCGAGAGCCGTCAAATCATCAGACAGCGCGGTCCGCTGCTGGTCGTCGAAACGCATCAGGGGTTGGTCTGCGCAAACGCTGGCGTGGATCGCTCCAACGCCCCCCGACCTGACAGCGTGGTGCTCCTGCCGGTCGATCCTGACCGGTCGGCACGCCGGCTGCGTACTTCACTGGAGGCGCAGACAGGCAGACGGGTCGGCGTCATCGTCGCCGACACGATGGGCCGGGCATGGCGTGAGGGCATCGTCGGCACCGCAATCGGGGCCAGCGGCTTGGAGACGTTGCGAGAGCTGGTAGGGGCCGTCGATCCCAACGGCTACGAACTGAACAGCACGGTGGTTGCCATCGCCGACGAGCTCGCTGCGGCGGCTGACCTCGCGTTCGGCAAGCTCGATCGGGTGCCCTTCGCCCTCATTCGTGGATACGCTGCGGCTGGAGACGGATCGGCGCAAGAGGTAATTCGCTCACCGCAGCACGACCTTTTTCGGTAGTGGATGCCCCAACAACCCGGCCTCGCGTGCATCCTCGGCCGTGTCTACGTCGAGCGCGAGACCCGGGATATCGACCACGTGGCACGACAGTCGCGCAGCGTGGGCTGCCGCTTCGTGTGCCTCACTGCTGCGTGGCGTGCCGAACAGCGGGTGCAGCGCGTCGGAGGGAGTGACCAGTAAGGCGTTGGTGCCGGCGTCCCGTGCTCGAGCGATGCAGACGCCCTGCGGTGGAGCGGCTGCGACAAACTGGCGCAACTCGGCGGCCGTCACCAATGGGAGGTCTCCCGCGAGATACAGAACGCGGGCCGGGGGCCGAAGCAGCAACGCAAGGCCATGCACCAAGCCCTGGTTCCACGGTAGGTCGCCGTCGGACAGGATCGCGACATCCAACTCGACGGCCAGCGCCGTGGCCGTGGGTTCGGACGTTACGAGGGCCACTGAGCCCAGGTCGGCAGCGTGCGCTGCGGCAACGACTGACCTGAGCATGTTGAGCATCAGGAGGCGCCTTTCGGGTGGCGAGACTTGGGGCATGAGCCGCTGTTTGGCAAAGTCCAGCCTCTTGAGACCGATGATCGTTTGGATGGCCATCCTCTAGGCGGAGGCGACCACGGAGTCGGCGATGTCCTTGAGGTCGCCGTCGTCCAGAAGGGCCTTGCGCTCGAGCGACCTGGTCTTGACGAGCTGGAGGATCTCGAGCCCCTCCTCGGGCGTGGC
>Ga0075522_10001948_pt1 | contig 15508 bp, 15 predicted proteins | sample NGEPerA_FD_74796 | JGI IMG/M metagenome (GOLD analysis project Ga0075522, IMG submission 74796) | Arctic peat soil microbial communities from the Barrow Environmental Observatory site, Barrow, Alaska, USA - NGEE PermafrostL2-A | ecosystem: Environmental > Terrestrial > Soil > Wetlands > Peat ... | reverse complement strand
CCTTCGCCTATCACTAAGCCAACTCCTATCGGTTGCCAATCGCGGACGAGCGGCGCCGCGCCATCGCGTGCGTTATGGCCAGCCGAGTTCAGCGCCAGGCACGCGAGCAATTCCTCAACAATCAGAAAGTACCGGCGCCGCCGCCCCTCGACCGCGGTTGGATTTTCGCTTATGACCCCGCGCGGGGTAGGGACGCCGCGACGACCGCGATCTAATGGAGGTAGCATGGCCGAGGGCATTGAGATACCGGAAGGGCATCAGGAGCATCTGGAGCATGCCTCACATGAGCATGGCGGCGGCCTGGTGCGATGGATCGCGATCTTTACCGCGATTATTTCGACGCTGGGCGCGGTCATCGGCCATGAGGCCGAGGAAATCGCCAATTCGGCGATCCTGTTGAAGAACGAGGCGGCGCTGAAAAAAACCGATGCCGCCGACCAGTGGAATTACTATCAGGCGGTCAGCACCAAGGGCCATTTGATGGAATTGGCGATGTCGCTGGTGCCGGAGCCTCAGCGTCCGCCCTTCGCCGACAAGATCAAGAAATACGAGTCGCAGAAGACCGACATCAAGAAAACGGCGGACGGGCTCGAATCCCAATCGGCCAAGGCCAACGCGCAAAGCGCCGCGCTGGCGACGCCGCGTGGCAACTACATGTATGCGCTGGCGCTGCTTCAGGTCGCGATCAGCGTCGTCTCGGTAACGGTATTGACCCGGCAACGGTGGCTGTTCGGAATAGCGATCGCGATGGCCGCGTTCGGTCTCGTGACCGCCGGCATTGCGTTCATGGGGACGCCGGCGGAGTAGTTACTCCGCCACTGTCTTGAACGGCGACAATTCGGCTTCGAGCTCAGCCATGTCACGGTCGAGCGCGCGGCGCTCGCGGCGCAGGAAATCGGCCACCGCCTCCGAAAAATTCGTGTCGCGGATCCAATGCGCGCTGTAGGTGTGGCACGGCAGATAGCCGCGCTGAATCTTGTGCTGGCCCTGGGCACCGGCCTCGACCCGGGCCAGGCCGCGTTCGATCGCGAAATCGATGGCGCGGTAGTAGCACGCCTCGAAATGCAGGAACGGATAATCGCCGAGGCAGCCCCAATTGCGGCCATAGAGGGTGTCGGCGCCGATCAGATTGAGCGCGCCGGCGACGTAGCGATCGCCCTTTTTTGCCATCACCAGCAAGATGCGGTCCGGAATCCGCTTGCCGATCAGATCGAAGAATTCGCGGGTAAGATAGGCCGAACCCCATTTGCGGTCCGACGTCGACATATAGAAGCGGAAAAACGCATCCCAATGATGCGGCTTGATCGCGTCGCCGGTCAGCATCTCGATGTCGAGGCCGCTTGCCATGGCGTCGCGGCGTTCGCGCCGGATCTGCTTGCGTTTGCGCGAATTCAGCGCCTCGAGGAAACCGTCGAAATCGCGGTAGCCGTCATTCTCCCAATGAAATTGCTGGCCGAGCCGTCCCAGGAAGCCGGCGGCGCCGAACTGGGCGTATTCCGCCTCGGTCGGGAAGGTGACATGGAGCGACGAGACTTTGTGGCGCCGCGCCAACTCGATCATCGCCGCGATCAGCGCGTCGGCCGCCGCCGGTGGTGCATCGGGACGCAGCAGCAGGCGCCGGCCGGTCGCCGGGGTAAACGGCACCGCGCATTGCAGCTTGGGATAGTAATGGCCGCCCGCCCGCTCATAAGCGGCGGCCCAGCCATGGTCGAAGACATATTCGCCGTAAGAGTGGTTCTTGAGATAGAGCGGGGCCACCGCAAGCACGCCGCCATGCTCATCCTGCAGCGCCAGATGCTGCGGCAGCCATCCGGTGTCGTCGATCGCCGAGCCGCTCGCCTCCAGCGCCTCGAGAAAGGCGTAAGACAGGAACGGATCGGCGGCGCCGGCGCAGGCGTCCCAGGCGTCCCGCCCGATCGCATCAATCGAGCGATGAACCTTAACGGAGAATTGTTCGCCGCCGTCCGGCATGATCACCGCACCTGGAACAGGCCCTCGACCTCGACAGCCGCGCCCGCCGGTAGCGATGCCACCCCGATCGAGGTCCGCGCATGCTTGCCGGCATCGCCGAATATCTCCAGCATCAGGTCGGAGCAGCCATTGACCACCAGCGCCTGATCGGTGAAATCGGGCGTCGAGTTGACGAAGCCGCCGAGTCGGACACAGCGCACGACGCGGTCAAGATCGCCATAAAGCGCATGGCGCAACTGGGCGACGATATTGAGGCCGCAGAGCCGCGCCGCGAGGCGTCCACGTTCATAGTTAAATTCCTGGCCGCATTTGCCGAGGAAGCGGAGCTCGCCATTCCACTGACAGATCTGGCCGGCGACATAGATCATATCGGCGGTCTGGACCGTCGGCAGATAATTCGCCGCCGGCGGCATGGCGTTCGGCAATTCGATGGTCAGTTCGGATAGGCGGGCTTCGATTTTACCGGCCATGTGGGATGGTCCTTCTGGTCCGTCCGTATCAGGATAGCGCGCCATGCCTCCGTATGAAACCATGGCCGCGCATATTGGGAGCCGATTCGATGTTTTTCAGAAGTGCTTTTCTCACAATACTGGTGGCGATGGCAATTTCGGTGTCGCCGGCCGCCGCCGACATCATCGGCGATGCCGCCGTGTCCTACAGCGCCAGCCAAACCGTCACCGTCAACGGCCGGACTTACCACGGAAAAGTCTTCCATAACCCCGGCAGGCATAGGGTCGATGTCGATATCAACGGTATTCCGGCGAGCTTCATCCTCGATCTCGCCGATCGCGATGGCATCGTCATCCTGCCGGCGCTGGTCAGCTATCTCGACTTCCCGTTGCCGCCGCTGCTATCGGAATTCGATCGGCGGCGCCTCGACCATAAGGCCGTGGGCGAGGAGCGCATCGCCGGGATGCGTGCCACCAAATACCGGCTGAATTATGCCGCGACCGACGGGACGCGTGGCGACGGCTTCATCTGGCTCAGCCCGGACAATATACTGCTGCGCATCGATGGCCGAATCCTGCGGCATGGCCATAAGCCGATGGTCGTGTCGATGATCTTGTCGAAGATCGACCTGGCACCTCAAGGCGAAAAGTTATTTAAGATCAGCAAAGGCTTACATAAGATACCTGCGGAGGCACTGCAACTCATGCTGAATATGGGTCATAAGAAATCCCGCTGAAGCACACATTTTTCGATAAAGACGCGCGATTTTGCTGGCCGAGTCGCGATTTTTTTGCAATAAAATCAGGTCAGAAGGCGACGCGATTGCGGCCTTCGATGAATTAAAGGCCGGGGGGCGCAAAACCGGCGATACGGCGAAAATCCCTCTTCCGCACCAGCGGGAGAGGGATTTTTAATTGCGATGTCCGAACGGCGGCCGCGAATAGAAAAAAGGGGCGCGGTGTAAGCCGCGCCCCAATTTCTGCCCCATTACCATTCCACGGGCCGGGAGGCTTTAGCCGGTGTAACGTCGCGATTTAGCTGCAGCCACTGGTGCCGCCGCATGTATCGCATTTGAGGCAGGTTCCGTTCCTAACCAGGGTGAAGTTGCCGCATTCGCCGCAGCTGTCGCCCTCATAACCCTTAATCCGCGCGGCCCGAACTTGAGCCGCCCGGGCATCGAACACCGCCGGCGCCGAGTCCGCGAGCCGCGTCTCGGTCAAGGCCGTCGTCGTTTCCAGCGCGGTGGTCAGCGCCAAGGCATTATTGCCGTCACGAGACAACGCGGTCGGCCCGTTGCCGGCGCCGCCGCGCAGCAGCGTAAGCTTGCTGCGGACATAACCCGCGACCACGCCGCGCGGTACCCCGGCGCCTTCGCCGCGGCCGCCCATTCCGGCCTCGGACAGGTTGGATTCGCCGTGCCCCTTGCCGAGCGTGTCGGGCGTCAGATCGGCCGGCTGAACATGGGCAAGATCGTTGCGGCCGAGATAGGAGATGGCGAGCTCGCGGAAGATATAGTCGATGAGCGAGGTCGACATCTTGATGGTATCGTTGCCCTCGACGATGCCCGACGGCTCGAACCGGGTGAAGGTAAAGGCCTCGACGAATTCCTCGAGCGGCACGCCATATTGCAGCCCGATCGAGATTGCGATGGCGAAATTATTCATCAGCGAGCGGAAGGCGGAGCCTTCCTTGTGCATGTCGATGAAAATCTCGGCCAGCGCGCCGTCCTCATACTCGCCGGTGCGCAGATAGACCTTATGGCCGCCGACGATGGCCTTTTGGGTGTAGCCCTTGCGGCGCTGGGGCAGGCGGCGCCGATCGGCCGCGCGCTCCACGAGCCGCTCGACGATGCGTTCCGCCACCAGCGGGATGCGGTCGGCCGGGGATTTTTCCATCAGCTCGTCGAGCGCGTCATCATCGTCGCTATCGTCCTCAAGCAGCGAGGATTGCAGCGGCTGCGACAGTTTGGAGCCGTCGCGATAGAGCGCATTCGCCTTGATGCCGAGCTGCCAGGACAGGAGATAGGCCTTTTTGCACTCCTCGACCGTCGCTGCATTGGCCATGTTGATGGTCTTGGAGATCGCGCCCGAGATGAAGGGCTGAGCCGCCGCCATCATGCGGATATGGCTCTCCCACGACAAGAAACGCTTGCCGATGCGGCCGCACGGATTGGCGCAATCGAATACCGGCAGATGTTCCGGCTTGAGAAAGGGCGCGCCTTCGAGGGTCATGGCACCACAGCAATAGGTATTGGCGGCGTCGATCTCGGCCTTGGTGAAGCCCAGCGCCGCCAGCATATCGAAGCCGGGATCGTCGATCTGCCCCTGGGTGAAGCCGAACGCCGCCTTACAAAACGCCTCGCCTAGCGTCCATTTGTTGAAGGCGAATTTGATGTCGAACGCGGCCGCCAGCGTGTTCTCCACCGCGGTAATCGATTCGGTGTTGAAGCCTTTGGCTTTCAACGTTTCGTGGTTGATCCCCGGCGCGTTTTCCAGGCTGGCATGACCGACGGCATAGCGCGTAATGGCCGCGACCGTCTCAGGATCGTAACCCAGAGCCTCGAGCGCCGGCGGCACCATGCGGTTGATGATCTTGAAATAGCCGCCGCCCGCCAGCTTCTTGAACTTGACCAAGGCGAAATCGGGCTCGATGCCGGTGGTGTCGCAATCCATCACCAAGCCGATCGTGCCGGTTGGGGCCAGCACCGTGGCTTGCGCATTGCGATAGCCATGCTGTTCGCCGAGAGTCAGCGCCTCATCCCAGGCCCGCCGCGCCGCCTCGACCAGGGCGAGGTCCGGGCAATTCACGATCTCGAGCGGGACGGGCAGGACGGTAAGCGCCTCATACCCATCGCGCAGGCCATGAGCGGCCCGGCGATGGTTGCGGATGACGCGCAGCATCGGCTCGCGATTATTGGCATAGCCGGGAAAGGGGCCGAGCTCGCCCGCCATTTCCGCCGACGTCGCATAAGCGACGCCGGTCATGACCGCGGTCATCGCGGCACAGAGAGCCCGGCCCTCATCGCTGTCATAGGACAGGCCCATCGCCATCAGCAGGCCGCCGATATTGGCGTAGCCCAGCCCCAGGGTGCGGTATTCGTAGGATAGCCGCGCGATTTCCCGCGACGGGAACTGCGCCATCAGCACCGCGATTTCGAGGGTGATGGTCCATAGGCGCGTCGCGTGCTCGAAGGCCGGCGTATCGAAGCCGCCACCCGCCTGGCGGAACGCCATCAGGTTCATCGAGGCGAGATTGCACGCGGTATCGTCCAGAAACATGTATTCCGAGCACGGATTAGACGCGTTGATCCGGCCGCTGTTGGCGCAGGTATGCCATTCGTTGATGGTGGTGTCGTACTGCACGCCCGGATCGGCGCTGGCCCAGGCGGCGAACGCGATCTTGTCCCACAGCTCGCGCGCCTTCAGCGTCTTGGACGGCTTGCCGTCGGTGCGGCGGATCAGGTTCCAGTCGCCGTCATTCTGCACCTTATCCAGGAACTCATTGGTGATGCGCACGGAATTATTGGAGTTCTGGCCGGCCACCGTCAGGTACGCCTCGGAATCCCAATCCGTGTCATAGGTGCGAAAATCGATATCGGTGAAGCCCTGCGCCGCGAACTGCATAATGCGCTGAATGTAGTTCTCGGGGATCATCGAGCGGCGGGCCGCCTTGATTTCCAGCTTCAGCGCCGGATTTTTGGCGGGATCGAACCGGGCGGCGCCCAGCGCCTTCGCGTTCTTGTCGCTGCAGGCCAGCATGACGCGGCGCAGATGCTTTTGCGCCACCTTGGAGCCGGTCACCAGAGCCGCGACCTTCTGCTCCTCGATCATCTTCCAGTCGATATAGGCCTCGATGTCGGGATGATCGATATCGACCGTCACCATTTTGGCGGCGCGCCGCGTCGTGCCACCCGATTTGATCGCGCCCGCCGCGCGGTCGCCGATCTTGAGGAAGCTCATCAGGCCCGACGAGCGCCCGCCGCCCGACAGCCGCTCGCCGTCGCCGCGCAGCTTGGAGAAATTGGAGCCGGTGCCGGAGCCGTATTTGAACAGGCGCGCCTCGCGCACCCACAAATCCATGATGCCGCCGTCATTCACCAGATCGTCGCTGACCGACTGGATGAAGCAGGCATGGGGCTGCGGATGCTCATAGGCGCTGGTCGAGGCTGTCAGCTCGCCGGTGCCGAAATCGACATAATAATGGCCCTGCGCTGGGCCATCGATGCCATAGGCCCAATGCAGCCCCGTATTGAACCATTGCGGCGAATTGGGCGCGCCCATCTGCTTGCACAGCATGAACCGCATCTCGTCGAAATAGGCGCGGGCATCGTCCTCGGCATCGAAATAGCCGCCCTTCCAGCCCCAATAGGTCCAGGTCCCGGCCATGCGGTCGAACACCTGTTTGGCGCTGCGCTCGGCGCCGAGACGGTCGGTGGCGGGCAGGGCGGCGAGCGCAGCTTCGTCAGGGGTATTGCGCCACAGCCAATCCGGCACGTCCGCCTCGACCACCGGCTGCAGCCGGGTCGGCACGCCCGCCTTGCGGAAATATTTTTGCGCCAGCACATCGTAGGCGACCTGACTCCAGGACGCCGGCACCTCGATATCGGGAAGATGAAAGACGCGCGAGCCGTCGGGATTGCGGATTTCACTAGTCGCGACTCGGAACTCGATCCCTTGGTAGGGGTCCTGGCCGGCCTGGGTAAAACGCCGTACAATCCGCATCTGCTATTCCCCACTAAGGCCCCTTAGCCACGACGGCTTGGGGTTTGACCGTTGTTCAGACGCAAGATGTTGAGGCCGACGAGACCGACCCGTCAACTAGATTTTGTGCGTCCGGGGAATTTATTTCTATATGTAGCGTTCTTGTCATTTTTCGCTTGCAACGACGCGAGCTGCGGCGTCGGTCGATTTTCCTCGGTCGGCGACCGGGTTTTCCGGCGCTCGCCCATGGAATTCCTCTCCCCTGCTTGCGACGGAGAGGGTAGGGTGCGCCGGGAACAGCGATTCCGACCCAGGCCCCCATTGCTCGCGATGGGCGCCCTCCCTTTCCCCACCGGGTGGAGAGGGACGACGGAACGCGAAATCAGGAGCCGTCGATGTCCGATCTGTCCGCTTTTCCGATTGCCAAGCGCTGGCCTGCCGAGCACCCGGACCGCTTGCAGCTTTATTCGTTTCCGACGCCGAACGGCGTCAAGGTCTCGATCGCGCTGGAAGAGATCGGGCTGCCTTACGAGGCGCATGCCGTCAACATCATGAAAAACGAGACCTTCACGCCGGAGTTCGAGGCGCTGAACCCCAACGGCAAGATTCCGGCGATCGTCGATCCCGACGGTCCGGGCGGCAAGCCCATCGGCCTTTTCGAGTCCGGCGCGATCCTGATCTATCTCGCCGAAAAGACCGGCAAGCTGATGTCGAAAGACCCGGCGAAGCGCTACGAGACCATGGAATGGGTATTCTTCCAGATGGCGGGGATCGGGCCGATCTTCGGCCAGGTCGGCTTTTTCCACAAATTCGCCGGCAAGGACATCGAGGATAAGCGGCCGTTGCAACGCTTCGTCAACGAAACGAAGCGCGTGCTCAACGTGCTCGACAAGCGGTTGTCTGGCGGCCAGTGGATCATGGGCGACGAATACACCATCGCCGACATTTCGATGTTCGGCTGGGTGCGCGCCATCAACGGCTTCTATGGCGCCGGCGAATTGGTCGAGTGGGACACGCTGAAGCACGTCCCGGCCTGGCTGGAGCGCGGCTTGGCGCGGCCGGCGGTTCAGCGTGGCCTCGATATCCCGAAGCGCCCGGGCTGAGCGTCGCATGCGGATAGCCATCGCGGGCGGTGGCATCACCGGGCTGGCGCTCGCGCTCAACCTTGCCCAGCGCGGTATCGCCTGCACCGTGTTCGAGCGGGTGGCGGCGGTGAAGGAGATCGGCGTCGGCATCACGCTGTTGCCCCACGCCATGCGCGAATTCACCGAGCTCGGCATCGGCGCGGAGTTGGAACGGCACGGCATCGTCAATGTGGAAAGCTGTTTCTTCAACCGCTTCGGCCAGCTCATCTACAAGGAGCCGCGCGGGCGTTATGCGGGGTACGCCTTTCCCGAAATCGGCACGCATCGCGGCCGGCTGCATCTGACCTTGCTCGACGCGGCGCGGCGGCGCCTGGGGCCGGAGCATATCCGGCTCGATCATCGCTGCATCGGGTTCGAGCAGGATGCGGATGGCGTCAGCGTGCATTTCGAGAACGCGGCGGGGGAACGGCTGGCGGATTTCCGCGCCGACGCGTTGATCGCGTGCGACGGCGTCAATTCGGCGATTCGCAAGCAACTCTATCCTGACGATCGCATCGCCTTCGGCGGCATCAATACCTGGCGCGGCGTCACCCGGCGCAAGCCGATTCTCACGGGCAAGTCCTATATGCGGGTGGGCTCGATCAAGACCGGCAAGATGGTGATCTATCCGATCGTCGATAATGTCGATGGCGCGGGCAACCAGCTCATCAACTGGATGGCCGAGATCGAGCAGCCGAAGGCAAGCAAGAAGAACGATTGGAACGAGCCGGGCAAGGTCGAGGATTTCATCGCGATCTATAAGGATTGGACGTTCGACTGGCTCGATGTCGCCGGCATGATCCGCGATGCCGACATGATCCTCGAATATCCGATGGTCGATAAGGACCCGGTCGCGCGATGGGTGTTCGGCCGCGTCGCGCTGGCCGGCGACGCCGCCCATCCGATGTACCCGCGCGGCTCCAACGGCGCGGCACAAGGCGCTATCGACGCGCGGACGCTGGCCGATTGTCTCGCCGCCCAGGATAGCGTGGCGGCGGCGCTTACCGCTTATGAGAATGCGCGATTGCCCGCCGCCAACAATGTCGTGCTGACCAATCGCGCGACGCCGCCCGATATCATCAACATCAAGGTCGAGGAACTGGTCGGCGACCGGCCGTTCGACGATCTCGACAAATACATCACCCAGGACCAGTTGCGCGCCTTGTCAGACAATTACAAACAGGCCGCCGGCTTCGCGCTCGGCCCAACGCCACTCTAATCAATCGAGGAGGAACCACCATGATTCACGTCGTCGCGATCATCACCACCAAGCCCGGCCAGCGGGACACCGTGCTGGCGGCGTTCAACGCCAATGTGCCGACGGTTCATGCCGAGCAAGGCTGCATCGAATACGGCGCGGCGATCGATGCCGATGCCGGTTTCGGCAAGATGCAGACCCAATTCGGCGCCGACACGTTCGTTGTGGTCGAGAAATGGGAAAGCCCCGAGGCGCTGAAGGCCCATGGCGCCTCGCCGCACATGGCCGCCTATGGCGCGAAAACCCGCGATCTACTGGCGAGCCGCATCATCCACATCCTGTCGCCGGCCTGAGCCGAGGAACGGCGCGCGCCTCTCCCGCGTTCCCCGGTTGATAGGGAATTGGAAGGAGAGGGCCATGCCTCGCGGCAGTAAGGCAAGTTACACCGACAAGCAAAAGCGTCAGGCGCGCGATATCGAAGCGGGCTACGAGAAGCGCGGCGTCGGTGAAAAGGAATCCGAACGCCGCGCCTGGGCGACGGTCAACAAGATGTCAGGTGGCGGGAAGAAATCGGGGTCGGGCGTCGGCAAGCCGACTAACAAGGCGCCGGCGAAAAAGGGCGGCCGGATCGGCGGCGCGAAGGCGGCGGCTCGGCCGGCGGCCGCGCGCTCGGCCTCGGCGAAGAAGGCGGCACGGACGCGGGCACGCAAGAAGGCGAGTTGATGCCTGCCGGGGGGTTGTCCGCATCGCCATCCGGCCAGGAAATTTCCGGCCCACTGCCACACTATCGACACGTTAGCCGGCGATACTATCCCTTGAACCCAGGTGAGGGAGAGTAGCATGCGCAATTGGAAATCCGCCGGTATCGAGCCCAGCATCGATGAGCTGCTTCACGACGAACTCATGGTGCCGGTGATGCGCAGCGCGGGCCTGTGCGTCGGCGATCTGCGCGCCTTGGTGACGGAGGCGGCCGAGCGCCTCCAGCATTCTCCCCAACCTCGGGATTGGCGCGACCCCGCCTGATCATGCCGCTGAACGGGTGGGCGATGCCGCGGCATGCTCCGGCGCCGCCGGCAGAATCATCACGGCCCTCAAACCGGGCCGGTTGTCCTCAAGTCGTACCTCGCCACCATGCAGCTTGGCGACCGCGCGGACGAGGCTGAGCCCCAATCCGTTGCCGGGAGTGCTGCGGCTGTTTTCGAGCCTGAAGAAGCGATCGAACACCTGTTCGCGGCGCTCGGCCGGGACCCCCGGTCCGGTGTCGGCGATCTCGACGCGGATTTGACCGCCGCGCGCCGCGTCCCCGACCCGGCGCACGGTAAGCGTGACCGCGCCACTCGGCGTATATTTCAGCGCATTGTCGAGGAGATTGGCGATCGCCTGGGACAACAGGTGGCGATCGCCGCGAACCGCCGCCGGCGCCGCGATGTCGAGCGCCAGCGATAGCCCTTGTTCCTCGGCCACCGGCTCGTAGAGATCGGCGACGGAGCGCGCGATCTCGTCCAGCTCGACCGGTGCAAGATTGTCACGGCGGGCGCCGGCCTCCGCCTCGGCGATACTGAGCAGCGCGTTGAATGTGCCGAGCAATTGATCGGCTTCGGCGATGGTTTCGGCCAGCGCCTCGGCATAGCGATTGGCGTCGGGGCGCTCCAGCAGGGTAACCTCGAGACGCGCGCGCAATCGCGACAGGGGCGTGCGCAAATCATGCGCGATATTGTCGGTGACCTGGCGCATTCCGGCCATCAGCCGCTCAATCTGATCCAGCATCGCATTGAGATTATGGGCGAGCTGGTCGAATTCGTCGCCGCTGCCGGTCACCGGCACGCGTTCGGAAAAATCGCCCTGAATGATGCTGGCGCTGGTGCGGTTCACCGCCTCGATCCGGCGCAACACGTTGCGCGTCATGAACAGGCCGCCGATCACGCCCAGCGCCAGGGTCAGCAGCGCCGCCGAAAACAGCGTCTGCTCCACCCGGCGACGGAACACGACCGCGTCGCGCAGGTCGCGGCCGACCAGCAGCCGGTAATCGCCATTCAGCACCAGCACCGACGCCAGCGCGTCATAGGTCACCGGATTGCCGCCGCGTGTCAGCTCGACGTTGAAGCGCACCCACCCCGGCTTGATCGGCACGGTCTGCGGCCACCCCGCGAGATTGCCGGCGATCCGGTGCAGCCGTGGATCAGCTAGCAGGTACAGCGTCGGCTCGCCGCGCTCGGCGTTGGTGCGGGAATTGATCGTCTCGATCAGCCCGAGCAGCCCGTGACCGCGATACTGCTCCCGCAGGCCGGTGATCTCGGCGCCGATCGTTTCCTCGGTCTGGCTCTCGACGAAATTGGCGGTCGAGAAATAGATGAAGGTCAGCAGCGTCAGCACCGAGGCCGCGAACAGCGCCATGTACAGCGCCGCCAGACGAAAGGCATTGGTGCGCAGCAGGCGAAACATATCGCGGCGGGCGTCCCAGATCATCGGCTACCGCGGGCGCAGGCTATAGCCGACGCCCCGAACCGTCTGCAGAAGCGCGTGGTCGAAACCCTTGTCAATCTTGTGGCGCAGGCGGCTGATATGGACGTCGATGACGTTGGTCTGGGGGTCGAAATGATAATCCCAGACGCTTTCGAGCAGCATGGTGCGGGTCACGACCTGGCTCGCATGGCGCATGAGAAATTCCAACAGCCGGAACTCGCGCGGCAACAGGTCGATCTCCTTGCCGGCACGCGTCACGCGGCGCGCCAGCAGGTCCATCTCCAACTCGCCGACTTTTAGCCGGGTGGTGGCGAGCGGCGTGCCGCCGCGCCGCAACAGCACCTCGATCCGCGCCTGCAATTCGGCGAAGGCGAACGGCTTCACCAGGTAATCGTCGCCCCCGGCGCGCAGGCCCTTGACCCGGTCGTCGACCGCGCCCAGCGCGCTGAGGATCAGCGTCGGCACGGTGATCTCCGCCGCGCGCAAGGCCGCGATCAGCGACAGCCCGTCCATGCCCGGCAGCATGCGATCCACGATCAACGCGTCATATTGGCCGGAACTGGCGAGGAACAGCCCCTCTCGCCCCTCGGCGGCGTGATCGACGACGTAACCGCTTTCGGTGAGGCCCTTGACCAGATAGGAAGCGGCCTCGCGGTCATCCTCGATGACGAGAAGCTTCATGCGACGTCTACCCCTTCGATCAATATGGTTCCACGCCCGGCACTAAACGCATAGGGGAACTTTCACCCTTTGACAGGGTTGATTTGCAAGAGGGCTCCACCGAACCGAAGGAGGTCGCCCGTGAAAAATCTATCCCTCGCTATCCTGATCGTCACCCTGGCCACCGGTGCCGCCACCGCCATTGCGGCGCCGCAGCTCGGCCGCTTCATGGTGGCCGACCAGCTCAACAGTCCCGCGCCGCCCGACCGCACCGATAGCGGCAATACGGCGGCGCCAAGCCAGTCGCCCAGCAAGAAGCTGTCCGAATCGAACGGTGTCATCCGTCCGCCGCCGACGGGAGATCACAGCGTGGTCATGCCGCCGCCGACCGAGACTACCAACAAAGCGGTGATCGCACCGCCTGGGACCCCCGGCGGGGACCAGACCGTGCAGCCGAAATGAGACAATCGCCCAGATTTCGCGGCAAGATTTCGGGAAATTGCTGGCGGATGGCTTGAACCTGTGATTTAAGTCCCAACCTTAATCCGTACCGCACCAGTCCCATTTACTGTTCTGGACGGATGTGTGGGCAATTTCCATGGGTTAGGCATGATCATTCTCAGCAAACTCGCGGACTACGCCGTCATCGTCGCTACCCATATGGCGCTGGCGCCGGATCGACAGATGACCGCCGCTGGGCTTGCCACCGAGACAAGGCTGCCGCGCGCCACCGTCGCCAAAGTCCTCAAGAATCTCGCCCATGCCGGCATCGTCACGGGCGCGCGCGGCGCAACGGGCGGCTATCGTCTGGCGCGGCCGGCGAATGTCATTCCGCTGTCCGATATCATCCAGGCGGTCGACGGAATCATGGCACCGACCCAATGCACCAGCCACCTGCCGGAATGCGCGCGCGCCGAATTCTGCTCGACCCGGCCCCATTGGCAGCGCATCAACCGCGTTGTCGGGGCGGCGCTCTCGGCGATTTCGCTGGCCGAACTCACGCCCTTTGGCGCGCCGCCGCGCGTCCCTTCCGCCAATTCCCAGCCGATGGTGCAGCCATGACCCAGGACGCGGCCGAGGCACTGATCGGCGACAGCTACAAATATGGCTTCGTCACCGAGATCGACGAGGATCGCGCGCCACCGGGTCTCAGCGAAGACACGGTCCGCTTCATCTCCGCCAAGAAGGGCGAGCCGGAATGGCTACTGGCGTGGCGGCTGGGCGCCTATCGGCGCTGGCAAAAGATGACCGAGCCGAAATGGGCCAATGTCAAATTCCCGCCGATCGACTATCAGGCGGCGAGTTATTATTCGGCCCCGAAGCAGAAGGCCGGCCCGAAATCGCTCGATGAGGTCGATCCGGAATTGCTGAAGACATATGCGAAGCTCGGCATTCCGCTGCATGAGCGCGCGGCGCTGGCCGGAGTCGCGGTCGATGCCGTGTTCGACAGCGTCTCGGTCGCGACCACGTTCAAGGACAAGCTCGGCGAGATGGGCATCATCTTCTGCTCGTTCGGCGAGGCGGTGCGTGAGCATGGCGATCTGGTGAAGCAATATCTCGGCTCGGTGGTGCCGCAGGGCGATAATTTTTATTCGGCGCTCAATTCGGCCGTGTTTAGCGACGGCTCCTTCGTCTACATCCCGCCGGGTGTGCGCTGCCCGATGGAGCTGTCCACCTATTTTCGCATCAACGCGGCCAATACCGGCCAGTTCGAGCGCACCCTCGTGATCGCTGACAAGGGCGCCTATGTCTCGTACCTCGAAGGCTGCACGGCGCCGCAACGCGACGAAAATCAGCTTCATGCCGCGGTGGTCGAATTGATCGCGCTCGACGATGCGCAGATCAAATATTCGACGGTGCAGAATTGGTATCCCGGTGACGCCGAAGGCAAGGGCGGGATTTACAATTTCGTGACCAAGCGCGGCGCGTGCCGCGGCGCGCGCTCGAAGATTTCCTGGACGCAGGTCGAGACCGGTTCCGCCATCACCTGGAAATATCCGGGCTGCATTCTCGAAGGCGACGACAGCGTCGGCGAGTTTTATTCAGTGGCGGTGACCAATAATCGCCAACAGGCCGATACCGGCACCAAGATGATCCATCTCGGCCGCAATACGCGCTCCACGGTGATCTCCAAAGGCATATCGGCCGGCCACGGCCAGAACACCTATCGCGGCCTGATCCGAGTGCAGCCCAAGGCGGCGAACGCGCGCAATTACACGCAATGCGATTCCCTGCTGATCGGCCAGACATGCGGCGCCCATACCGTGCCCTATATCGAGGTGCGCAATCCCTCGGCCCGGGTCGAGCATGAGGCGACGACCTCGAAAATCAGCGAGGACCAGATGTTCTATTGCCGGCAGCGCGGCCTTAGCCAGGAGGACGCGCTGGGGCTGATCGTCAACGGCTTCTGTAAGGAAGTCTTCAAGGAATTGCCGATGGAATTCGCGGTCGAGGCACAGAAGCTGCTCTCGGTCAGCCTCGAAGGCAGCGTCGGCTAAATCGGATCGTCTCATGCTTGAAATCGATAATCTTCATGCCTCGGTCGCGGGCGGCCGCGAGATTCTCAAGGGCGTCACGCTCCATGTAAAGGCGGGCGAGGTGCATGCCATCATGGGGCCGAACGGCTCGGGCAAGAGCACGCTCGCCGGCATCCTCGCGGGGCGCGATGGCTACACCATCACGGCAGGCAGCGTCACCTATGACGGCCGCGATTTGCTGGCGCTGGCGCCCGAGGACCGCGCCCGCGCCGGCCTATTTCTGGCGTTCCAATATCCGGTCGAGATACCCGGCGTGAACAATATGTATTTCCTGCGCATGGCATTGAACGCTTTGCGCCGCGCGCGCGGCGAACCGGACCTCGATGCCGGGCAGTTCCTGAAATCGGTACGGGCCAAGCTCAAGACGCTCGAAATCGAGGACGATCTCCTGCAGCGCGGCGTCAA
>Ga0075522_10001946_pt1 | contig 15517 bp, 10 predicted proteins | sample NGEPerA_FD_74796 | JGI IMG/M metagenome (GOLD analysis project Ga0075522, IMG submission 74796) | Arctic peat soil microbial communities from the Barrow Environmental Observatory site, Barrow, Alaska, USA - NGEE PermafrostL2-A | ecosystem: Environmental > Terrestrial > Soil > Wetlands > Peat ... | reverse complement strand
GCGCGATCGAGGAGATTGATCCCGACCGCGGCAAGCTGAAAGTCACCGTCAACATTTTCGGACGCAACACGCCGGTCGAATTGGAATACTGGCAGGTGGAAAAAGCTTAAATAAAGAAAGCAGGAAAACAGGAATTCATTTTTTCCTGCCTGCCTAATTAAAAATTTTATGGCGAAGAAAATTACCGGACAAATTAAATTGCAGATTGCCGCCGGCCAGGCCAATCCCGCGCCGCCCGTCGGCCCGGCGCTCGGCCAGCACGGCGTCAACATCATGGGCTTCTGCAAAGAATTCAACGCGGTGACCAAGAACGACGCCGGCCTGATTATTCCCGTCGTCATCACGGTTTATCAGGACAAGTCGTTCACGTTCATCACCAAGTCGCCGCCGGCCTCGATCCTTTTGAAAAAAGCCGCCGGCATCACCGCCGGTTCCAAGACGCCGAACAAGGAAAAAGTCGGCAAGGTCACGCGCAAGCAGGTTTTGGACATCGTGAAGATGAAATCCAAGGACATGAATTCTTCTTCGGAAGAAGCGGCGTTCCGCGTCATTTCCGGCACGGCGCGCAGCATGGGAATTGAAGTGGTTGGTTGAAAATAAAATTAACCACCAAGACACCAAGGCACAAAGATGAAAATGATAATTAAATATTTTTTTATTCTCGTTCTCGCTTCATTTGTATTTGCCGGTTGTTGCACTACTCACAAAAAAGCGGCGACTTGGGAATACAAAATTGTGAAGTTGCACGCCTTAAAATTTGAAGATCAGCAAGTAGAACTAGATGAGATTAGCAAAGATGGTTGGAAACTACTCACCATTGATCAAGGTGACGAAACTTATATTTTTGAACGTCCGAAACATTAAAAACTAAATCGCGGGAGAATCTTTGATTCGCTTGCACCGCACCAAAACAAAATGCCCAGTAAAAGATACAAGAAAGCGCTCGAAGTTGTGGACGCCAAAAAAACGTATCCGTTGAAGGATGCCGTCGGCGTCCTCGCAAAATTTCCAAAGGCGAAATTCAACGAGACGATTGATCTCGCGTTCCGCCTCGGCGTTGACCCGAAGCAATCCGACCAGATGGTTCGCGGCACGGTTCCGCTTCCGCATGGCAGCGGCAAGACGGTTCGCGTCCTTGTTTTCACGCGTGACGGCAATGCAGCCGAAGCGGCGAAAGCTGCAGGCGCGGAATACGTCGGTTTCGCCGACATGATTCAAAAGTGCAATGAAGGCTGGAATGATTTTGACGTGGCCATCGCCACGCCCGAAGCAATGATTGAAGTCCGCAAGCTCGGCAAAGTTCTCGGACCGCGCGGCCTCATGCCAAATCCGAAAACAGGAACCGTCACTGACGACACCGCCAAAGCAGTGAAAGAAGTCAAAGCCGGTCGTGTTGAATTCAAAACGGACAAGGCTGGAAATGTTCACGTCATCGTCGGCAAGGCTTCATTCAAGCCGGAGCAGATCGAGGAAAATGCGCGCGCCGTCATCGAGGCTGTGGCCAAGGCGCGTCCGTCCAGCGTAAAAGGAACCTACATCAATTCCTGCACGCTCTCGGCGACGATGAGTCCGCCCGTGCGCGTGGACGTGCGCGAGTTCTCAAACAATTAAAGTAATTTTATCATGCGTGCTGAAAAACAATTATTGACGAAGGAATACGCCGCGCGGTTGAACGCCTCGCCGTTCTTCATCGTGGTCGGCTATCAAGGCCTGAAGGTCGAGCATCTGACCGAACTGCGCAAACGCCTGACCCAGGCGGGCGCGGAAGTTCACGTGGTGAAGAACACCGTGTTCCGAATCGCCGCGAAAGAAGCGGGCGTGGCGGACTTGAACGGCTCGCTCACGGGCCAGCTCGCGGTCGTGACGGGCAAGAAGGACATTTCCGCCGCCGCGAAGGCGCTGAAAAATTTTGCGGCGGAATTCGACAGGCTGAAAATCAAATTTGGTTTCTTGAACAATCAACGTCTCGAAGAAGCGGCAATTGTTGTAATGGCAGATTTGCCGAGTCTCGAAGTATTGCGCGCCAAATTGCTCGGATTGCTGAATGCTCCGGCGACAAAATTGGTTTCTTTGCTCAACGCGCCAGCATCACAATTCGCAAGAGTTTTGCAGGCGAAAGTGGACAAAGGTTAAAAATTTCCAACTCGCTTTGATTGCGAGAGGGACGAACAAAAAACAAACAACAACAACGTAAATCGTCGGTTTGCAGGCTGTGAACTGAAATTCGCCGTAGCTGCGGTGAACGACGAGACGAAAGAAAGAAAAATAATATGGCACTGGACATCCCAGCAACAAAACAACAGTTGAGCAATGCAACGATTTTAGAAATCGCGCAACTCATCAAAGAACTTGAAACAGATTGGGGCGTTTCCGCCGCCGCGCCCGTCGCGGTTGCGGCTGCCGGCGCGACTCCCGCTGCTGGCGCGGCTCCGGCCGCCGCCGCGAAAGACACATTTGATGTGATTCTCGTTTCCGTTCCGGCGGACAAGAAAATCGCAGCCATCAAGGCCGTGCGCGAAGTAAAGGCCGGCCTGGGCCTGGCCGAGGCGAAGGCCCTGGTTGAAGGCGCGCCAAAACCGGTGCTCGAAGGCGCGAACAAGGCGGACACCGACAACGCCAAGAAAAAGCTCGAAGAAGCTGGCGCGAAAGTGGAAGTCAAGTAAGCTGTCAGATTGGGGCGGCGGCGTTGTGCCGCCGCCCCGTTCCCGCCATTGCGGGAAATAATCTTGTTGAATTCGAAAACAGTAACGTCGGTTGTGGTTGTGGCGGGTTTGCCGTTGAACGCGGCGGGCCTGCCTTGTGTCGTTAAATAATAATTGCCGGTGCGGCGCAGTCGCCGCCCTCGAAAGGAAAATCAAAATGCCATCGCGAGTCACAGAACGTATTAATTTCGGCAAGATCAAGGAGATCGTGGTTCCGCCGAACATGATCGAGTTGCAGACAAATTCCTACACGGAATTTTTGCAGGCCGAAGCGTCGCCCAAAAAGCGCAACAAGCACAACGGCCTGGAGTCCGTCTTCAACGAGGTGTTTCCCATCAGGAGCTATGACGAGAAGATTGAGCTGGCCTACGACTCCTATGAAATCGGCGCGCCGAAAATAGACTGGCTCGAATGCCTGCGCGAGGGACTGACCTACGGCGCGCCGCTTTACGTCACGTTTTTGCTCAAGGAGGAGTCCAAGAGCGCGAAGGAAGAAAAAGTTTTCATGGGCGAACTCCCGCTGATGACGCCGCAGGGCACGTTCGTCATCAACGGCGCGGAGCGCGTGGTCGTTTCGCAGTTGCACCGCTCGCCGGGCATCGCGTTTGAGGCGACGCAGCATACGAACGGAAAAATGCTGCACAGCTTCCGCGTCATTCCCGACCGCGGCTCGTGGTATGAGGCGCAGTTCGACACGAGCGACCTGCTTTACGTTTATCTCGACCGCAAAAAACGCCGCCGGAAATTTTTGACGACGACGTTTTTCCGCGCGCTTTCGTTCCTTGACCATGAGACCAAGGAAAAAGGCGCGTCCAAGTCCAAGGACAACGGCGGCCTGACGCGCGGCACGGACGAGGAAATTTTGAAGCTGTTCTACACCATCGAGGAACTCACGGTGAAGGAAGCGGAGAAGATTGAAGATTTGCAGAACCGCGTTTTGGTTCAGGACGCTGTTGATGAAGAAAAAGGTTTGGTCGTGGCGCGCGCCTTTGAGCCGCTCTCGAAGGCCGTCATCAAGCAGATCGCCGAACTGGGCATCAACAAGATCAAGGTCGTGGACACTTCGGTGGACGAAGGCAACATGATCAAGTGCCTCAAGAAAGACCCGGCCAAGAACGAAGAAGAGGCGTTGAAGGATATTTATCGCCGTCTGCGTCCTGGCGATCCCCCGACGGCGGCGAATTCCCGCGCGCTGCTCAAGCGTTTGTTCTTCGACGAAAAGCGTTATGACCTCGGCCGCGTTGGCCGTTACAAGATCAACCAGAAGCTCGGCATGAAGGCGGACAGCCGTATCTTGACCAAGGAAGATTTGGTCGCGGCGACGAAGTATCTTTTGAAATTGAAAAAGGGCGAAGGTTCGCTGGATGACATTGATCATCTGGGCAGCCGCCGCATCCGCACCGTCGGCGAATTGCTCGCCAACCAGTGCCGCGTCGGTCTTTCGCGCACGGAACGTCTCGTCAAGGAACGCATGACGCTGTTCGACCAGAGCGTCGAGGCGATGACGCCGCAGAAGCTCATCAATCCGAAAGCGCTCTCCGCCGTGATCCGCGATTTCTTTGGCCGCAGCCAGTTGTCGCAGTTCATGGACCAGATCAATCCGCTCGCGGAGCTCACGCACAAACGCCGCTTGTCGGCGCTTGGGCCAGGCGGTTTGTCTCGCGATCGCGCGGGCTTTGAAGTCCGCGACGTTCATCCGTCGCACTACGGCCGCATTTGCCCGATTGAAACGCCCGAAGGCCCGAACATCGGCCTCATCGCGTCGCTCGCAACTTTTGCGCGCATCAACACGTTTGGTTTTCTCGAAACGCCTTACCGCAAGGTCAAGGATGGTCGGGTGACGACGGAAGTTGAATATCTCACCGCCGACCGCGAGGAGCAGTTCATCGTCGCGCAGGCGAATTCCACGATGGACGAAAAGGGCCGCTTCACGGACGACCGCGTGGTCTGCCGTCAGCGCGGCGAATTCATTGACGTGGAACCGACCAAGGTGGATTTCATGGACATCTCGCCGAAGCAGTTGGTTTCAATTGCCGCGTCGCTGATTCCGTTTTTGGAACACGATGACGCGAACCGCGCATTGATGGGTTCGAATATGCAACGCCAGGCCGTGCCGCTCCTCGTCACCGAGGCGCCGCTCGTGGCGACGGGCATGGAAGACCGCGTCGCGCGCGATTCCCGCGCCGTTTTGGTGTCGGAAGAATCCGGCAAGGTTGCTTCGGTGAATGGCAATCAAATCATCATCACCGAAAACGGCCATCTGCCCGAAGGCAAAAAGAAAATCAAGCACGACCCGGAGAACGGAATTTCGGTTTATCCCGTCCGCAAGTTCATGCGCTCAAACGCGGCGACCTGCATCAACCAGAAAATTCTGGTGGCGAAGGGCGACCACGTCCGCAAAGGCCAGATCATCGCCGACGGCCCCTGCACGCAGAACGGCGAGCTCGCATTGGGCCGCAACGTGCTCGTCGCGTTCATGCCGTGGAACGGCTACAACTTCGAGGACGCGATCATGATCAGCGAAAAGATCGTGAAGGACGACATCTTCACTTCGATTCACATTGATGAATTTGAAGTGGCCGCCCGCGACACGAAGCTCGGGCCGGAGGAAATCACGCGTGACATTCCGAACCTCGGCGACGAGGCGTTGAAAAATCTCGGCACCGACGGCGTCATCCGCGTCGGCGCGGAAGTAAAGCCCGGCGACATTCTCGTCGGCAAAATCACGCCAAAGTCCGAAACCGAATTGGCACCCGAAGAGCGTTTGCTCCGCGCGATTTTCGGCGAGAAGGCCGCCGACGTGAAGGACACTTCGCTGAAAGTTCCGTCGGGAACTTACGGCATCGTGATGGACGTGAAAGTTTCGTCCAAGAAAGACGGCGAGCGCACGACCCGTTCCGCTTCCAGCGAGGAAAAACGCCACGCGAAGCAGATTGAGGAAGATCACAAGAAAAAACTCGGCGAGCTGCAGGATCAGTTGACGGAAGCGTTGAGCAATATACTGCTTGGCGAAAAAATTCCGCTCGACGTGGTGAATTCTGAGACCGGCGAAATCATCATTCCGGCGAACCGCAAGATCACGAAGACGCTTTTGCGAAAACTCGCGACGGTTTATGACCGCATCGAAATTGATCCCTCGCCGATCCGCAACAAAATCAGCGAAATCATCGGCCAGTTCAAAAAGAAGTTCGATGATTTGCAGATGCAATACGACGAGGAAATGGAACGCGCCGAGGCGGGTGAAGGCGTCGAAGCCGGCATCGTCAAGTCGGTGAAAGTTTATATTGCGTCGAAACGCAAATTGTCCGTCGGTGACAAGATGGCCGGTCGTCACGGCAACAAAGGTGTCGTCGCGAAGATCGTGAAGGAAGAAGACATGCCGTATCTTGCGGACGGAACGCCGGTGGAAATCGTTTTGAATCCGCTGGGCGTGCCGAGCCGCATGAACGTCGGACAAGTTTTGGAAACGCACCTGGGCTGGGCGGCGAAATTCCTCGGCTTGAAGTTCGCCACGCCGGTGTTCGACGGCATGAAGGAAAAGGACATTCGCGGCTATCTCAAGCAGGCCGGTTTGCCCGAACACGCCAAGACACATTTGATTGACGGGCGCACCGGCGAACAGTTCGACCAGGAAATTGTCGTCGGCTACATTTACATGATGAAGCTCGGCCATTTGGTCGCGGACAAAATTCACGCCCGCGCCGTCGGCCCGTATTCGCTCGTCACCCAGCAGCCGCTCGGCGGCAAGGCGCAATACGGCGGCCAGCGCTTCGGCGAAATGGAAGTGTGGGCGATGGAAGCCTACGGCGCGGCTTACACGCTGCAGGAATTGCTCACTGTCAAATCCGACGACGTGCAAGGCCGCACGCGCATTTACGAAAGCATCGTCAAGGGCGACAACGCGCTCGAAGCGGGCATTCCTGAATCGTTCAACGTGCTCGTCAAGGAAATGCAGTCGCTCGGCCTCGATGTAAAGGTCGGATATTCAAATCCGCTTGAACATGGCCAGGGTGAAAACGCCAATGCCGTCGCTGTCGCCATGCTGGCCGCAGCATAACTAAAAAAATTGCGAAAAACTTTGCTGAAATAAAATCGTATGACCAGTTCCAAAGAAAACGCCCGTGAGTTGCTCGGCCTCGACAAGGTCAACCAGGTTGACTACGTCGGCATCACGCTCGCCTCGCCTGACGCCATTCGCTCGTGGAGCAAGGGCGAAGTCAAAAATCCTGAAACCATCAACTACCGCACGTTCAAGCCGGAAAAGGGCGGCCTTTTCTGCGAACGCATTTTCGGTCCCGTCAAGGACTGGGAATGTTCCTGCGGCAAATACAAACGCATCAAGCATCGCGGCATCGTCTGCGACCGTTGCGGCGTCGAGGTGACTTTGTCCCGCGTTCGCCGTGAACGCATGGGCCACATCGAACTCGCCGTGCCCGTGCAGCACATCTGGTTTTTCAAGTGCATGCCCTCGCGCATCGGCCTCGCGCTGGACATGACCGCGCGCCATTTGGAACGCGTGATTTATTATGAGGATTATCTTGTGATTGATCCCGGCACGACGCCGCTGAAGCCGCATCAATTGCTCACGGAAGTCGAACTCCGCGAAGCGCGCGAAACTTACGGCACCGAAGCCTTCACCGCCAAGATGGGGGCGGAAGCGGTTCGCGAAGCCTTGTGCCGTGTTGATCTCGTCAAGCAGGCCGAGGAACTGGCTGTCGCGATGACGGAAACCAAGAGCAAGCAGATCCGCAAAAAACTGGCGAAGCGCATCAAGCTGCTGCAAGGTCTCGGTTCGTCGAAGAGCCGTCCTGAATGGATGATCCTCACGGTGCTGCCGGTGATTCCGCCGGACTTGCGCCCGCTGGTGCCGCTCGAAGGCGGACGTTTTGCGACTTCGGATTTGAACGATCTTTACCGCCGTGTCATCAACCGCAACAACCGTCTCAAGACGTTGCTCCAGCTCAAGACGCCCGAAGTCATCATCCGCAACGAGAAGCGTATGTTGCAGGAAGCCGTGGACGCGCTGTTCGACAACGGCCGTCACGGACGTCCGGTCACCGGCGCGGGCAACCGCTCGCTGAAATCTTTGAGCGACATGCTCAAGGGCAAAGGCGGACGCTTCCGTCAGAACTTGCTCGGCAAGCGCGTGGATTATTCCGGCCGATCGGTCATCGTCATTGGGCCGGAACTCAAGCTGCATCAATGCGGTTTGCCGAAGAAGATGGCGCTCGTTTTGTTCGAGCCGTTCATCATTCGCCGACTGAAAGAACTCGGCTATGTTCACACCGTTCGCAGCGCGAAGAAAATGATCGAACGCCAGACGAAGGAAGTTTGGGACGTTTTGGAAGAAGTGACGAAGGGTCATCCGGTGCTGCTTAACCGCGCGCCGACTTTGCACCGGCTTTCAGTTCAGGCGTTCGAGCCGATGCTGATCGAAGGCGAAGCCATTCGCATTCATCCGCTGGTCTGCACCGCCTACAACGCGGATTTCGACGGTGATCAAATGGCCGTTCACGTTCCGTTGTCCGTCGAGGCGCAGTTGGAATGTCGTTTATTGATGATGGCCACGAACAACATTTTCAGTCCGTCATCCGGCAAACCGATCATCACGCCGACGCAGGACATCACGCTCGGTTGTTATTACGTCACCGCCGAACCGCGCAAGGCCGCGCCGGCGGATTCGCGCGAACTGCCGTTGTTTGGCTCGAAGGAAGAAGTCATTTACGCTTACAGCGATGATGGCGTGAAAACGCACGACCGCATCCGCATGGCGAATCCTGACTTCGGCAAGAAAACCGCCTTTGGCAACGCCGACAAAAAAGTCATTGAGACGACCGTGGGCCGCGTGTTGTTCAGCGAAATCTGGCCGACCGAACTCGGCTTCCACAACAAGCCGGTGAAGAAATCCGACCTCGGCGACTTGATCTGGAAGTGTTACAAGTTTGCGGGTCACGACAAGACCGTGACGATGCTTGACAAGCTCAAGGAAATCGGTTTCCGCGAGGCGACGAAGTCCGGCGTGTCCATCGGCATTGACGACATGATCGTCCCCAAGGAACGCGACGAGCAGATTCGCAATGCCCACGGGCAGATCAAGGAAGTTGAAAAACAATACCGCAAGGGCGTCATCACGTCCGGCGAACGTTACAACAAGATCGTGGACGTGTGGACGCATTGCACGGATCAGATTTCCGGCGTGATGTTCAAGACGCTCGAACAGAACCAGGGCAAGAAGGAATACAACCCGGTTTATCTGATGGTGGATTCCGGCGCTCGTGGTAACAAACAACAGGTGCGCCAGCTCGCCGGTTTGCGCGGCCTCATGGCCAAGCCCAGCGGCGAAATCATCGAGAAGCCGATTCTCGCGAACTTCCGCGAAGGCCTGTCCGTGCTGGAATACTTCATCTCGACGCACGGCGCGCGCAAAGGTCTGGCCGACACCGCGCTCAAGACCGCCGATTCCGGTTACATGACGCGCAAGCTCGTGGACGTTTCACAGGACGTGATCATCCAGGAAGACGATTGCGGCACGACGAACGGCATCTGGGTTTCCGCCGTGTTCGAGGGCGAGGACGAAGTGGTGAAACTGGCCGACCGTCTGGTGGGACGTTTCGCGTGCGACGACATTGTCAATCCGACCAGTCCGAAGGAATTTCTCATCCGCGCCAACGAGGAAATTGACGAGGTCAAGGCGAAGGCGATTGACGGAGCAGGTCTGGAACGCCTGCGCATCCGCTCGGTGCTGACTTGCGAGAGCAAGCACGGCATCTGCCAGCACTGCTACGGCCGCAACCTTGCGACCGGCGCACTTGTCAAGCTCGGTGAAGCGGTCGGCATCATTGCCGCGCAGTCCATCGGCGAACCCGGCACGCAGCTCACGATGCGCACGTTCCATACGGGCGGTGTCGCGGCTGGCGTGTTCAAGCAGCCGATCATCAAGCCGAAGCACGACGGTGTGGTTCGTTACAACGAACTGCGCGTCGTCGAACTCGAGGACGGCAACAACATTGTTCTCAACAAGAATGGTTCCGTTTCCATCATCGGCGAAGATGGCCGCGAACTGGAAAACCACAACATTGTCATCGGCGCGATCATTTCCTTCAAGGATGGCGCGAAGGTGAAAAAGGCCGACACGCTCGTCCAGTGGGATCCGCACAATATGCCGATTCTCTCCGAGAAGGCCGGCAAGGTGAAGTTTCACGACATCATCGAAGGCGTGACGATGAAACAGGAAGTGGACGAGGCGACCGGCGAAGAGGCGATGGTCGTCATTGACCACAAGGAGGATTTGCATCCGCAGATCACCATTAGCGACGACAGGGGCGACGTCGTGGCGAATTACCCGATTCCGTCCGGCGCGCACATCGTCGTCAACGAAGGCGACAAGATTGTTCCCGGCACGTTGCTGGCCAAGACGCCGCGCAAACAGGCCAAGACCCGCGACATCACCGGCGGTCTGCCGCGCGTCGCGGAGCTTTTCGAAGCGCGCCGCCCGAAAGACGCGTCGGAAATCTCCAAGATTGACGGCATCGCGGACTTCGGTCCGAGCGTGCGCGGCAAACGCTGCGTCCTCATTAAGGACCCGGTCACGCAGTTGGAAGAGGAACATCTCATTCCGATTGGCAAGCACGTCATCGTCTTCAAGGGCGACCTGGTCAAGAAAGGCCAGCAGCTCACGGAAGGCCCGATGGATCCGCACGAGATTCTTGAAGTCTGCGGACCGCAGGAATTGCAGGAGCATCTCGTCAGCGAAGTGCAGGAGGTTTATCGTCTGCAAGGCGTGACGATCAACGACAAGCACATCGAAATCATCGTCCGCCAGATGTTGCGCAAAATCCGCATCACCGAAACGGGCGACACCCAGTTTCTCTGGGGCGAGCAGATTGACAAGCTGGAATTCGAGGCCGAGAACGAGTCCGTCGAGAAGAAGGGCGGCAAACCCGCCGAGGCGTCGCCCGTGCTGCTCGGCATCACCAAGGCGTCGCTCGAAACCGACAGCTTCTTGAGCGCCGCGTCGTTCCAGGACACGACCCGCGTGCTGACCGAGGCCGCGACGCGTTCCAAGATTGACTCGCTGCGCGGGTTCAAGGAAAACGTCATCATGGGCCACATCATTCCGGCGGGAACCGGCTTTGACCTGCATCGCCGGGTCACGCTCAAGCCGCTGGTGGAACTGCCGGAGGAACCGGAAGTCGAGGAAGCGCCGGCGGAAGCGGAAAATCCGCTGCTCGCTTGATCCGAAAATGAATCACAGCGGGCGTCCGAAATATCGGGCGCCCGTTTTTTTGAGCCGCATATTGAACCAAATAATTTGGAAAATATGGTTGCAACGGAAACAGGGTTAATTTAGACTTTGCATTCCGTTTCTCCAAAATGGAAAACGGTTTGTTTTACAGCGATTTTTAACGCAAATGCCGACAATCAACCAACTGGTCCGCAAGGGCCGCAACAAAGTCAAGTATAAGTCCAAGTCGCCTGCCTTGGAAAATTCGCCGTTTCGCCGCGGCGTCTGCATCCAGGTCATGACGCGCACGCCCAAGAAGCCGAACTCCGCGATGCGCAAGGTGGCCAAGGTGCGCCTCACGAACGGCTTCGAGATCATCGCCTACATTCCGGACGAGGGCCACAATTTGCAGGAACATTCCATCGTGCTGGTGCGCGGCGGTCGCGTGAAGGATTTGCCCGGCGTGCGTTATCACATCGTGCGCGGCACGCTCGACGCAGCGGGCGTGGAGAAACGCCGCGTGAGCCGTTCCAAATACGGCGTGAAGAAACCCAAGGCCAAGGCCGCCGCCGCGCCCGCGAAATAAAATAATTTTTCCGATTCAACGATTCAACGATTTAACTTTTTAACGATTTAACGAATCCCATGTCACGCCGCCGCCAAGCCACCCGCCGCACCATCGCCAAGGACGGCAAATTCCAGAGCATACTGGTTTCCCGCCTCGTCAGCACCGTGATGGTTGACGGCAAGAAAAGCACCGCCCAGCGCATCGTCTATGGTGCGTTCGATTCCATCTCGGAAAAAAATCCGGCGAGCAACCCGGTTGAAATTTTGCAGCGCGCGGTGGACAACGCCAAGCCGCGCATCGAGACCAAGCCCCGCCGCGTCGGCGGCGCGACGTATCAGGTGCCGCTGGAAATTCCGTCCGACCGCCAGAACGCGCTCGCGCTGCGCTGGATCGTGGATTTCGCGGACGCGCGCAAAGGCACGCCGATGAAGGCCGCGCTCGCGGCGGAAATTCTCGAAGCCTATCAAGGTCAGGGGAACGCGATCCGCAAACGCGACGAAGTCCACAAGATGGCGCAGGCGAACAAGGCGTTTGCACATTTCCGCTGGTAGTCTATAATTGATTTCCCGTTGAACCGTTAAATTGTGAATCGTTGAACCGGCGGTTCGACGAGGACGATTTAACGGTTCAACAATTTAACGATTTAACAAAATAAAAAATGAGCGCCGTGATGGAAGACAACAAAAAATCAGCGAACGCGCCGGGCCGTCAATACACGATGGAACGGACGCGCAACATTGGCATTGCCGCGCACATTGACGCGGGCAAGACGACCACGACCGAGCGCATTCTTTTTTATACCGGCCTTATCCACAAGATCGGCGACGTGGACGATGGCAACACGGTGACGGATTGGATGGAACAGGAACGCGAACGCGGCATCACGATCACGTCCGCCGCCGTCACCTGTTTCTGGACGCAAAAAACCGCCAAGCCGGGCGAGGATAAAATTTACAAGGCGTTCAACAACGTTCCGCATCGCATCAACATCATTGACACGCCGGGGCACGTGGATTTCACCGCCGAGGTCGAGCGTTCCATGCGCGTGCTGGACGGTGCAGTCGCTGTTTTTTGTGGTGTTGCCGGCGTGCAGCCGCAATCCGAAACCGTCTGGCGTCAGGCCACGAAGTATCACGTTCCGCGCATCGCGTTCGTGAACAAGATGGACCGCATCGGCGCGAATTTTGAGAATGCCCTCAACGATATGCGCACGAAACTGCGCGCGTATGCGTTTCCGATTTTTCTGCCCCTCGGCGCGGGTCCAAGCGAAGTTGAAGGCAAAGCAGTCACCGGCGGCTTTGAAGGTGTCATTGACGTGGTCAATCAAAAGACAATTTATTGGGGACCAACCGAGGCCAACGAAGGTCTCAATTACGAGATCAAAGATATTGCTCCAGAAGATCAGGAACGCGCCAAAGCCGCGCTCGCGGAATTGATTGACGCGGTTTCCAACAAAGACGACGCGATTGCGGAATTGGTTCTCGAAGAAAAACCGATTGATGCACCGACTTTGAAAGCGGCGATTCGCCGTCTCACTTGTAAAATTGAACTCGTTCCCGTGCTGTGCGGCTCGGCGTTCAAGAAAAAAGGCGTGCAGGTTTTGGTTGACGCAGTTGTGGATTATTTGCCAAGTCCGCTGGATGTTCCGGGCGCAGAAGGTTTGGAACCGGGCACGGAAAATAAAGTCATGGTTGAAACGAGCGACAATAATAAATTTTGTTCGCTGGCGTTCAAGCTTTGGACCGACCCTTACGCGGGCAAATTGGTTTTCTTCCGCGTTTATTCCGGCCATCTCAAAAAGGGCGACAACATTTACAATCCGCGCACGCGCAAACGCGAGCGCGTCAGCCGCCTCATGGTCATCCAAGGCAGCGAGCGCAAGGACATCAACGAAGTTTACGCCGGCGACATCGCCGCTCTCGTCGGCCTGCGGAACATCACGACCGGCGACACGTTGTGCGACGAAGATTACGACGTGACGCTCGAACCGCCGACGTTTCCCGAACCCGTCATCTCAATGGCCGTCGAGCCGAAGACGAAACAGGATCGCGATAAATTGTCCGAAGGCTTGCAACGTCTCGCGGAAGAAGACCCGACGTTCCGCTGTTTCACGAACGAGGAAACCAGCCAGCTCATCATCGCGGGCATGGGCGAGCTGCATTTGGAAATCATCATTGACCGGCTCAAGCGCGAATTCAAAGTGGAAGCCAACACCGGCGCGCCGCAGATCGCATATCGCGAGACGATCACCAAAAAAGCCGAGGGCGAAGGAAAATTCATCCGTCAATCCGGCGGCAAAGGTCAATACGGACACGCGTGCATCACCGTCGAGCCGAACGAAAAGGGCAAGGGCGTCGAAGTCGTTGACGAGATTGTCGGCGGCACGATTCCGAAGGAATATATTCCGGCGGTCATCAGCGGCATCGAAGAAGCCATCAAAGGCGGCGTCTATGCGGGCTATCAGGTCATTGACATCAAGGTTGAAGTCGTTGACGGCTCGTTCCACGAAGTTGACTCGAACGAACTCGCATTCCGCATGGCGGGAATTTTCGCGCTCAAGGATGCCTTCAAAAAAGCCGGTCCGATTCTGCTCGAACCGATCATGAAGGTGGAATGCAGCACGCCCGACGAATATCAGGGCGATCTGCTCGGCGACATCAACCGCCGTCGCGGCGTCATTAACAGCATCGAGGCGAAGAACGGCCAGACCGTCCTCAACGCGCAGGTTCCGCTGGCGGAAATGTTCGGCTATGCGACGGCGATCCGTTCGCTCTCGAAAGGCCGCGCATCTTATTCCATGGAACCGCTGACGTTCTCGCAAGTTCCGAACAGCGTGCTGACCACGATCATGGACGCGGCTTCCAAGAAACCTGCGGCACGGACGTAAAATTGTTTTTCGATTCATCGAGCCGGAACGAAAGTTCCGGCTTTTTTCGTATCAATTGCAAATAAATACAATTCTTGCAGAAGTGCAACAGTTGCCGTCAAAATCAGACAAAGCGAATGAATAACATTGGCGGTGAATCCAGATTCATTGGTTTTCTTGATGAGTGCGGCGATCACTCGATGGAGAAAATTGACAAGGATTACCCGTTGTTTGTGCTGGCCCTCGTGGTGTTCGAGCGGCAGATTTACGCAGAGCAACTTATCCCGGCGCTTGGAAAGTTGAAGCTGCGATATTGGAATCATGAAGGCGTGAATCTGCACAGCCGGGAAATCCGCAAACAGTTTGGGCCGTTTTTATTTTTACATCATCCTGAAAAACGGCGGCATTTCATCGCGGAGGTCAATCAGATGATGGAAACAATTCCGTTCACATTGTTCGTGACCGGCATCAAGAAACAGGCATCAGGAAAAGTATGGCGTCCACGCCGCAAATCCATATGAACTGGCGCTGAAGTTCACATTGGAGCGCGTCCTGTATTTCTTGTGGGGTGAAAAGGAAACACTTTTGCCGATCGTTGCTGAAGCGCGCGGCAAGCAGGAGGATAAAAGTCTTGAGCTGGCGTTTTTACGAATCATGGCGTCTGGAACAGAGTTCGTTGGTGCAGAAAGTTTCAAGACATTGAACTGTCCGCTGGTGTTTCGCTCGAAACGTGACAATGTCGCCGGAATTCAGATTGCCGATTTGTGCGCTTATCCGTGCGCCCGGCATATTTTGGAATGGCAGAAACCGAATCCGGCTTTTCAAATTGTGCGGAAGCATTTTTACGGCGGAAAACCGCACGGTGGATTCAAATGGTTTCCTTGAAAGCAAATGAGCGCATCCGGCAAAGCCAGACACGCCCACCGACCGAGAAATCCCAGTCCGCCAGGAGTATCGTCAGTTATGACGCTGCCGTCAAGCCAAAGAGTGAATCTTAAATTTGAACGTGGGACGAACCAAAATTCCCGAAAAATCTTCTTGCACAGATTCGTCCAGTTGCTATATTTCGCGCCCGCTTTGAAAGTCGAGGCGGAAAAAATTTAACATAACCATAACTATAAAATTGTTCTTTCTATGGCTGCACAACGCATACGAAT
>Ga0075522_10001945_pt1 | contig 15518 bp, 5 predicted proteins | sample NGEPerA_FD_74796 | JGI IMG/M metagenome (GOLD analysis project Ga0075522, IMG submission 74796) | Arctic peat soil microbial communities from the Barrow Environmental Observatory site, Barrow, Alaska, USA - NGEE PermafrostL2-A | ecosystem: Environmental > Terrestrial > Soil > Wetlands > Peat ... | reverse complement strand
CTTTGTTGACAACCAGATCGAAAATCTGAAACTGTCGGGCACTGACTTTTCCCCGCACTCGCTCCAGGGCGGCGATGTAGAGCGTATCGTAACCGACGAGAAGCTCTTTCTTGCCACACGACGATTCTGATACAGAAAATTGTCGAGACGTTCGATTCCCTTCACCCGCTCCATCAATTGCCATCGGGTAAACGGATTTGAATCCGGCATCGAATACGTGTTCAAAGGTCCAAAAGACAGTCACATAAGAAAGGCAAGATCGGTGGAGAAAGTGCGCGAAACTGCCATGGTGCATGATTGGATGGGTGCCGAACCAATCAAAATTTCCACCATTTAAACCCGGCCCATGAACCGCCGACAGAGTCGCGCGCCGGGCACCATGTATTTTACAAAAAGAAATTGACGAGAGAGAGGGGATTATGATAAAAAAAAAGAGAATCCGATAAATAACTCGGAAATTCCGGGAAAATCGGAATGGCTACTAATGTAAGCATCCGTTTCACCGGCGGATAATGAAACCGACCAAACAACTTTTTGCCGCGATAGCCATTCTAACCCTCTCGCTTCGCTTTATCAACCCGGCGAATGCGCAGTGGCTGACACAGACGGTCACCGTTACCAACGGCTGGACGGCGGCGTATTTGTTTGTGGATGCTTCCAGCCAGCCTATCCTGCCGACGAGTCCCAATCTTCCCATCAGCCCGGGTAATCCCATTGACCAAATCTGGCTGTGGCAGGTCCCGGCCAGCACCGCGCAGTATATTAGCACTCCGCAGTCTCCATTAGGCGCGGGCGGTCGCTGGGTTTCGTGGAGTATGACCAACGGCCAAAACTCGCTGGCGGGGTTGGTCGGCAATTCGGCTTACTTAATTCACTCGAGCGGTATTGGGAACTATTCCTGGAATATTCAAGGACAACCGGTCCCGCCGCACTATGCTTGGGACTTAACGGGCCTGAACCTCGTTGGCTTTTCCACGCCGCCAGCCAATCCTCCCAATTTTGGCAACTATTTTGCCCAGGACCCGGCCATAGCCAGTATTGTGCAGGTCTTTCAGTATCCGGGCGGCCCATTTTCCACTCAACAGCCCAGCCTGAATCCGGCCCCGGTGATTTTATTCAATTCCACTCCCGTCAATCGTGGCCAGGGATATTGGGTTGGCGCGTCGAATGTAAATAACGTCTATTTCGGCCCGTTCCAACTGAACCTGGCCAATCCAGCCGGTGTTATGTATGGCTCGACGGGCGGCCAGACCACTTTTCACCTGGTCAACATTACGCCGAACGCGCTGACCGTTTCCCTGTCGGTCGTGCCATCAGAAACGCCGCCTTATGGACAGACGTCCATTGTGAGCGCGCCGCCCTTGATGCTGGAGGGCGCTCAGAACCCTTCCAACTTGACCTATGCCTACACCCCGATAAATGGTTCGCCGACAAGCTGGACTCTTCCGCCCTATGGCCAGCCCGGTTCCGATCTCGCGGTGGTTTTAGGCGTGAATCGTTTTGCCATGTCGGGCGCCAACGGGACGTTGTATGCCGGCATCCTGCAATTCACCGATTCGCTGGGATTCTCGCAGCTAAACGTGCCGGTATCGGCCACCGTTTCTGACAACACCGGTTTGTGGGTTGGAAAAGCCAACGTCAGCCAGGTGAGCTATGACTTGAAGACCTACGCGACCAATAGCAGTGGTTCGTATGTCTCGACCGTCGTGACAAACCAAGTGGTCGCGTTGACGACCAACAGCGCCGCGACGTTGGGCATGACGACCAATTTGTTCATCGCCGACGGGATCACTTCCAATGTGTTAACGGGATTTTACACCGTGACGAATCAATTTATTGACGCGTATTTGAGTAATGGAATCTCGATCACCAGCAACGGTTTTGACATCACTACCAACCTGGTAGTGGATTTGGGCTATACGACCAACATTGATATCACCACCACGGTGACCGGCTACTATTTTACGAACAATGGGGAACTGCTGGTCTGGGAGACGACCAGCACCACCAACGAATTCGTGGATGTGGCCACTCCGACCACCAATGAGGTCATTGTCACCAACCAAATCGCGCTGGTTCCGGCAGACGGAACTCCGGTGGCGGCGACTAATTTGCTGTATTTCAACTACACAGTTCAGACGCAGATCATTACGAATGCGATTTTTTCGGCGCCGGTCACGAACGTGACCGTTGCCTCCACTTATTCCGTGACCAATTTTCTGGTCACGACCAATCCGGCCTATAATGGGCTGGCGACCAACCTGACCACCGACGTCTCGATCACGACCAATGCGCCCACTGTCACCAATTATTCCGCCACGACGAATATTGTTTTTGGGGTGCTGACGACCAACTCGTTTCCGGCCCCGTACTTGTATGTCTTTACCAACCCGCCGAATTTGGTGGCCGTCAGCGTGTTGACGAATGCTTATTCTGTGACAAACTCGATTTTTCTCTCCTATATAACGAACTCCCTGGTCATCAACAGGATTTACACGATCACAAACAATGCCACTAATCTTACGGGCATCGCAACCAATGTGATTTTCGCCTCGACTTCCACGGCGCCGCCCACTCCGACCGTGGCAGGTTCCACGAATATTTCCCTTGTTTTCACCACCAATGCGCTGGTGGTGGCCGCCACCAATACGCTGGTGTCGTCGGTCAGCAATTATGTGATTTCGGCCCATAATACCAGTCTTGATTCCGTCGTTGCTCCCTATCCTTTGCGCCTGATTGTATTCAATGGTTCCAATGGCACCTGCTCGCTGCTGCAACGCGTTTATTACGGTCTGCGCCAGAACACCAATATTGTCGTGGCCACCACCGAAAGCGTCTTGGATGCATCGCATCTGAATGTTGCCCGGCGCATCACCGCCACGCACCTGCCGTGGGCGTCCACGAACGTTCCTTGGACATTCGCGGGCGGACCCTTGGCGCAGGGCGGCACTTATACCACGACCGTTACGGAGCAATATGACGACCAGGCGTCCAATCCGTTTCTCCACACCTATCATCCTGACCACAACAACCTTGATACGGAATTGACGCCCCGCGAATTGCCCATCGGCAGTGAATCGTACCAGATTGACCGCGCGATTACCCTTTCATTGTTTGCCAACACGAATGATTTTATAAGCCTGACCAGCGCCAACAGCGCTCTATCGGGGGTTTATAATGAAACCATTTCACTCCACGGCCTCGCTGGATATACGAAAACCTACCAGACGGCAGGCTCGTTTTCCCTTCAGCGTATCAGCACCATTTCAACCCTGACTACCCAGTGATCCGAATGCTCCATACCGAACCCAATCCAAATAATATGAAAACGATCCTTAGCAATGCGATGCGACATGGCCTGTTGCTGGTCCTGCTGGCCATTGCGCTCGTGCCAGCGGTTAGCCGCGGTCAGCAGACCTCGCAATACATGTCTTACCAAGGCTATTTGACCGACGGCAACGGCAACGCCCTCGGCGGCACTAACACAGGGCCGAAGGCTTACGACGTCGTCTTCCGCATTTGGGATGCCGGCACCGGCGGCAACGAACTTTTTTCGGAGTTGCAAACGGTGACGGTGGACAACGGCAACTTCAGCGTGTTGCTGGGCCAGGGCACGGCTTACTCAGTCGAACCGACGTTGCATGTGCTGCTAGCCAGCGTATTTACCAATAGCGGGGCGTTGTCGCGCTACATCGAAATAACCGTCCTCGGAATTGGCGTGAATAACTACATTACCATCCTGCCCCGCTTGCAGTTGGTTTCTTCGCCCTTTGCCTTTCAGGCTGCGAATGCCCTCAATGTGACAGGCGCGAACGTCATCACGGCCGCCAATTTAGCCACCAACCTGGGGGTGTGGCAGACTTCGGGTACCAATGTCTATCATACCAGCGGCTCCGTTGGCATCAATACCAGCGCCCCGGGATCGGCACTGGACGTGAATGGCAATATCCAGTTGGATGGAGGGCATCTGATCTATAATTCACCCAGTTCCACCATTGATTGGGGCAACGGCAGCCTCTTCTTCCGATCAGATACCACGCAGGGCAACGTCGGCGCCTATACCACGCCGATGACCCTGACGGCTGGCGGGAACTTAACCGTCAGCGGCACGGTGACAGCCGGCGGTTTCAGCGGCGTTCCGAGCCTTTCGGGCGCTAATACTTTTGCCAACACCAGCTCCCAAACCTACGGATCTGACTTTTACCCAGCGGGAGGCTTCAATTATTACGGATCAATGAATATGTACAGCACATTCGGGCCTGGAATCGGCGCCGCCCTGATTATGTATGACTCGCCCAGCTATTCTGGTGATAACGGCGGTCTTTATTACTGCATGCTGGGGCCTTGTTGCGCCTACGCCAGCTCAGACGCAGTCGCGCGTGACATGGTTCTTCGTAATGCAAACGGAAAATTATTAATCCAAAGCGGCACAGGCGCGTCAGCCATCTGTGTCGCCGCCAACAACAACGTTGGAATCCATAACACCTCGCCGACGACTCTTCTTCAGGTGGGTAGCGCGACGTGCAATGGCGCCACATGGGCCAATGCCTCAGATCGAAATCTCAAAGGCGGCTTTACCCCCGTCAGCCCGGCGGAAATGCTGGCAAAGGTGGTCTCCATGCCGGTGGAAAGCTGGTATTACACGTCGCAGCCGGGCGAGAAGCACATCGGCCCCGTGGCGCAGGATTTTCACGCGGCCTTTGGCCTCAATGGCAGCGATGACAAGCACATCACGACCGTGGACGAAAACGGGGTGGCCCTTGCTGCCATTCAGGGTTTGAACCAAAAAGTTGAGAACCTGGAAGCGCACGAGGCGCATCTGGCGGAATTGGAGCAAAAGGCGGCCCGGGTGACGGCGCTGGAAGAAGAAGTGGCCGACCTGAAGAAAATGATTGCGAAACTGGCCGGAGAGGGCGCCGCAGAGGCGGCGGATGCCAGCCCGCACCATCAATAACGTTCATCGGAACCCTGCACGAACCATCAAGAACTTGCGAAAAATCAACCATAGGCCGGATGCCTTCGCAGTCTGATTGAAATGTTATGAAACAGAAGATTTACATGGCGTTGTGCCTGTTCGGCCTGCTGGGTGGGGCGGGACGGTTGCTGGCCCAGCCGATTACGGCCGTTCAATTCAGCCAGAACGCCACGACCATCAACTTGCAATCGCAGCGCGGGCAACCCATTTCGACCTCGGTCAATGCCGGCATTGGTTCCGACGGCGCGGCGCCGACCTTGGATTCTTCGACCGGCGGCGCGGCCAATCTGACCGCCAAGCAATTTGCGGGATTGGTTTCGTTCGGCGGTGTGACGGCGACGACCAATAATCTGATTCTGCAAACCAACAATCCTTACCTGCAAGGGACAAACAGTTTTTCTGTGGCAGTGGCGCAAAGCATGCAGTTACCCATGGGATCGGACTCGACCGGAGTGCAATTCATCCTGCGCCGGGCGCAGGTCGGGGCGCCGTATGTCGCCCAGGCGATTAATTATTTTTTTGGCAGCGCGATTCTAGTGCCGTCCACCGATGTCAACGGCACGCCCTTGACCAACGGCACGGCCTATTGGCTGCCTCAACCCGCGCCCTATTTCAATTACACCAATGGCAGTTCGAGTGCTTATTTCTATTATAGTTCAAATGCGGGGGCCGTCTTCGCCACCCAGCCCGGCCCCATTAGCGTTACCTGGGTTACGCTTGCCCGTTACACCACCAACAAGCCCGCCTACACGAATCAACTGGGCGCCGGCATTCCGAGCTATGTAACCAACAGCGATAGTTCGGTGTCCCTGCTTTACACCCAGAACTATCTGGTTTCGGCAAGCCCGGTCAAAGCGCCTCAAACCATTTATTGGACAGAAGATATTTTTGCCAACACGGGACATCCGGTCGTGGTTCCCACCGGGCAAATCACCGAGTTGAACGTCATTTACAACACGCAAATCCCGGCCTCGGTCAGCGCGCCTTATTCCTCGACTATTCCCGGGGTGACCAACTTGCAAACGCTCTGGTATGACTCGGAGCACGGGGTCATCCGTGCCTTCAATAAAACGGGGCGGGCCTTCGTCGAGTTAGTCGGTCAGGCGACCGCCAGCGGCAACAACCAGTTCCTCGGGTATGAAATTGTCGATGTCCAGATGGCGCCGATACCCGCCATAGTCACCAATTATCTTGGTGACCTTCTGACGCCGTACCAGGACCCGGGCCAGGGCGCCAACCTGACGCCATCGCCCATCAATACCCTGGGCCAGCAATTCTATTATTTCGACGGTGTCAATTACTGGGCCGATCAGGCCACTGTAAATCTGACAGATTTGCAGATTTATTGGTTGAACACCGGGGTGGCCGGGCTGCAATGGCCGTATGCTTTCAATGATTGCGTTTTACCTTGGCCGAGCAATCCATCGCAATACAGCTTCTACTTGCGCCCAGTGGCCGCCAGCCAGGCGCAGGCCGCGCTCACAGCCATCCAATTGGACCAAGGGGAAGATCCCAGCATTGACTACCAGGATCCGCTGGACCGACCGCGCGCATTTTTGACCGGTAATGCGGCGTTCTACACCTGGCTGAATGCGAGCTACCCCGCCCAACGCACCTTGCTGCGCTTTAATGCCAATGGCCAGGTTCGTTTTGAGCGCGTGTTTTCGTACCTCTCCCAAGGACTTCAGAACAATGTCATTTTCAACCGTTCCGTGGTGACGAATTTGAGCGCGTGGAACGTCACTAACTCGACCCTGACCAATTACGCCAGCGCCTACAATCCGCCGTATGTCTATACTGCGACGGTCAACGTGGGCGATCAAATAAGCGCTCCGCCGGGTGAATTTACAAATGGAGTCACCGGTGATTACTGGGCGGGTTACATCAATACCAATATCAATGTGACGTTCGTGAATACGAACATTGGCAACTCCTATGATGCGGCCGCCTACTTCGATCCGTTCGCCAATGGGTTTACTGCCGCCAATAAGGGCGCCATCATTCCTGTCAACGCCATTCCCGGGCAAAACCAGTTGGAAGTTTGGTGGTTCCGGCCCAATAACGCCGATAATGACGCGGGCTTTCATACGGTTTATTGGCCGTCGGTCGTCGGAGACTACACCCTTCAATGGCCCACTGCGGCGCCCACCATTGTCCTGGCTGGCAACGCGGGCAGCGGCCCCTTGGACAGCCTCCACGCGGTTGGCAGCATTTATGTTCAGAACGATCCGACGCAGCCGGGGTATAATCCCAACGAGGAGCACGCTCTTATGCTCGGCGGTCAGGCGTATGCGCTGCGGGACGACTTGAACGTGACCAATGCCACCAATAACAATCTCCCCTTTCGAGGTTATTCATCTGCGCCCTTTGTGTTGCTGGCCTATACCGGAAGTAACGGCCGCCCCGCGATGAGCGTCTTTCAAGTGGAGCGCGAAGACCCGGCGGCGGGCATCTATTTTGATTACATCGTCACCGCCGGCATCCAGTTGCAAGCCCCCATGCCTCTGCCGTTGCTGGCGCCGCCGATTGCCAACGGCACCAATTACGACTCCGAGCCGCCTGCCACATCCGGTGACTTGCCTGTTGGTTGGAATCCCAGCTCCGACACCAAGGGGCCTTACTCTCTTTATGCCGCGTTCACGTTTCAAGACCGCAAAAATAACTTCTGGGTCTATCGCGGCCTCAATGCCGGCCTGCCGCCGCTCCAGGCCGGAAGCTACAATCCTTCCGATAACACGTTCAGCGCTTTACCGAATGCGACCGCCATCGTCGGCGTTTCAAATTTCAATTATTTCATCCACGTCTCCCGCCTTCTCGATTCGCTGACTGTGGGAATGAGCGATCTGCCGCCGGGCCTTGACTACCAGGAAAGCGACACCAACGGCTTAAGCATCACCGGAACCCCTACCGCTGCCGGATCGTATCCTGTCACTATTACTGTGACGGACACCGCCGACCAGAGCCGGGTGACCCTGCCGCTGATGATTAACGTGGTTAATTCAGGCTCGGCCTCTGCCCTTGGGCCGCTGGTGCTCAACAGCACCAATCAATACTCCGGCCAGGTGGATACATATTCCAACCGTCCGCCGTCGCTCGCCCTGCCAGCGGGGCCGAGCAACAGTTTCACGATGCGGTATTATTACAAAACCCTGCCGGGTTTCGCGTGGCCAAGCCTGGGAAATGCCAGCAACTGGCCTGCGATTGGCTCCATCGTTCCTTATTTGCGGCCCTATTCCAATAGCGTGTTCGTTGGCTCGCCTTCTTCATCCAATACGCCGAGCCTGGATATTGTTTATCGCCCGGTTTGGCCCGAGCTGCAGGACGGGCAGCCCTTGCCGGCGATGTCTCTGGGCCAAACACTCACCACCCCAGTGAATGGATTGGCGGCGGTGCGCGGCCAGGATAGCGTTCGGGTGCTCTATCAACAATCCATTGCCACCAATGGCGGGCCTTTGGCCAACGCTCCGGCCACCGCGGTCCTCTTTGATCCGACGGTGCAGAAGTCATCCAGCCTGGCCGCCATCAACGGCCTGCCGACGAGCGTGCAGTACGACCCCAACAACGGCTTTCTCTACTTTCCCACTTTGCCGCCAAATTTGATCACCCGGGTCTGGTATGATCCCAACACGGTGACGCTGAATTTCAAGGGCCAATTCATCTCCGATCCCGTCAATGGCGATTATGTGATGCTCAACGTCCTGCGCGGCGATGATCTGGCTGCGGTCGAGAACCTTTGTTCGAGTAATGATTCGGCCTACGGTACATGGGTCCAAGCCGTCACCGGCCTGTCCACTCCCGAATATACCTTTCACATCAACACCAATGGCGCTTATGCCATTAATCCAAACGAAACCGTGACCCGTTTGGCTGGCGCTCTCGTGGAAGTGACCAACTCGGACACCGCCGTGGATTCCTACGCCATGAGCGCGGCGGGACCTGGCTTGGGCTACGTCACCTACGTCGTGGCCAATGGCCTTAACCCCCACTATGCCGGCGATCCTGTCAGTGTCTATGTGACGCGGGTCGCTTTGCCGCTCTTTCCCGGTGCATTGGTGCTTGCCAATGGCGCCAATGCCAACCCCTTCAGCCAGATCATCACCTTCCAGCATACGGCCGATCTGGCGGGACGCACAAGCCAGTATATGTATGACTGGCGCATCGAGCCACCGGTCAATGGCCAACCCCCGCCGCTCGGCTCGGAACCTAGCTGGACGACCTTGCCGCAAGCCAATCCGGGGCCGGTCCTCGATTTTGGCGCCTCGGGTATCCAGGGTATTTCCGATAATTACATTTCCCTGCGCTATGGCTATCTCCAGACCAATAGCGGGGTGGTTTCCACCAATTGGTCGCCGTGGGCCAACCCCATCCTCGCCGAGGGCTGGATCTCGCGCGTAACGCAGGCGATTGATCCCATCGCCGGGCAAACACAGAACCTTTACAACAACCCTGCCAGCACCACCGCCAACCTTATTCAATTGGCCGGCCCGCGCTGGAACGGCAACGTGCCTCTGAACTCATCTTCGCTGACCAACAGCGGCTTGATTCAGCTCTACGAAACAGTGCTTGACACAGGCGAGTCCTTGAGCATCAACGCCGGCATCAACTACGGCCCGGCCAACCAGGCGCTGCTCACTGCCGCCGGTTATCTGAACGATCTTTATATGACGCTCGGCAATGCGGCCTGGGCCAACTCTCTCAATCCGACCATCGGCTTTGGCACCGGTGACCAGACTTACGGCGCGGTGGCGACCGCCTCGTTTTGTTTCGAGGGTGAGGTGCCCACGCTTCTGGACCAGAATCTCACGCTGCTGCGTGGACGCGATGACAGCTTGTCGCCAGGAGTGGACCTGCCGCCGGTCTATAATCGCCTCTACTGGAACTATACCTATGGACTCGACGCCGGCCAGGTCATCTACGCGCTAAATTACAACATTACCGACCAGAACAGCGATGGCGTCGTCAACGCCGCCGACGCGCAAATCATGTTCCCGCAAGGTCATGGCGATGCCTATGGCCACTATCTCACGGCCATGATGAATTACTACAAGCTGCTGATGAACCCGAATTTTGATTGGGTGCCGCAGGCTCAAACGGTGCTGGTCTTGGGCGCGGCGGTGACAGTGAATTATGAGAATGAAACAAAATTTGCGGCGGCCGCCGGCGCTTTGGCGCGCACAGGCGAGCAAATATTTGGTCTGACATGGCGCGAGAATTATGCCCCGGGGACAGCCGCCGGCTGGAATTCTTTCTCAAGCAAGTACGTCGGCCAATATCCTTATATTGACAACAACGGCAAGACACAACATGTGACGCGCTATTGGGGATTGGACCATTGGGCCGCGCGGGTGGGACAGGGGACTTATTTGAATTGGGTCGTCGGCAACTCGCTTCTCCCCTACACCGATGCCAACCCGAACGACCAGGGCGTGCAAGTGGTGGATCGCCAGACGGTGCCGGAATTATCGGAACTGCCGGCGACGGCCGCCGCCTTGGAGGCCGACATGGACAACGCCAATGCGGGCTTCACCCCGATGGGCCTGTCTCAAAACGCCATTCCATTTGACATTAATCCGGCCCAAGTGACCGGCGCCGAGCCGCAAACTCACTTTGAACAGATTTACGCGCGCGCGGTGCAGGCCCTCAATAATGCCGTGGTGGCATTTGACGCCGCCCAGAATGTCACCCAGGAACTGCGCCAGCAGCAGAATTCGCTTTCTGATATTCAAGCGTCTGTTGCAGCCCAGGAATTGGCCTACAACGATCAGTTAATCGAGCTTTACGGCACCCCTTATCCTGAGGACATTGGCCCTGGCGGAACCTATCCTGATGGTTACAATGGGCCCGATCTGATTCATTACATGTACGTGGACAATGCGGCCACCAACACGTTCGGCGGCATCCTGCCCGATCCGACGAGCAGCACGAACTTTACGATTGACATCCAACAGTTGCCGATTGACTGGCCGTCGAGCATGTACACAAGCTTTGGTTTCTATACCAATACGGATCTCCTCGTCACATTCAACGTCGGCCCGGACGGGTTTACCAAACCGTCTGGTTGGACGGAGACCCGCAGCTCCATCGGGAGCATCCAAAACGCCGCGATGGCGCTTAATACCGCGACGGATAAGTATCGGCAAGCGTGTTTGAACGCTCAGTCCGCCATGCAAGCATTCGACAAAGCCGTGGCCGCTTTCAACGCGCAGGTTGCCTTCAGCACCTCCAATGCCACCCTGGATGCCAATAATCAATCAGACCAATCTGCGATTGCGATCGCGAACGCGACTCTACAGGTGACATCAGGCGTGCATGATTTTCTAAGCCAGCGTTTTCAGAATGCTCTGCAAATAGCAACCGCCACAACACCAAACACTGTGATCGCCGGCTTGGCTGATGGCGGGGACTTCGCGAAGATCCTGCAATTGCCATTAGACATATCCATTAGCACCGCCAGTGCGTTGGCGTCGGGCGCCTATGTACTGGATGAAATTGCGGTCGGCACCACATTGGCCGTCTATAATAATGACATTCAAGCTAACAATAACCAGGCCGCCAGCAACAATTTCACGGCGAACCTTGAGAGTTCGGTGCTGAGTCTTGGGCAGCAGTTGCAGGCCGTGCAACTGAGTTTTACGAACATTGATCAGGCCCAGCAGGCAGTCGTTGGCGCCCAGGCCAATTATCAGACCTTGGTGGCACAAGGCGCGCGCATCCAATCCGAGCGCAAAACTTCCCGACAGCACACGGCCGCCCAAGTTCAGGGTTACACGGTGGCCGATGCCGCCTTTCTTCTCTTCCAGAACGAAGACTTGGAACGATATACCACCCTCTTCAATTTGGCCGCCCAATACGCCTACATGGCGGCCAATGCCTATGATTACGAAACCGGGTTGCTGAACACTCCCGCCGGGCAATCGTTCCTCAATCAAATCGTCAGTTCCAGCGCGCTGGGCGTCATTCAAAACGGCCAGCCGCAAATCTCCGGCACCGACACTGGCGACCCCGGCCTGGCCAACGCATTGGCGGAAATGAATGCCGATTGGCAGGTGCTGAAAGGGCGGCTGGGCTTTAATAACCCCGACGGCTACGGCACCATTGCCTCCCTGCGTTCCGAGAACTACCGGATTCTTCCCGGCGCCCCTGGTGACGCGCAATGGCAGCAACTGCTTAACCAAAGCGTCTTGCCCGATCTGAGGGCCGATTCGGACGTGGAAAATAATTGTCTGCAAATTGACGATGGCAGCGGACGAGCCGTGCCGGGCATTGAATTGACCTTTAGCACAACCGTGACCGCAGGCCAAAACCTCTTCGGTCAGATCCTCGGGACGGGAGACCATAGCTACAGCACCAGTTCCTTTGCCACGAAGATCTTCGCCGTCGGCGTCTGTTTCGATGGCTATGTGGGAATGGACAATCCCGTCAACGGCACCAACAGCGCGGGGAACACGACCGATCCCAACGCGCTGGCCGCCACGCCTTATGTTTACTTGATACCGTGCGGCGCGGATTCCATGCGCAGTCCGCCGCTTGGCGATACCAGCACAATTCGCACTTGGAACGTGGACGATGTGGCTATCCCGCTGCCGTTCAACATCGGCGCGTCGGATTTCTCCTCGACGCCTTTCTACACGTCTGCGGACTCGCTTTCGGAACCGCTCTTTGCCGTGCGCAAACAAGAAGCGTTCCGGCCGGTTTCGACCACCGCCGCCTTCACGACGAGCATTTATGGCGCTACCGGTTCGTTGCAACCGTCTCAATATACCAACCAGCGGTTGATCGGACGTTCGGTGTGGAACAGCCGATGGAAACTCATCATTCCAGGCGGTAACTTGCTCAACGACCCCAATCAGGGATTGGCCCGCTTTATCAACACGGTCAAAGACGTGCATTTGTATTTCATCACCTATTCGTACACCGGCAATTAAATCATCTGTATGTCATGAAAACCAGACACCTATGCAGCGGAATAATGACGGCTCTGCTGGCGCTGTTGCTGTCTCACTCGGCGGTTTGGGCCTATCCTCCCGCGCCAGATGCCGTGATCTACGGCATGGCCAAGGATCAGTACGGCAACCCGCTGGCGAACCCTGCCGATCTGGTGATCGTGCAAACCAGCACGGGTGTGCAGGTGGTGGCGAATATCCAGCCTAATCTCGCTGTCGGGGTCAACTATGCGGTCCAAATCCCGATGGATGCGGGCAGCATCGCACCGCCCTACGTCAGCAATGCCTTGACCACGGGCGCTCAATTCCAACTGTTTGTCGTGGTCAATTCGGCCACCAACCTTCCCATGGAAATGCAAGGCGTCACTCTGACGCTGGGCGCTCCCTCGCAAAAGGTGCTGCAGAATCTGACCCTGGGCCTGAATCTCGACAACTCTGGGGTTCCCCTGGCGTGGGCCGAGGCCTTTCTCGCGTCCCTGGGATTAAACGTCCCCGCCGAAAACATCAATCCCTACGGCATTTACACCCAGGATGGCCGTACACTGCAACAGGAATATGCGCTCGGCAATTTCCCGTACCAAACCAATGCATTCAACGTGAAGATCATCAGCCAAACGGCGGGGTCTGCCGTACTGGCCTTTACGACGGCGGCTGGTCACACCTACACCGCCTCCGGGTCTTCTGATTTGAAGAACTGGACGCCGCTCTCGTTTACCATCCCAGCCGTCGGCTCCACGCCATTGACCTCCTATTTTTCGTCAACCAATCTACCGGTGCAGATTCAGACCATCCCGCCCAGCCCCACTCCACAAATCCAATTTTTCCGGCTCCAACTTCAGTGAAGGTTCCACTTCCGAATGCAGATTTGCCAGATCTTCAACTATTTACTGTGTTGCAGCACGCTGTTGCCTTCCTTGGTCGCGCGGGCTGAAGCCCCCGCCAAACCCAATATTTTGTTTATCCTGGTGGATGATTACGGCATCAAGGATGTGGGCCTCGAGGGTAGTTCCTTCTATGAAACGCCCAACATTGACGCGCTAGCACGCAGCGGCATGCGGTTCACCCAGGGTTATTCGGCGTGTTCGGTGTGCAGCCCTTCGCGTGCGAGCATTCTACTGGGGCAATACCCGACGCGGCATGGCATCACCGATTATATTGGCGCGGACGTGGGCGAAAAGTTTGCCCGGGAGCGCCACACCAAATTGCTGGCGCCGGATTACGTTCACAACCTGCCGGCGGCCAATACCGAGACCACGCTGGCTGATGCGCTCAAGTCGGCTGGCTACAGGACTTTCTTCGCGGGCAAATGGCATTTGGGCAGCAAGGGCGCGTGGCCGGAGGATCGCGGGTTCGACATCAACAAAGGCGGCTGGGATGCGGGCAGTCCGAAAGGCGGCTACTATGCGCCGTGGGACAACCCCAACCTGCCCAGCGGACCCAAAGGCCAGTCGCTCACCCAGCGGCTCTCCGACGAAACCATTTCCTTCATCGAACAAAACACCAACCAGCCATTCCTCGCCTACCTCGCGTTTTATGCCGTGCATGGCCCGATTCAAACCAGCAAACCGCTGTGGAAAAAGTTCCGGGAGAAGGCGTCCGCCCAGCCAAAGCCCGCCGAGCGTTTCATCATTGACCGCATCTTGCCAGTCAGGGTGGTGCAGGATAATCCCATCTACGCCGGCCTGATTGACAACATGGACAGCGCCGTCGGGCGGGTCTTGAAGAAACTTGATGAGTTGGGCCTGGCGAGCAACACCATCGTTGTTCTAACGGGCGACAACGGCGGTGTTTCCTCCGGCGACAGCTACAGTTCCTCCGAACTGCCGTATCGCGGCGGCAAAGGCCGCCAGTGGGAAGGCGGCACGCGCGTGCCGTTTTATATCAGGGCGCCTGGCGTTGCCAAAGCCGGCGCCACCTGTGATACGCCCGTGAACGGGATTGATTTTTTCCCGACCCTGCTCCAACTGGCCGGAGTGTCGTCACATCCAAAACAGGTGATTGATGGTGTCAGTCTGGTGCCACTGCTGGAAGGCGGCCAGATCGCATCGTGCCCGCTGTTCTGGCATTACCCGCATTACGGCAATCAGGGTGGCGAACCTTCGTCCATTATCCGCCAAGGTGACTGGAAGCTCATTCATTATTGGGAGGACGGCCGCAACGAACTTTACCATCTTTCCACCGACATCGGCGAACAGCAGGACTTGGCGAGGAAAGAGGCGGAACGCACGGCGCAACTCTGGAAGGAATTGCAGGCCTGGCTAAAGGAAACCAGCGCCAAGATTCCGAAGCCGAACCCGGACTACAACCCGGACTGGGCCGTGCAGCAGCACCAAGCCGCACTGGCCCTGAAAGAGCGGCTCGAAAAAGAGCATGCCGCATATCTTGATCCCGACTGGCAGCCGAATCCCAACTGGTGGAAAAGCCTGCAAACAAAGGATTGAGACGGTTCAACAAACTCGAAGGTTCGGCGATGGGGCCATCAGCACTATCCGCATTTGAAAAAAACAATTCACTAGTGTAGTGTGTCATAATTAGCTAGACATATTCTTGATTTTGGGCAAAATTGTCAGCGATGCCAAAAGTTGCCGGCGCTGTTGTTC
>Ga0075522_10001944_pt1 | contig 15519 bp, 10 predicted proteins | sample NGEPerA_FD_74796 | JGI IMG/M metagenome (GOLD analysis project Ga0075522, IMG submission 74796) | Arctic peat soil microbial communities from the Barrow Environmental Observatory site, Barrow, Alaska, USA - NGEE PermafrostL2-A | ecosystem: Environmental > Terrestrial > Soil > Wetlands > Peat ... | reverse complement strand
CCTTCGCCCTCATCAAATCCACTGAAGTCATGATCGGCCGGCCTTAGGCCGATTGGCACGGGAAACATGTTGGGCGCAGTGGATCGACCGTTGCCAGTAAGACTTGGGAGATATGTGAAGTCTCATCCACGCCCAAGGCATGTTCAGCAGTTGGCGAATTAGTTGCTGACGAATTGCCGGTGATACAGGAGTTGCTCACTCATGCAGGGGACGAGCCAAGAAATGGCGCGAATGGACTATACTGGCTTCCGCCTTTGGGGGTGCTTCATGAAGTATCACAGGAGCCTTTCAGTCACCTTCCTTGCAGTTGCCTCATTGATGTTGTGCTGTTTGGCTGCAGCCGGCAAGGAGAAGAAAAAGGTCCTCCTGCCAGCGGATATTCTTGAGGCGAGGACGGTACTGGTAGTTGTCGATCCCGAAGCTGGAGTTGCTGTTGATGCCCCATACGCCAACCGCAAAGCTCAAGAGGACGTGGAAAAAGCCATCATGAACTGGGGCCGTTTCACCATGGCAGTAGACGCATCAGATGCCGATTTAATCGTTACAGTTCGCAAGGGGAGCGGAAAGATTGCTCAGCCGACGGTTGGCGGTGTCCCAATCAACAATCGCCCGGTCATCTTTGAGCCCTCAGATTCACGCGTCCGGATTGGTGGCCATACAGGAAATCCAACGCAAGGTGGCGATCCTACTAATTCTCCACCTCAAAGTCCCAGTACGCGTGTAGAGGTCGGGCCGGCACAGGACATGTTCGCGGTATTTCGTGGCAAGTATGGCAATGGGCTCGACTCTCCTCCGGTTTGGCGGTACAGCGCGAAAGATGCGCTTCGATCTCCAAGCGTTCCGGCGGTCGACGAGTTCAAAAAGCTGATTTTAGAGGCGGAGAAGCAAAAGGCCGCCACGCCGTGATTCCGTTCTAATTCAATTGTGCAGAAGCCGTAACGCGCGGTTGGTCGCCTAAACTGCGGCTACTTTTTCGTTAATAATATTGCTGGCCCCTGTTACGAATCCCTGCTAAGAGACTCCAAATTCCACGGAGCCCGCGGTCTTCACCCCAGGCCGGATTCATATCGCATTGACCCGACCTCCAAATATCGTATAAATTCGTATTGAGTCGGACGAATCCACCCCATCACTTCGAGCGATCTCCTGTCCGCCGCAGCCCCTCAAGAAAGCACACTCGCCATCCATTCCCGATGGCCCCAAGGCAATTCAGGAGTCCCTGCTGATGAAGCTTTGCCGCGCCTCTCTTGTGATCCTCACCTGTGGACTCGCCGGCGCAGCCGCCACCAATGCCCAAATCGCCGGAGTCCTCCGCGGCCGCATTCTTGATGGATCGGGCTCCGCCGTCGCCAACGCCCGGATCGAGCTCACGCAATCCTCCACCAGCCTCCAGCAATCCACCCTCTCCACCACCCCTGGCGACTACGTCTTCATCAACGTCGCATCCGGTTCCTACCGCATCGACGCCAGCGCGGCCAGCTTCCAGCACCTCACCCGCACCGGCATCACCGTCATAACCGGTCAAACCGTCACCGCCGATCTCAATCTGAGCCCTGGCACAGACCAGCAAACCGTAACCGTAACTGGCGACCTTCCTCTGCTCCAATCGGCGACCAGCAATATCGGGACCAACATCTCCCAACCCCTCGTCGTCGCCATGCCGCTCAACACCCGCAATTTTGTGCAACTCACCACGCTTGCCCCTGGCATCGAGCTCCCTCCCGGCACTCAACTCCCCCGCATCAATGGCGGTCGCCCACGCACCAACGAGTATCTCTATGACGGCATCTCCGCCCTCCAGCCCGAGCCCGGCCAGGTCGCCTTCTTTCCCATCCTCGACGGCATCCAGGAATTCACCATCGAAGCCAACAACGTCCCCGCCGAGTTCGGCCGCTTCAACGGAGGAGTGGTCAACGTCTCCACACGCTCCGGAACCAACGCATTCCACGGTAGTCTCTTTGAGTTCCTGCGCAACGAACAGCTCAACTCCCGCAACTATTTCGCCCCCGCCGGCCGCACGCCTGAATACCGCCGCAACCTCTATGGCGGAACGCTCAGCCTCCCCATCCTCCACAACCGACTCTTCTTCTTCGGTGACTTTCAGGGAGTGCGTCAGCTCATCGGCGTTACCCACATCTCCACCATTCCCACACTCAATGAGCGGCAAGGCATCTTCACCGGCGTTTCGAAGATCTACAACCCCGCAACCACCACTTTGGTCGGCGGCGCATACGTCCGTCAGGAATTCCCCAGCGACACCATCAACACCCCGCTCGATCCCGCAGCGAAAGCGCTCCTGGCCCGCTTCCCCATGCCCACCAATCTCACCGCCGCCGCCAACAACTACACCCGCACCGCCAACGACGCTGACCACCAGGGCCAGTTCGACTTCCGCATCGACGGCGCTTTCCGAACCAGCGATCGCGCCTTCGGCCGCTACACCTTTTACAACGAAGTGGAACAACCCGTAACGCCACTACCCGATGGAAGCGGTCTGCTCTCGGGCTCCGTGCTTGGAACCGGAGGCGTAGCCGGTCTCTCCGATGTCCTCGGCCAGCAAGCCGTCTTCAATGAGACGCACACCTTCTCTGCCCGCCTCCTCAACGACCTCCGCCTCGGGTATACCCGCCGCGGCAACTCCGTCGTCGGCACAAATCTCGCGAACACTGCGTCCGCCGCTCTCGGCATTCCCGGAATCCCCACCAACGCCGCCGTCAACAACGCAATGCCCCTCTTTACTTTCACTGGATTCCAGCAGCTCGGCCCCTCCGCCAGCACCTTCTCCAACTATCAAACCGCCGTCTGGCAACTGGTCGACAGTCTCGTCTTCACACGCGGCCCGCACACATTCAAGGCCGGCAGCGACCTGCGCTGGTATCAGCTCAACGCCGTCGCCCCGCCCAGTCCTACCGGATCGTTCGCCTTCACTACTACGGGGACCAACCAGCAGGGCGTGACCAACAGCGGCAACGCAATCGCAAGCTTTCTCCTCGGCCAGGTCGACACATTTCAGATCGATTTGCAGGAACGCAAAATCCGCCCCCGTGACCACATCGAAGAATATTTCGTTCAGGACGACTGGAAGCTGACAAACCGTCTGACCGCAAACATCGGCGCCCGCTGGACACTCCACTTCCCGTCTGTTGAGAAGAACAACCAGGGCGCCGTCTTCAATCTCCAGACTCAGCAATTGGATTATCTCGGCGTCAACGGCAACTCCCGGAGCGCACGCGAACTGCACTATGGGAATGTTGCTCCGCGCATTGGGCTCGCGTTTCTTCTCACTCCCAAAACCGTAATCCGCTCCGGCTTCGGCATCGTGTTCATCGACCAGTCCGGCATCACGACGCCCTTCACCACTCCGCAATTTCCGTTCATCCAAAACGTGCAGCAGAAAACGCAAGACAGCGTGAACGCCGCATTCACTCTCTCCAACGGTCCTTCGGTGGCGCCCATTCCCCTCACCGCAAATGCGGGCCTTGGCCAAAGCGTCTACACAGCCATACGCACCGCCGGCTCCGGTTATGCGCAGCAGTGGAACCTCGCCGTACAGCGCGAGATCACCAACAACTTGTCTGTTGAATTTGCTTACACCGGTTCGCACATCGTGCACGTCGGCATTCCCGACTCAAACCTCAACCAGCTCACCACGGGGCAACTCGCCCAGGGCTCGTCGTTGCTCACCCCGGTCACAAATCCCTACTACAGACAACTGCCCGCTTCCAGTTCCATCGGCGGCAAAACTGTCAGCCAGGCCCAACTCCTCAAGCCCTATCCGCGCTTCCTCAACGTGGCCACGTACCGCCATAACAGCGGCGAGACTAACTACAACGCCGGCCAGTTAAAGGTCGAGCAGCGATTCGCCCACGGATTTGCGTTGCTGTTTGGATTCACGCATTCCAGGCTGATCGACGACGCATCTTCCGTATTCTCCACGACCGTGTTGTCTTCTCCAGATTCGAACAGTCTCATCGCCGCAGACACCTTCCACCCCTTGCTCGAACGCGACGTATCCAGCGGCGACATGCCCAATGTAACAACGTTCAGCGGCATCTACGATCTTCCAGCAGGTCGCGGTCACCGGTTAGCATCAACCGGATTTGCAAATACCCTCATAGGTGGTTGGTCTCTCAACTCCATTCTCTCACTGCAATCAGGCATGCCCGTCACCATCACGCAGGCAACCAACAACAACTCGTTTGCTGGATTCGCATTGCAGCGGCCAAACCTGGTGGGCAAGCCGAACCTAACACCCGGCCAGCGCACTCCTGCCCGCTTCATCAATACCGCCGCGTTCACCACCGCTCCGCAATTTGTGCTCGGCACGGCCTCGCGTAATCCGGCACGCGGGCTAGCCTATCGCGATCTCGACTTTGCGCTGTTAAAGCACACCACATTGCGCGGCGAAACCGACATGGAGTTTCGCGCAGAAATCTTCAATATCTTCAATACGCCGGAATTCTCGCAGCCTAACGGTTCGTTCGGCTCGTCCGCATTCGGCAGCATCACGAGCACGGTCACCGATCCGCGAGTGGTGCAGTTTGCAATCCGTATAAGTAGATGAGGCAGGAGCGCCGATCTACTCCACTGGGATGTCGAATTTGTCGTCGGGTAGCTGATCCTGTAAATCTTCTTTGTTCGGGTCGCGCACTTGGCCTCCCGGCAACGGATGCAGCTTGAAGAGCACCAGCAGGTTTCGGTCCGGATCGTCGAAGGCCTTGAAGCTCGCCACCTGCTCCAGAGAGTAATGAATATGCAAGTCCTCGAGGGTGCCCGGATCCAGATCGTTCCATGCTGCGTACCAGCCCGGCTGATAGGTGGCAAGCTTCCTAGGCAAGTCGGGAATTGCCTCGCTCGGAGATACGAAGTCGTCGCACAGCGCCGGGACGTGACTCACCAGAGATATCTCGTCACCGCTTATCGATAGCAGCAGCCGATTGCCGTTGGGGTGGGCATCGATATATTGCGTGAGTTGCTCCGCTGCGTTCACGAATGAGTATTCCGGGTGGAACGCGTAGTGCATGGTCCGGGCGCCATTCGTAATGGCTGCCAGCGCCGCAAGCACGATCATTGCACCGCCAACAGCATGTGCAGCTGGTAAGCGCGTGAAGGGTTCCCCCGCCAGATGACTAGCCAGCGCCTCTGCCCCGCGTGCCACCAGAATGAAGCAGAAGAACGCCACCACCGCAAAGTACCGTGGTTGAGGATGGTCCTGGAGTGTCATGAACAGGATGTAGCCGGCTACGGCCCAAATTGAAGCCCCAAACACCGGGTCCAGCAACAACTCGCGACCTCCAGCGTGCCACCACGTCACCACCGCACCCAGCACCATCATTCCCGCCAGCGGAATCAGAATATGATCCGCCCACAGTCCGCCGTGGACCGACCATATGGCGCTAACCAACGGCCAGTAGATCTCGCGTGGTTTGGGGTAATTGTTCACAAAGAACAAGTAGCTGTAGTCGCCGAACAGGCCAAGCCGCACCACCCCCGCCATCCATATCCCATACGTGATCGCGAAGGCACCCAGCGCTGACAATGCACAACGCAATGCCAGCGCGCGCATTTGCCGAAGTTCCATCAGAAGCGCCCACCCCAATGCCGGCAGCAAAAAAACCGCTGTCGTCTTGGTAAGCATCATCACCGTAGACAGTAGGCCAATACAGATTGAAACGAGTATTGGCCGGCGCATATGCGGCAGCCGCACCGCCAGGTTCATTGCGCCAAGCGTAAATGCGGTCAGCATCGGTTCCAGAATCGCCAGCCTGCTAAAGCCGTACAGGAAAGGGCTGGTCACCATCAACGTAACTGCCAACAGTCCAGCCCAGTGCGGTCCCTTAGCCCTTAGCAGCAGGTAGCTCAACAGCAGATTGGCAAAGAAGAATGCGACGGCCAGTCCCCGCGCAGCCTCCGGAGTTACTCCAGTTACGAAGAAAAGCATCCACTCCAGAAACGGCAGCACAGGAAGCGCGACGGCGGGATTGAAGTCACCCTTCACATACCAGTTTCCGAACAGGTGTGCGCGAATCGCCGCGTTCCCGTACCAGCCCTCGTCGGTGTACTTGGCCCAATCAAAAACCCACGGCGAATGGTTAGGAAAATCGGCCCTCAGATGCAACGCATGCAACACCGCAAACACTACGATCAAAACCAACCAGCCGCCGTAGCACCAACTCCTGGTCTTGTTAGTCAATGGCCACTTCTCCCGGGCAATGCTGATTGAGTGAGGCGACAGATGAAATGTGTCCCAGGATTCTTTGATATCTAGCTAAGCTGGGATGTATGACGCCTCGGGGGAATGCATCGAGTATATCGTGGTTTAAACTTTTCCCCAAATCATCGAATGACTTGCGCCTAAGTAAAATTCGTCGTAGCCACATGGGAAAGACAGACGCAGATGCGAGAGCCCTGGATTTCCACTGTCCAACAAAACATCCGTTCTCGCTTCCCTTCATGTTTTCTTGAACATCGCCGATGAAACGACTGTTGGCCCGATACATCCTCTAGGGCCGACGGAAGTGAGGCACATTGAGAACGATGCAAAGCGCCGCTCACTACCAGCCCCAGCCTTTCGTCTCCGGGCTCACTCTTGTTGAAGCCGACTCTCCGCCCGTCATCCAATTAGTGGGCGTAAGCGCGGCCTGGCGAAAATTGCTGATGCAGGCAGAAATGGCCGCACCACACTTGCAGGTGGCCGCTATCGAAGGCGAGCACGGCACGGGCAAGAACACACTTGCTCGCTATCTCTTCTCTCGCTCTCCATTGTCTGGATCGCTTTTTCAGCGTCGCGATGCGCGGGAATGGCTAGCCACCGATGGTGACCCTTCCACGCTTGCCGGCTTTATCCATCTCGACCGCGTCGATCTGCTCGCCCCTCCGGGGCAGGGGTTGCTGCTTGGTGTGCTGAGAGCGCTCCAGGATCGTCCGCCGGGCCGCGCCGTTCTGCTGGCCTCATCGCAGACTTCGCTTCGTCAGATGGCCGGACAGGGGCTGCTGCTTCCCGACCTCGCGTTTCGGCTCACCGCGATTCGATTTGGGATTCCGCCGCTGCGGCAGCGCCGAGAAGACATAACTCCGCTCGCGCAGTCCCTGCTCGACCGTATCTGCACCCGCTACCAGCAGCGGCCTGTGCTGCTTGGCCCTGGCGCGCTTGCCCGCCTGCTTCAGCACAACTGGCCGGGCAATGTGCGCGAACTGGCCAGCGTGCTTGAAACCGCTTTGCTTGAAGCCGACAACGGCGTCATCCTGGCCGGCAATCTTGCTTTGTCCTCCGAAGCGGAGACACAACCGAACCAGTTACCCGCCGCCCATCCTGAAGGCCTCTCACTCGATGCCGTCATTCGCCATCATGTCCAGCATGTGCTCGATCTTAACCGTGGTAACAAGCTTCGGGCTGCCCGTCAACTCTCGATCAGCCGATCGACTCTCTATCGCATTCTCGGCAACGAATCATTTCTGGCACGCTAGATAAACATTCGGCCACGCCCGTGGATTGTCTCAACAGGCGCGCCCGCAGTTATAAGCACTCGTTGTTGACTTACTTACGTTCCTTTGGCGCGATGCCGAAGGTAACGGAGATCGAAAAGCTACGTCCCGCCATGAAGCTCGGCGTATCGCTTCCCGCCAGCGGCGTTGGCCCTGTCGTGTTGAAGAGATCGGTGTAAGTTGTGCCTGGAATCAATTGCGTCAGTGGAGCTGCCGTCAACCCGACCGATTGCAGGTTGTGCTGGTTGAGCAGGTTGTTTGAGATCAGGCGGATCTTGGTCTGATCGAAGATCGAATGGCCGCGTACCGTGTAATTGATGTAGGCATTGGTGGTATTGAATGGGTCCACAATGGCCTGATTATGATAGGCCCCATTGTCGAACCTCTGCGAGCCGATCCGCTTGTTGAAGAAACCAAGGTCAAGGCCCCTGCCCCGGTAAGTAACTCCCACGGCCTCGGTATCCGAGGGAGTCTGTGCCACCCACAGACCGGAGGGAGCATGTTGGGTATAAGGACTGGCTGCGGTGCCTGCATTTAGAGAACCGGAGTAATACGCAGTGCCCTTGGTCGCATTCAGGTAGGCATTGAGCCCGCGAAGAATAACGATATTACTCTCCGCCTCAAAACCCTGGCTGATGGAACTTGGTTGCAGGTAGTAGACCGTTTCGCTGGTTGTGGGATCGACCACGCCCGAGTAGCTATTCTGGAATCGGATGTGATAGTAATCCGCATCCAGCGTTGCCCTCTGTAACTTCAGCACCGTGCCACCTTGGTAAGTAGTGGATTTCTGCTGCTTGGGCGGGGTAAGGAGTCCAGGCTTAGGAACAGACGCTGAAGGAGTGTGGTTATAGTCGTAGACGTTGCTCGGAGGCACAATGCTGCCCGTTGAGGCCTGCGCATACACCGACCAATTCGGCCTGATGCGATAATTGGCATCGATCGAAGGCAGCCATGTTGTAAAAGTGCCCGTATCGGTAACTGTGGTCGGGCATCCCGAGGTTTGTCCGATTGGGCAAAGGTTGCCTACCGTCTTGCCATTGTCGGCATGATGCAGAATATCGAACGTGTAGGCTGCGAACTTCGTTCCCGCCGTGATATTCAGCTTTGACGTCGCGTGGAACTCATATTCGGCATATGGCTGAAAGGAGTTGGTCCAGAACTGTTCTGCAAAGTTCGGCAGAGGCTGATCGGCCCAGCCGTTCAAAGGATCGCTGGGGTACTGGTGGCGGTCGGTGCGCGCCCACTCATACCACATGCCACCGCGGAAGATTCCGAAGCTCGAGGTCTGCGTCAGTACGGACGTCTCGCCGAACTTGCGGTAGCTGTTGTATTTATCGACAGCGCAAGGGATGGCCGATACGCCCTTCTTGACGACCGGAATATTGCACGGTGCGATGGTGACTCCGTTGTAAGTCTTCGAGCCGTTTACCGTGATGGCCTCGGTAATCGGTGTGGCGTTCGTAAACAGTTCAGCATTGTCGTAGTTGTACGTGTATGGCTTCACTTCCATGTACCAGCCATGGCCGAATTCTGTTTTCAGTCCCACATACTCAAAGTCCGTCGGAACGTTGTAACTGTTGTATTGATAATCAAGCCAGTTCACAGGGTCGGAGTTATTAGTCATCATGAAGTTGATTCCCGCTCCAACAAATGCCGAGTTAGCGCCAGTGCAACCCCACGTGCCGGCCCCCAGCGTCTGGCAACGCGTCGGGTTCAGGCCGTAAGTGTTGGCTTTGAGGTGAACAACCCCGGCGAAGCCCGTAAGTACTGTCTTAGGCGAGAAGGTGTACTGGTAAAGCAGTGAGCCTGCGTCCCGCGTGTTGAAGTTGAAGGTCTGGTAGCCGTCTGAGGTCATGTGATGCACATCGACAAAGAGATTCGAATTCGCCGGTCCTCCGAACAATCCGAAGCTGCCCGTGCTGAAAGCGCCGTCGTAGAGTTTCGTATTCCAGGTTCCGTAAGAGAATGTGCCGCGGCCGTCCATTACATTTCCGAGCGGCTTGGAGAGTAAGTGAATAGAGCCGCCAAACGGCGTAGGCCCAATGGTGGAGGCTGATCCGGGGCTGCGGTCGAAATCAACGCCGCCAATCCACTGTGACGGGAAGAAGGCCCAGGAGTGATGCGATGGCGAGTTCGTATCGTAAAACGGAATGCCGTCAAAGTCGATGTCGTAATCGCCGTCGGGGAAGCCGCGAAAGTAAGTCTTGCTCTGCCCGAGTCCGACGCCGTCGCTGCTGGTTGTAAACGTGCCGGGAACGATCTGGACAATTTCGCCGTAGTCGGCGACAGGAGAGGTGAAGTTCTCTACATAAGTGTTTGAGATGAGCGACTGCGCGGATCGCTCCTCAACAAAGCCGCCGCTGGGCGCGGTTTCCGCGGCGATGGAATCGATGCCTGCGTTGACTGTAACTTGCGTGGTTAGTGTGTTGATTCCGAGCGTCATGCCGACTTGTTGAGTTTGTCCATCTATAACTTCGACACCGGTCTTTGAGTTAGTGGCGAAGCCTGCGGCGGTAACTTCTACGGTGTACTTACCGGCCGGGAGAGTGTTGGTGGTGTAAGTGCCATTGTCGTTGGTTTTGATAATGGCAACTGCGCCGGTGGCTTCGTTTTTTATGCTGACCTGGGCGTTCGCGACCGCCTTACCTTGCGCATCGACGATTGTGCCTTCGATCGAGGCCGCTGACTGGGCGTGCAGCGTTGAAGAGAAACAGAGAACAACGGCGGATAAGGCTAATGCAATGAGGCGCATCTGCTGGTTGGGGAAAGAGCGTGTCACGGTAAACCTCCGAAGGTGGAATGAGCTGGGTTTCTTACGAGACCTTGACGAACCTCTGGGGAGAAGCGGCTCGCGCTGAATCAGGACCGATGGCTTACCGTAGCAATCGAATGTTTAAATCTGGTTGCGGGAATATTTAATTCAGGTTACAGGCTGTAGAAAACAGGGCCTTAAACGTTCGCTTGCGTGGTGCGTCGCAAGCGCTAAAGGTTTGCTTATAAGGTTGCCTTTCAGGGCAAATGTTCGCTTATAGGGTTGCACTTCTTTGAGCACTTAACCTTTCAGGCCACCTAAGTCTTTGGTCTGGCTGCCGGGAAGGTGTCGAAAAGAGACAAAGGGTTGCAGAGAATTACCCGGTTATGGGTAAAAATGGACATATTCAAGGCATATTAGGGCGAAATACGGCGAAATTGGCGTGTTTTTCTACGCTTTTCGTGACAGTAGGGGTGCGCTCGCGAAAGGGATGGGAACGAGAGTGAAGATATTGCGGGAGAGGGCTCGGCTGGAGTTGGAACGGCAACTGCGGGCATACAGAAGGGCGAGGAGGGATCCGCGGCCGCCGGAGGGATGGCTGAGGGCGATGCGGCTGGCGGCAGGGATTCCGGCGGACCGAATTGCGGAGGCGATGAAGTTTACGACAAAGATGGTGTTTCAGACGGAGCGGTCGGAACAGAGACGGACGATCAGCCTGGAACAGCTTGGAAGGATGGCGCGGGCGCTGGAATGCGATCTTGTGTACGGGTTGGCACCGTGGCACCGTTCGCTGGAGGATCGGGCGATGGAACTTGTGGAACAGGAATTGTGGAGGAAGAGGTATACGGGGAGGAAGACAGGGAACAAGGGAACGAGGGGACAAGGGAACAAGGAGGTCGGCGAGTCGGCGGGTTAGCGAATCAGCAAGTCAGCAAGTCAGCGGGCGGCCTCGTTGGTCGAGGCCGCCCTTGCGATTGCGCGTGAGTTGCCCTCCGTGCGACTACATTACGCGCTGATAGTGGACGCCTGCGGTTTTCATGTGGGTTGAATCAGGCAGCCGTTTCGTGGGCTTGGGGACTCAGGTCCTCTTCGCCATCCTCCGGTCCTTCCCATGGCTTGTCCATCGCCAAACGTTGTGCCGTGGTCGGCCCGCGCCGCTTCTTCGGCGGCTTGGTTTGCGGACTATTGGCTCCGGAGAGGTCGACCAGCAGCCGGGCGCCGGTCATATTTCCCTTGATGGTTTTGTCGACCAGCGCCTGGGCGATTTTCTCGCTTTGTTCGGCTACGAGTTTTTCGACGGCAGTTCGCAGTTGCTCTCCACCGTCGCGGGTTTTGCTGCTCGTTTTTTTGCGTTTCGTCTGGTTCTGCTTTGAATTGCCCATTACTCCGCCATTCGCGGCCACTGCTCCACGGTGATTTGCGCCCGCGGAGGGGAAGCCTCGGGCAAGCCCTTGCGGGATTGCCTGATAACGGATTGCCGGAAGTTACGATCGTTGCTTCCAGCATGAATGCACTAAAAAATAGCGGTGCCTTTCTTCTCCTCTGCGTACACGTGCCGCGGAGATGGGCCGATTAAGATGCGGAAGGTGCTCACGACCTTCCGTACTGCTCATGTTTTATTTCGTCAGGTATGTTTCAAGCGTAACGGAAGGGGGCGCAATTTTCTGCAAATGGGGGAGAAGGAGGTTCGTACGTCGGTTTGTCATAAGAAGGCGTGGTGGTCGCCCCTTTGTCGTGCGAACATCCTGCATCCCAGGTCTCAAATGCGAGATCTGGGGCACCGGGCAGGTTAGCGGGTTAAGGGGTTGGCGGGCGGCGGTTGATTTCGGTTTGCTGTTCACAAAATTCAGTTCGGGTAGAACCTTCACCTCAAACTCGCAGGTTGCGAACGAATTCCGCTGATTCTCTTATTGCCGTTCGGCCTCGTTCCAAAATGCCGAGCATCGCAGCGAAGCCGTGAATCATTCCCGGATACCGAATCGCGGTTACCTCTGTCCCAGCTTGCCTGAGCCGCTCTGCATAGGCTTCGCCCTCGTCGCGCAAGGGATCAAACTCTGCCGTGACGACCAGCGCCAGCGGCAGACCGCCCAGGTCCCTGGCCAGCAACGGCGAGGCTTCTGGATTGCGCGCATCATCGGCGGTGCCCAGATAATGACCGGCGAACCATTGCATTGCAGAGCGCCTGAGGCTGTAATCTTCGGCGAACTCCAGATACGAAGCAGTGTCAAAGGTACTGAGGTCGGCGATGGGGTACAACAGAATCTGCGCTGCCAACGCGGGTCCGCCCGCATCGCGGCAGCGCATGGCCACGACCGTTGCCAGGGTGCCCCCGGCGCTGTCGCCGCCCACGGCGATCTTCCTGGCGTCGATGCCAAGCTTCTGAGCATTCTCCGCAATCCAAACTGTGGCCGCATGCGCGTCTTCAACCGCAGCTGGAAACTTGTTTTCCGGAGCCAGTCGGTAACCCACCGCAATGACCACCGCATCCGAGTCCTTTGCGAGCGCGCGGCAGAGTGAGTCGTGCGTGTCCAGATCGCCGATGACGTAGCCGCCGCCGTGAAAGTACACCAGCCCGGTGCGCAATCCGCCCAGTTGGTTCGCGTAAACGCGCGCCGGAATTGGACCGCCCGGCCCTGGGATGAGCAACTCTTCTACGCGCCCCAGCACAGCAGGCGGGCCGCCCTGCTTTTTGAATCCTTCCGCGCGGATGCGGCGAGCCTCGGAAACGCTCAGGCTTTCAATCGGCGGCAGCGCCAGCGCGTCGTTGATCTCAAGCAAGATGCGCACTTTGGGGTCCAGCCGCTCACTCCGCCTGACTGCTTCAGACAAGGAAATCCTCCATTACATTTTGAGATTCGAAAATCATCCGGTGCTGTCTTGCAAGGGGCATGGGTTTACCCACAAAGTACCGGACCAGCTTACTTTTCAGGTGTGCATTCGCTTGCGCACCTGATATAGATGAATAAGCAGTTTCCCCGTTTCCTGTTTTCTGCCGTACATTCTAAATCGACAAGGCAGGTCCCATGTCTGACCCGGCAGTCGTGTGTACCCTCTCTCTGGAAATTGAACGCAAGGGCGATGTTGCCCTGGTGCGATGCCATGGCAAATTGATTGCGGAAGTTAGCGGTAATTTCTACGCCCGCTTCCGCAAGTTGATGCCGGAGCACAAGCGAATCGTGCTCGACCTGCCCGACCTGATCCACATGGACAGTATGGGCCTGGGCACGCTGGTGCGCCTGGTGGTTTCAGCCAAGTCGAATGGTTGCAGCCTGGAACTGGTCAACCTGGGCAAGCGCGTTCGGCAGCTACTGGGAATCACGAACCTGCTGGGGATCTTCACGATCATCGGGGAATCGGGGATTACGCTGGGGTTCTGAGCGTTGCCAGCTTTCAGCTATCAGTTCTCAGTTTTCAGGTGGGTCCGAAATGATGGTGTGAGGATGGCCTGGGAACGGAAAACGAATGATTGAGGTCAGTGGCCTCCCACCCTTCCGCGATGAAACTGCGGAAGGATGGGGCACCCAGCTCCTCTGGTTGGGACGGATTGAAAAGCAACCGCAGGTCTTTCGACTCCGCTACGCGATGCTTAAGATGACAGCTCTAACGTGAAGGCATTCAAGGGCAGAGAGATCGTCCTTGGTCCTTGTCGACTATTCGATGTTCCCTGCTTTCCACGTTCCGGAGTACAATTGGCCAAGTCCCGAAGACCGAAGCTGGATGCGGGCCTCGGCGCTTCCCTTCTGCTGTCCAGTCAAACCTGAGAGGTGGGCCTAACCATGAAGATAAGTTGCTCCCGTAGAGATTTTCTTGGCGCCATGGGAATGGCTGCCGGCGCGTACATTGCGAAACCATCGTTGCTCTCAGCCGAGCGCGCTCCGGCAAGCCCAGTGGCCATCGGAATTTGCCCGGAATATAACCGCCAGGTGGTGGATGTACTTTCCACCATGTTCGACCAGCTTGGCGGGCTGCAAAAGCTGGTCGGTGGAAAGACTGTCGCCATCAAGCTGAACATGACCAGCGTGCCCAAGGACAAGCTGAACGACATGCCGAACGAGATGACGCACTGGGTTCACCCGCAGGTGATCGGCGCGCTGGTTTCTCTGCTGGGCAAAGCCGGTGCTACGCGCGTTCGCATCCTTGAAAGTGCGCCGTGGGGCACAAAGCCGCTGGAGGACTTTATGATGGCCGCCGGCTGGCAGCCAAAAGACTTCGCCAGCGCGGCTACGCGGGTGGAGTTTGAGAACACAAACTTCCTAGGAAGCGGCAAAACCTATTCGCGTTTCATGGTGCCAGGCGGTGGGCTGATGTATGCCGGCTACGATCTGAATCACTCCTACATGGATACCGATGTCTTTGTCTCGCTAGCCAAGCTCAAGGAGCATCGCACCGCGGGCGTCACGCTGAGCATGAAGAACTGCTTCGGTATCACGCCCTGCACCATCTACAGCGAAAACGCACCAGTGGACGAGCCTAGCATCGTCCCGAATGGTTTCCGCGGGCCCATGCACTCGGGTTCACGCGTACCGCCCAAGAGCGCTCCTCCGCTGGTGGACACGACGAACTCGAAAGACCCAGGTTATCGAGTGCCAAGAATCACGGCCGATCTGGTTTCGGCACGCCCGATCCATCTCGCGGTGATCGACGGCATCTACAGCATGACGGGTGGTGAGCTTCCCAATCAGAACAAGAGCTGGATACACAAGCCGATTCATCCTGGCTTGCTGATTGCGGGAATGAACTGCGTTTCGACCGATTCAGTTGCCACGGCCGTGATGGGATTCGATCCGATGGCCGACCGCGGCACTCCTCCGTTCGAGACTTGCGACAGTACGTTGCGCCTTGCCGAACATCTCGGCGTGGGCAGCCGCGACCTGAGCCGCATTGAGGTTCTTGGCACGCCAATTGCGAAGGCGCGTTACAAGTTCCCGCCGCTCTCTGACCTTGTGAGCTGAACGATTGTTTTGCAGGAAAGTGCTCCCGAACTTAAAGTCCGGGAGCACTTTTTTGCTCAACGAGCGCGATCCATAGGACCTTCGAGTATTTGGCAGGGCTTCCGCAGGGGCTGGGTGGTGTGCGGGAAGACAGGCGAAACGGAGCGAAGGTCCGAAAAGCATTCCTCCGGGACTAAAGCCCGTGGCATTTGTGTGGGATTTGTGCGGGGGTTAAAACCCCCGCCTCCCTCCTGATCGAATTCCCCGCGAACTGAAATGTCGCCCTCAGAAGCAAAGCGCCCCACCCGCGGCCTGAACTGCAAGCCGAAGATGGAGCGCTTCAATTTAGGG
>Ga0075522_10001942_pt1 | contig 15525 bp, 9 predicted proteins | sample NGEPerA_FD_74796 | JGI IMG/M metagenome (GOLD analysis project Ga0075522, IMG submission 74796) | Arctic peat soil microbial communities from the Barrow Environmental Observatory site, Barrow, Alaska, USA - NGEE PermafrostL2-A | ecosystem: Environmental > Terrestrial > Soil > Wetlands > Peat ... | reverse complement strand
CGCGCTGTCCGCTCCGACGCTGACCATCACCACGGGACGCAGCCTGATCGGCAGCGGCGCCATTCTGGGCAACGTCACCATGGCGGCCGGTTCGACCCTTTCCTCGGGCGGTCCTGGCTCCAATACCATCGGCACACTGACCATCACCAACGCGCTTGTCCTTCAATCGGGCAGCACGAATCTTTTCCAGATCAGCAAAGCGGGCGGCACGGCGACCAACAGCCAGATTGTGGCGGCCAGCGTGACCTTTGGCGGGAACCTGACCATTACCGGCGCGGGCGGAGTCTATGCGCCCGGCGACACTTACCGTTTGTTTTCAGCCGGAAGTTACAGCGGCGCCTTCGGCTCGACCAATTTGCCGTCAGGCACGACTTGGAACCTTTCCAATCTCGCAGTCAACGGCACGATCAGCGTCATCAGCGTGTCGCCGCCCGGCCCGGTGGGCATCCTCGCGACCAATGGAAGCATACAAATTTCCTTCTCGGGTCCGGGCGGCGAGAGCTACCGACTCTGGGCCACGACAAACCTCCTCTTGACGCCCGTAAGCTCGACCTGGAACTTGCTGTCGAGCAACGTTTTCGGTGTCAGCGGGACTGCCGCCTACACCGACGCTGGAGCCACGACCAATTGGGCGCAACGTTACTATTCGGTGACAGTTCCGTAGAGGGATTTGCGGGCCCGGCGTTCCAGCGCGTTCCGATATAATCAAATACGGCCGAGAATAATGCTGGCACAGATACCTGGCATGTGACATAATGCCTTATGGTCAAAGCAAGCTGATGTCAGCCCGATTTTCCAGAGCCGCGACCGTGCTCCTCGCCGTCCTGGTCAGCGTTGTCACGGTTTGGCAGAGCGTCTTCGCCGTCTCGGCCGGGGCCGCCACGTCCGCCGCCCCTGTCGTGCGCAAGTGCTGCGGTTCAAAGGATTGCCAGTGTTGCGGGCGGGCCTGTTGCGCAACGCCTGCTGACAATCGCGCGCCCGTTACACCCACCGCGCCACCGACCCCTTCGCAAAACGAGTGGCAAGCCCCAGCGCCATCCCTTGTCTCGACGCTCACCGCGACCGCCTCCTTCCCGGATGAGATGTCCATCCCGACTTTCCTGCCTGCCTCGATGACAGCGCTCCCTATTTTCCAGCGGGACTGCTGCTATCTCCTCTGAGATTTGGTTTCTTCCAGGTGAAGTGTCCCCATTAGGGGACGATTGTTTCTCTTTTCGACCGTTTAATTCCTTTTGACAGGATCAGTGTATGAAGATTTTGACAACCATTTGTGTACTTTTCGGCGGTCTTTGCATTGCGCTGGCGCAGAACAATTTGCCAACGAGCGCGCCAGCTAATAGTGTCGTTCTTTCGAGCCAATTCATCGACCGGCTCGTTGAGGACGCGCGAACAAATAATCCCTCGCTCAAAGCGGCTGACGCCCGCGTTCGATCCGCCGCGTTTAACGCCGAGGCGGTGCGCGCTTGGGAGGACCCGACGGCCATGTTCGGGGTCAATGTTTTCAGCCCACAGGGATTTTCGCCCAGCGCCAACGGTGATCTTGTTTATGGGGTTCAGGAAAAGCTGCCTTTATGGGGAATGCCGAAAGTGAACCGGGAGGTCGCGGCAGCCGGCGTGTCCACGCGCCAGGCTCAAGCGGACGTCCGATTTCAACAACTGCGCGATGATATTACCAAGGCGCTTGTCGTGGCGGCGCTGACCGAAGAAGTCGTCAATATTGAGGAGCAAGACCTCGAATGGCTCAGGGCTACATCGAAGGCGGTGGAGGCGAAGTATCGCAGCGGACAGGGTGATGTTGCCGACACGCTCCAAATCCAAAATGCGGCTGCCGTGCAAAACGATCAATTGCGAACCGACCGCCTCGAACTGGCGCATGATTATTTTATGCTGAATCGCTTGCTCAATCGCCATCATGATTCGCCGTGGCCGCCACTTCGGCTCCCTCCCGTCGCGCCGCCCGTGCCCTACAGCGCAAAGCTCGTGGCGCTGGCCTTGACCAATGAACCCAACCTTAAGGTTGTGGAAAAGGAAATCAAGGAAGCCGAAGCGACAGCGGAACGGACGAAACGGACACGATTGCCAGATGTCGCTCTGGGAGTCCAGGGCTGGCAGTATTCTGGCGATGGCGGATTTCGCCAGGGAATGTTCACGCTTTCCTTCTCACTTCCATGGTTCAACGGCGGCAAATACGGCAAGGACTACGCTCGCGACCGGGAAACTATCAAGTCAGCGCAGCAGGAGCGTGAAGACCAAATTTTAATGGTGCGCGAGGAAGTGCATCACCTGACCGTTGATCTTGATGCCAAGCGCCGGCAGGCCCTGCTCTATGGCGAAGAGATTTCTATCCGCGCCGAAGAGGCGCTGACGGACAAATTGACTCTTTGGGGAACAGCCAAGGTGACGTTACGCGATGTGTTGGACGCCCGCCGCGACGCGCTGGATGCTCAATTGAGGGCCGCACGCGCCACTGCGGGACAGTACCAAACCATTGCCGACTTGATGCTCTGGAGCGGTTTGGAAAGTTTTGAATCGCTTATTCCTCTGTCAAATGAACCCACGCTCAACACCGATCACTGAAATTTTATGTTGAAAATTAAACCTCTAAACTTCTGGGTCGCGGCGTTGGCAACCATCGCCTTGTTGGTTGGAGCCGTATCCTGCAAAAAGAACGACACTGCCTCCAAACCCGACGATGTGGATTATTACACTTGCACCATGCATCCGTCGGTGAGATCCCAAGACCCCAAGGCGAAGTGCCCGATTTGCTCAATGGACCTGGTTCCGGTGATGAAAAAGGGCGCGGCAGGCATGACCACCAACACTGCGGCGCTTATGAGCGGCGAAGAAAAGCCGAGCGAGTTCACGGTGCCAGTGGAGCGTCAGCAACAGATCGGCGTCACGTTCGCGACGATTGAAAAGCGGCCGTTCATCCACACTGTCCGCGCCGTAGGCATGGTTACCTATGACAAGGAGCGCCATTGGGACTACGTCGCGCGCGTGGAGGGTTACGTTCAAAAGCTTTTTGTGTTTTCTCGCGGCGAGTTGGTTCAAAAAAACGAGCCGTTGCTGACTATTTACAGTCCCGATTTGCTAACGACCCAAAATGAGTTTACGGATTTGCTCCAAGCGCGGGATGAAGCACGAACGAATGGAGGTAAGGCTGTTTTGGAGAGCATGGAACGACTGGTAGAGTCCTCGAAGCAAAGATTGCGGTTATGGAACATTAACGATGCGCAGATCGCTGAGTTGGAAAAAACCCGCAAGCCGCAGGAAATATTGACCCTTTACTCGCCTTTCAAAGGTGTTGTGCAAGATCTCCTGGTTGACCAAGGTCGGCGCGTCATGGTCGGCGACCACTTGGTGGACATCGCTGATCTATCGGTGGTTTGGGTCTGGGCGCAATTCTATCAGGATGAACTGCCCATGCTGAAAAGGGGGCTTCCCATTAGCATCACAACTTCTTCCTACCCCGGTGAAAAGTTCAATGGGAAAATATCGGTCCTCGATCCGTTTATCAACGATGCTCTGCGGACGGGCCGCGTCAGGATTGATATTGAGAATCCCGATTTCAAGCTCCAGCCCGATATGTACGTGAACATTGATTTGACCATGAATATGGGCGAAGGCGTGGCCGTGCCTGTGCCCGCAGTTTTGCCGACTGGCTTGCACAACATCATTTTCGTGGACAAGGGCGAAGGCAAATTGGAGCCGCGCTATGTCGAACTTGGCCGTCAATACGGCGACTTCTACGAAGTCAAAAGTAGTGTGAAAGAAGGAGAGCGTGTGGTGACGAGCGCGAACTTTCTCATTGACGCCGAAGCCAAGGTTCAGGGCGCTTTGAAATCCTGGTAAGGAGCACGAACATGGACACGTCTCCCACACCGGCCAGCGAACCGCGAAAGCCATTCTTGCTCGAACGAATCATCGAGGCGAGTGCGCGCAATCCTTTTCTAGTCATCATTCTGACCATTTTCGGCATCGCGGGCGGCTTTTGGGCGCTGCACCGGACTCCACTTGATGCCATTCCTGATCTTAGCGATGTCCAGGTCATCGTCTATACGGATTGGGAAGGCCGCTCGCCTGACTTGGTGGAAGACCAAATCACCTACCCGATCTCCACCAAGTTCATCGCGGCCCCAAAGGTCAAGTTCGTGCGGGGCGAATCCATGTTTGGCAAGTCGTTCGTGTACGTCATCTTTGAAGACGGCACAGACATTTATTGGGCGCGCTCGCGGGTCATTGAGTATTTGAATTCAGTGCGCGGCTCATTGCCGGAGGGCGTCAACCCCGTCATCGGGCCGGATGCCACGGGCGTGGGCTGGGTTTTTGAATACGCGCTGGTGGACAAAACCGGCAAACACAACCTCGCTGAACTCCGCTCGTTTCAGGACTGGCATCTGCGCTACGCGCTCGAATCAGTGAAGGGAGTTTCCGAAGTGGCGTCGGTTGGTGGCTTCGTCAAAGAATACCAGGTGGACCTCGACCCAAACAAATTGCTGGCTTACGGCATTCCAATCAGTGAGGTCGTGGACAAAATTCGCCGTTCCAACGGGGACGTGGGCGGGAAGATTTTTGAAGTTGCCTCGACGGAATACTATGTGCGCGGGCGCGGGTATATCAAGAGCGTCGCCGACATTGAGAACGTCCCACTAAAGTCACAGAACGGAACCCCGGTCTTTGTCAAAAACGTCGGCATCGTGCATCTCGGCCCGGACCTTCGCCGGGGAGTCGCCGAGTTGAATGGCACGGGCGAAGTGGTCGGCGGCATTGTCGTGATGCGCTATGGCGAGAATGCGCTGAATGTTATTGACGGCATCAAGAAAAAACTGGAGGAAATCAAACCCTCTCTGCCGGAAGGCGTCGAGGTGGTCACCACCTATGACCGAAGCCAGCTTATCCATCGCTCCATCGCCACCCTGCGGGAAAAGTTGATCGAAGAAAGCATTGTCGTGGCTCTCGTCTGCCTGGTGTTTCTCTGGCACATCCGCTCCGCGCTTGTCGCCATTATCACCCTGCCAATTGCCATCCTGCTCGCGTTTCTCCCGATGCACCAGTTGCATCTTACTTCCAACATCATGTCGCTGGGCGGCATCGCCATCGCTATTGGAGCGATGGTGGATTCGGCCATCATCATGATCGAGAACGCGCACAAGTTCCTCGAACATTTCCGCGACGAGAAAGGACGCGATCCCACGAACGCCGAGCGGATGGAAGTGATCATCGCGGCGGCAAAGAGCGTGGGCCGCCCGCTCTTTTTTGCGTTGCTCGTCATCACTGTCAGCTTCATTCCGGTGTTCTCGATGGAAGCCCAGGAAGGCCGCTTGTTCAAGCCGCTCGCGTTCACCAAAACATTTTCAATGTTCTTCGCCGCATTGCTGGGCGCGACGCTTGTGCCCGTGCTGATGACGTTCTTCGTGCGCGGAAAGATCACCCCGGAACAAAAAAACCCGGTCAATCGCTTTTTGATTTGGGCCTATCAACCGTTCGTGCATTTCGTGCTTCGTTTTCGTTGGCTCACGCTCATCGTCGCGTTGCTTATCATGACGATCACGGTTTATCCGTATAAGAAGCTAGGCAAAGAGTTCATGCCGCCGCTCAACGAAGGCGACCTTCTTTTCATGCCAACCGCCGTGCCCGGCATCTCAATTGAAGAAGCGACGAAAATCCTGCAAATCCAGGATCGGATACTTAGACAATTCCCCGAAGTCGAATCGGTCTTCGGCAAGGCGGGTGAGGCCGAAACTTCCACCGATCCCGCGCCGCTTTCGATGTTTGAAACCGTCGTAAAACTTAAACCCCCGGAACAATGGCGCGTTGGAATGACCTGGGAAAAATTACTCGCCGAGATGAATCAAAAGATCAAAACCCCCGGCATGGCGAACATCTTCTGGATGCCCATCCAGACGCGGACCGAGATGCTCACCACGGGCTTTCGTTCGGTTCTGGGCATCAAGGTCTTTGGCCCCGATCTCGGCAAGATTCAAGACATCGGTGTCCAGATTGAGAAAGTGTTGAGCGATTTTCCCCACACGCGAAGCGCCTTTGCCGAGCGCACCACAGGCGGTTACTTTCTGGACTTCACGCCGAATCGCGAAGTCGCGGCCCGTTATGGCCTGACGGTCGGCGACGTGAACGACATCATTGAAACGGCCATCGGCGGCAAAACCATCGCCACGACGGTTGAAGGCCGCGAGCGTTACCCCATTAGCGTTCGTTACGCCCGTGATTTCCGTGACAATCTCGACACCCTCAAACGAGTGCTGGTGCCGGTTCCGGCCGGGGCCGCTGGCGGCGCCGCACAAATCCCAATCTCCATGCTGGCGGACATCAGCTACAACACAGGGCCGCCGTCGATCCGAACCGAAAACGGTCAGCTTGTCGGATTCGTTTTTGTGGACATTACAAGCGATGACATTCAAGGCTATGTCGATGCGGCCTCCAAACGTCTGAGCGAAACAATAAAGTTTCCGCCCGGCTACTACATTCAATGGGCCGGTCAGTTTGAATATCTCAAAAGCGCGGAACAACGCCTCAAGGTGGTGGTGCCATTCACGCTGCTGATCATTTTTGTGCTCATTTACCTGAACACCAGATCGGTGGTGAAAACAATGATTGTGCTGCTGGCCGTGCCGTTCTCGCTGGTGGGCGCATTCTGGTTTCTCTATCTGCTCGGCTACAACATGAGCATTGCCGTTTGGGTCGGACTCATCGCTCTTGCCGGACTCGACGCCGAGACGGGAGTGGTGATGCTGCTTTATCTCGACCAAGCCTGGGACAAGTTTCGAATCGCGGGCCGCATGAACTCGATGGGCGATTTGCGGGAGTCTGTCATTGAAGGCGCAGTCCATCGCGTTCGCCCGAAAGTGATGACTATTTGCGCCATTATGTTCGGCCTCCTCCCCATCATGTGGTCAGCCACCACGCAGAGCGGAGCCGACGTGATGAAACGCATCGCCGCGCCGATGATTGGGGGTGTTGTAACGTCAGGCATCCTGGAACTGCTGCTGTATCCGGTCATTTATGTCTTCTGGCGCAAGCGGTATTTGCCCAAAGCAACGCGCGATTCATCCGCCCTCACTGAATTTGTGACGAGTAATCCGAATGTGACTTCAATTGCGCCATCCACTTCGGAACCGGCCAAAGCGCAACGAAGTTGGAAAGCGTTTTTCATCGCACTGATTCTTCTTGCGCTCGTTGCGGGCGGATATTTCGCCTGGCAAAAATTTGGGCATGGCGGCAGTTCAGGCGCGGCTGTTTCAGGTCAGTCGTTCGCCACGCAGAAAGTCAAAGACCTCACGGTGACATTCGTCGATTCCACGGGCCAACTTCAAAACGCCATGAACGACATCCTCATTGAGTTCCGAGACGCGGCCAGCGGCGAACTCGTTGATGCTGGCACGGTCAAGTTTGACCTCGATATGAATATGCCCGGAATGGTGATGCACTCCGGCGCAACCATTGAACCGACCGGCACACCTGGCCGATACCGGGCGAAGGTCAAGCCCGATATGGCTGGCGATTGGAAAGCCACGCTGCGTTATGACGGACCGCGCGGCAACGGCAACGTGAGTTTTCCAGTGAACGTCAAATCGTGAGGGATGCCGCCGATCTCGCGCAAGATACGTTCGTCCGTGATTTTCAACACCGCAGGAAGTTTGACGTGCGCATGAAATTCTCGACGTGGCTTTACGCAATCGTCAATAAATTATCACAAAAGCGCCATCCGGCTTGGCAACAGCAGCAACCAGACTCCACGCCGGCACACCTTCAGCATGTCCCCTTTCAGAGAGCGTTTTGCCGTGCTCATCGAAAACCTGCCACGCGACCTCCCCATCTTTCCCCCATGCAGTATCTTCCGTCCACGCCAGCAGCACTTTCCCCTCGTCATTTGCAATCGCCACCGGGTATTTGCCTTTCGTCTCGGGTGATACCGGCTCCGAAACCTTCCCTGTGTTTGGGTCAACGCGCACGAAAAAGACCCTTCCGTGTGTTTCGGCGGCGGCCAGCAAGCCCATTTTGCTTTCAGACAAAAATGCGCTGCTCATGGGACAAGTGGACACCTTCCACCCCTGCGTGTACGCTATTTCAAAGTTCAGCCCGCGATCATGTGAGATAAGCAATGTCTCATCTCGATTCACCATTTTTGACGCGGCACGGTAAAGGGCAAAGACGTTGCCCGCGCCGTCGGCGAATGCCTTCAGGCCGCAGCAACCACAGGCGCCCGTTGGGTTTTCTATCGCCAGTTTCTCCGGCGAAAAGGTTTTCCCATCGTCGGTTGAGCGCGCGACGAAGACGGCGCGTCCGGCCTCGTCCTCGGTAGGGCCCGGTTTAGGCGCGTGCCACATGACAAAAACATTTCCTTGTCTATCGGCCGCAACGGAGCCGCCTCCGTCCAAGCCCCGCGCGAATGTGATGACATCCCGCTCTGGCTCAAACGCCGTTCCAGCGTCATTGAGCCGAGTGTACAACATCGGAGCCTTCATATAGTTGCCTCCCTTGGGCGAGTGTCCATTCCAGGCAACGTGGATGCGGCCATTTCTCCCCAGCGCCATTTGCGCTCCTCGTATTGTGCCTATCGCCATGGCGCTGCCGGGTCGGCTATTCACTTGAATCCTTCTCGAAAAGGCCTCCTCCCCCGGTTCCTGGCGGACGTAGAAGATGTCGCCGTTCGCTGCGTCGCCCTTGTAGTAGATCAAGTGAATTGTGCCGCGATTATCTACCACGGCCTGCGGCTGAATACCGCCATCAGGAGTGCGAACAAGTTTAACCGACCCCGATTCCGCTGCTGCCGGACTTGTGCTTGCGACACAAAATAGGAGAATGCCAATCCGAACTTTCCAAACCACCAGCCGATTTGCCCTTTCATCCAGACCAAAAATTGCCGCCAGCGTTTTCACTTTAGCGAATATAAGGTCATGACGAAAAGGGGTCGAATCAATTAACAGGATTTCAGCGGAGAGGTTTGCGACGTGTTGACAAACTGATTTTGTGCGAGCACTTTCGACCATAGGTGCGGTTAAGAACATGCGTTTGCGCCCAAAAGCTTCTGGCCCGTTGTTCCGCTGTTTTGCGGCGGCAACGCTTTTGACGTGGATTGGAGCACAGGCTCTATGCCAGGCGCACTGTTTAACCGAAGGATGTCACGACGAAGGCGGCGACGCGAGTTGTCACTCGGTCAAGGTTGCATCATCGCATCATGGAAACGAAGATCACGGTTCGCAGCCATGCGACGACGACCGTTGCGCGGGTGCTTCCTGCCAGATTCTCAAATCCGCCCTGATCGGCCATGGCACCTTGCCACTGGTCACGCCTCAGCTTTCACTCCTCCACATCGTTGCGCCGTTCATGTTGATGCTGGACGCTACGGAAATTGAGCCAGTTGCGTTTTTCTCACGCCAAGCCAGCCCGCGCAAATGGGTCTTCACGCCCGAAGTGTGTCTTGGCCCGGCGCTCCGCAGTCACGCCCCGCCAGCTTTCCACTACGCGAATCAATAGAGCCGTAATTCGGCCCTGATTCGTTTTCCCCATTTGTTCCGTGTCGCTTCCCTTCACGGAGGAACTCCATTCATTGACCCGAAATTAAAACATAACAAAATGACCTTGAAAACATTGCCGGTTTTTCTGGCCGTGGCTTTGCCGCTGGCTTTTACGGGCTGCACCAGTACAAATCCGAAGGCCGCATTCAGCGACCTGAACAAAACCGTCTCGGCGCGCACTGGCCAGTCGGTGCAATGGCCACGCAACGATTCATCAAGCGGCGAAATTGCAAAAGCGATTGAACCGCTGTTCAAAACCAACCTCACCGCGCAAACCGCCGTGATGATTGCGTTCCTCAACAATCGCACGTTACAGGCCGAGTTTGAAGAAATCGGCATCTCACAAGCGGATTTGGCGCAAGCCTCGCGGCTGCAAAACATCGAACTTGCCGGAAGCTGGCGGTTTCCCAATCGCCCACCGTCGATTACGGACGCAGAGTATTCCGCCGCCGGTAATTTCTTGGACCTGCTGACGTTGCCCGCGCGCAAAAGAGTTGCGGCGAAAAATCTGGAACAAACCAAATTGGAGGTCGCCGACAAGGTGCTGCAATTGGCCGCAGACGTGCAAATGGCGTTTTACACGCTGCAAGCACAGTTGGAATTGACGAACCGGCTGGCCACGATTGTCGAGGTCAACGACGCGGCGGCGGATTTTGCCCAGCGGCAATCCGACGCAGGCAACATCCCCGACCTGGAATTGCACCATCATCAGGCATCCGCCGCCGAATCGCACCTTGACCTCATGCGGGCGCAGGCCCAGGCGCGGGCGCAACGTGAACGGCTCAATCGCATGCTCGGTTTGTCGGGCGAACAAATTCACTGGCGCATCGCGGATGAATTGCCGCCAATGCCCGAAAACGAAGCGTCGCTGGAGAATCTTGAGTCACTTGCGATTAACCAGCGGCTGGATTTGGCGGCGTCGCGCAGCCAGGCCGAAGCCATCGCCGCCGCGTTGCGGCTGAAAAAGCACACGCGCTTTATTCCCGGCGTGGCCGTCGGCGTGGACTCGGAGCAAACGCCCGACGGCCAGCGCGTGACCGGACCGACGCTGGATTTGGAACTGCCGCTGTTTGACCAAGGCCAGCCCGCCGTGGCGCGGCTCGCGGCGAAATACCGGCAGGCGCGGGACAATTACCAGGCGTTGGAAGTCAATGCTCGCTCAGAAGTGCGCCAGGCACAGGATGCTTTGCTTGCCGCACGCCAAGCCGCCGAATTCTCCGGGCAACATCTGCTGCCGTTGGAGGGAAAAATTCTGCACGAGACCCTGTTGCAATATGACGCCATGCAAAAAAGCAGTTACGATCTGCTTCTGGCCAAGCAACGCGAACAAACGGTCGTGCAGGATTACATTGCTTCGTTGCGCGATTACTGGATCGCCCGCGTCGAACTCGAACGCGCCGTTGGCGGACGATTAACCATCGAAACCAACGCGCCTGCCCCTGTATTCCAGTCAAAATCAACGTCACCCAATCCTCAACACTGACTCTGAAAGGAATAAATATGTTAAATCGCCGTCAACTTTTTAGGGGCGCAATGACCGCCGCCAGCGGCACGCTAATCGCGCGACTCGTTCCGAACGCCGTTGCCGCTGAGGTCGTCAGCAACGGCCAGACGCAAACTTTCACCCCATCTACAGAAGCGGGTTACAAACCCGTCATGACCGTCAACGGCGCGACGCTGCCTTGGAAAATGGTGGACGGCGCGAAGGTGTTTCATCTCATCGCCGAGCGGGTGACGCACGAATTTGCCCCCGGCCTTGTGGCCGAATGTTGGGGTTACAACGGCCGAGTCCATGGCCCGACCATCGAGGCGGTTGAGGGCGACCGCGTGCGGATTTATGTCACAAATAAACTGGCCGCGCCCACAACGGTTCATTGGCATGGAATCTTTCTGCCCAATGGCATGGACGGCGTGGGCGGATTGACACAAAAAGCGATTCAACCGGGCGAAACTTTCAAATACGAATTCACGCTCAGACAGCACGGCACCTTCATGTATCACCCGCATCACGACGAGATGACGCAAATAGCGATGGGCATGATGGGCCTGTTCGTCATTCACCCGCGCAAACCCAGCGGGCCACCGGTGGACCACGACTTCGCCATCATGTTGAGCGAATGGCGGATTGACGTGGGCGCGCGCCGGCCCAATCCGACCGAAATGACGGACTTCAATATTCTGACGATGAACGCGCGGTGTTTCCCCGGCACGGCGCCATTGGTGGTCAGGCACAACAGCCGAGTCCGAATTCGCATCGGCAATTTGAGCGCGATGGATCACCACCCGATTCATCTGCATGGGCACCGGTTCTTCATCACCGAGACCGACGGCGGCGAAATCTCCGAATCAGCCCGTCGTCCCGAAACAACCGTCCTGGTGGCGGTGGGGCAGACGCGGACGGTGGAATTTGTCGCCGACGCGCCGGGTGACTGGGCGATGCACTGCCACATGAGCCATCATGTGATGAACCAAATGGGGCATCAATTTGGAAACGTTATTGGCATGAACATCGCTGGCTTGGGCCGGGAAATAGGCAAGATCGTGCCCGGCTACATGGCAATGGGCGCGGACGGCATGGGCGCGATGGGTGATATGGGAATGCCGAATCCGCCCAACAGCATCGCTATGGTGGGCGGAAAGGGACAATTCGGCTACATCACGATGGGCGGCATGTTCACCATCCTCAAAGTGCGCGATGAAGTCCCAACCGGCAACGCCGACCCCGGCTGGTATCAAAATCCGCCTGGCACGGTTTCCGTCGTCGCGCCGAACGGGGATCTGAAACGCGACGGGATCGAAACCTAACCAAGTTGCGAAAACGAAAACAGACAACACATAACGATGAAGAAAATATGAAAAGAACATTATCAACCATTGCAGTCCTGGTCCTGTTGACCGGCATACCGGCCTTCGCCGGCAATTCCGCCCTGATGCAGCCAGTGAAATCGGTCTATGACCATTACCTGAAAATTCAAGCCGATTTGGCGAACGATTCGCTTAAGGGCGTTGCTGAACAAGCCAACGCCATTGCCAAAGTGATTCAAGGCGACAACATGAAAATGTTGCCCGAGGCTGTCGCCAAGCAGGCGGATGTTTTGTCCAAAGCATCAGACTTGAAATCGGCGCGCGCGGCGTTCAAGCCGTTAAGCGATTCGCTCATAAAATATCTGGCCGATCATCACGCCAAAGACGCCTACGTCGAAGTGTATTGTCCGATGGCCAAAGCCAGTTGGCTGCAAACGAACAAGGACGTCAACAATCCTTATCTGGGACAAGAGATGCCGACTTGCGGCGAAATCAAGAACTGACAGCGAGTTAAAGCGTGATAATAACAACCAAGAGCGAACCGACCATGAAAGAATCGAAATCTGCGCACCGAGATCCAATTTGCGGAATGACCGTGGACGAAACAACTGCGCTCCACGCCGGACGCGATGGACAGATGTTTTATTTTTGCAGCGAACATTGCCGAAAAAAGTTTTTGTCTCAAAGTGCGTCAATCAAATCGGCAGGGGATTGTTGCGGCGGTCACGAGCATCACGATCACGGCGAAGCGACTGTGAAACCCTCGTCCGGAGCGAAGTATTTTTGTCCGATGTGTCCCGGCGTGGAATCGGACAAACCGGGTGATTGCCCAAAATGCGGCATGGCGCTGGAACGCAATCCGGCCTGGGTTGCGCCGACGGCGGGCAAAACCATCTATACCTGCCCGATGCACCCGGAAGTGCAGGAGGAGCATCCGGGGAATTGCCCGAAGTGCGGCATGGCATTGGAGCCGAAAACTGTGTCAGCGGCAGAAGAAGAAAATCCCGAACTCACCGACATGACGCGCCGGTTCTGGATTGGCGGTGCGCTCGCACTGCCGGTTTTCCTGCTCGCCATGGCGCATCTTATTCCCTCGCTGCGCCACAAAAGTTGGACGATGGGGGACACGTCACGCTGGATTCAATTCATTCTGTCAACTCCCGTGGTGTTGTGGGCGGGCTGGCCATTCTTCAAACGCGGCTGGCGGTCGCTTGTCACTTGGCACTTGAATATGTTCACGCTTATCGCCATTGGCGTCGGCACGGCCTACGTCTTCAGCGCGGCGGTCATGCTTGTGCCGGGCGCGTTTCCCACTTCGCTTACGCCAGATGGAAAGGTCGGAATCTATTTCGAGGCGGCGACGGTGATTGTGGTGCTCGTGCTACTCGGACAAGTGCTTGAATTGCGGGCGCGCAGCAAAACCGGCAGCGCCATCCGCTCTTTGCTGAACCTTGCGCCCAAGACCGCGCGCGTGGTTCAAGACGGCGAAGAATGTGACGTGCCGCTTGAGTCCGTTCAGGCCGGAGCGAAATTGCGCGTGCGACCCGGCGAAAAGATTCCGGTGGACGGCGTTGTGCTCGATGGCAAAACCTCGGTGGACGAATCCATGATTACCGGCGAGCCGATTCCTGTCGAAAAAGGAGTCGGCGACAAAGTAACTGGCGGGACGCTTAACACCACCGGCAGTTTACTCATGGAGGCCAAGCATGTCGGCAGCGAGACCGTGCTCGCGCGGATCGTTCAGATGGTTGCCGCCGCGCAACGCAGCCGCGCGCCGATTCAGGCGTTAGCGGACAAGGTTGCCACCTATTTCGTTCCGACTGTGTTAGCCGTCGCAGTGTTGACCTTCATCGGCTGGGTTTGCCTCGGTCCAGAACCGCGCTTCGCCCACGCCATCGTCAATGCCGTAGCCGTGCTCATCATCGCATGTCCGTGCGCTCTTGGGCTCGCCACGCCGATGTCCGTCATGGTTGGCATTGGGCGCGGCGCTCAGGAAGGCGTACTCATCCGAAATGCCGAAGCCATCGAAATCATGGAGAAAGTCACCACAGTCGTCGTGGACAAAACCGGCACGCTCACCGAAGGCAGACCACGACTCGCTCAAGTCCTTCCGATCAACGGCGTGACTGAAGATGATTTGTTGTTCCTTGCCGCGTCGGTTGAACAGAACAGCGAGCATCCACTTGCAGCCGCGATTGTTCATGCCGCAAAAGAGCGCGGTGTTAAGCTGCAAAGCGTGGCGGACTTCACTGCCATCGCCGGCGGGGGAGTCACTGGAAAAGTAGGCGAACGCGAAATTGCAGTCGGCAAACTGAAATTCCTCAAAGAGCGCAGCGTCACGGATCTGGCTATTGTTGAACCGAAGGCGACCGCGCTACAGACGGAAGGACAGACGGCAATGTTCGTCGCCATCAATGGAAAAGCCGCCGGAATTCTCACGGTATCCGATCCCATCAAGGCATCCACGTCCGAAGCCATCGCGCAACTTCACAAACTCGGCCTGAAAATCATCATGCTCACCGGCGACAACGAACGCACCGCGAGTGCTGTCGCCAAAATTCTTGGACTGGATCAAGTGGAAGCGGGCGTTGAGCCGCAACGCAAACACGAGCGCATCCAGCAACTCCGTCAACAAGGCCAAATCGTGGCGATGGCCGGTGATGGCATCAACGATGCGCCGGCGCTTGCCGCCGCCCACGTCGGCATCGCGATGGGGACGGGCGCGGACGTGGCGATGGAAAGCGCCGGTATCACCCTCGTCAAAGGCGACCTGCGCGGCATCGTCAAAGCCATCACCTTGAGCCGTTCGATGATGCGCAATATCCGCCAAAATCTTTTCTTCGCCTTCATCTATAACCTGCTCGGCATACCCATTGCCGCCGGAGCGCTTTATCCGTTCTTCGGCCTGCTTCTCAGTCCCGTCATCGCGGGCGCAGCGATGAGCCTGAGTTCGGTTTCGGTCATCACCAACGCGTTGCGATTGCGTCATGCAAAACTATGAATCGCCAACCCGACACTTGCCTTCGCTGGAGATGGATTGGTATTTTCGCGCTGCTGGCAATGATTGCTTCGAGTTTGCAGGCCCAAACCCTTTGGACAGGGCCGGGCGTTCAGATAACGCATACCACGGGCCAGGCGGCGAACCCGACCGTTCCAGCCAACACCGACCAAATTACCCCTCATG
>Ga0075522_10001939_pt1 | contig 15534 bp, 13 predicted proteins | sample NGEPerA_FD_74796 | JGI IMG/M metagenome (GOLD analysis project Ga0075522, IMG submission 74796) | Arctic peat soil microbial communities from the Barrow Environmental Observatory site, Barrow, Alaska, USA - NGEE PermafrostL2-A | ecosystem: Environmental > Terrestrial > Soil > Wetlands > Peat ... | reverse complement strand
GGTGGCTTGACGGGTTCCAGCACCGCCACCGTTGCCGCCCGACGTGCCCGCGCTGCCCGGCGACCCGGCGCCGCCGGCGTTGCCCGATTCGCCGCCGGGCCCCGTCGATCTGCCGCCGGTCCCACCGGCGGCGCCGCCCGCGCCGGGTCCAACCGCGGTGCCCGCGTCCGCGGCCGGGTCGGCCGATTGGCAACCGGCCAATGCCAGAGCGAACAGCGAGGATGAAAGTACAGCGATCCGAATGCCCGCGCGCATGTGGTGCCACTGAGTCACGCCAGCTCCCGAAAGTGGTTCACACCGCCGGTGGCCCGTCTTTTTGTCAGCCGGCGTAAGCCCCTTGGGGTGGGGCGGGCGCCGGCGCGCTTGGAACCGGTTGCTCGTCCTCGGCGGGCGGGATCGGTTTGGCGAGCAGCGTGAAGATCGACGGCACCAGAAACAGCGACAGGATCGTCGATGACGTGAGGCCGCCAACCACGGCCAACGCCAGCGCCTGATTGGCTTCGGTACCTGCCTCCAATCCCAGCGCCGTCGGCAGCAGGCCGATCACGGTGGCCAGGCTGGTCATGACGATCGGCTTGAAGCGGATCCGGGCCGCCGCCATGATGGCGTGCTCCTTGGTGGCACCTCGACTGAGGTGCACGCTGGCTTCGGCCACCAGCAGGATGCCATTCGAGACGGCGATGCCGATCACCATCAACACGCCCATGAGCGCGGTCACCGAGAAGCCCTGGCCGGCGGCCAGCAGGGCCAGCGTGATGCCCACCAGACAGACGGGGATCGCGAACAACATGATGAACGGCAAGCGCAGCGACTTGAACTGGATCGTCATCACCATGAAGACGACCATGATGGCGAGCCCGACCGCGACGCCCAGGCCGCCGAAGGTGGTCCGCATCAGCTCCATCTCGCCGACGTATCTCCATTTGACGCGACTGGTGCGGGGATCGGCGGCCAGCTTGCGGTCCAGCTCCTGGGCGATGCTGCCGACGTCGCGGCCTTCGGTCTGCATGTAGACCTCGGTGACGCGTCTCATGTGATCGCGTTCGATGGCAATGGGGCCCGCCCCGCGCCGGACGTCGGCATTCGCCGAAAGCGCGATGGGCTTGGCGTCGGCCGTCACGCGCACCGGAAGCTGAGAGAGCGCCCCGGTGTCGGGGACGTCCTTCTCGTCGTAGGAGGTGACGACGTAGTAGGCCTGGCCGTTCTGAGGATCGATCCAGACGCTCGGCGCGTTGATGTTTCCCAGCGTCGCGTCCAGCGTCACCTGCGCCGCCTCACGGGCCGTCACCTCGACGAATCCCGCCTGCGAGCGGCGGGTGTCGATGTGCAGCTCGGGGTAGGTCGTCTGGAGCTGCACGCGGACGTCGCGCACGCCGCCGATGGTGCGGGCGACCTCGGCCACGTCGTGGGCCTGCCCCTCGAGCGCCGTCAGGTTGTCGTTCTCGATCTCGATCGCGATGGGGGCCATGTATCCGTTCGAGAAGACGCTGGCCACCAAGCCGCCCGGCCATTGCAGGAACTCGACACCCGGATAATGGGAGACCAGCAACGCCCGCATCTGATCGGCGATCTGCCGCTGCGTATGCCGGCGGTGCTCGGGATCGACCAGCGCCACCCGGATGAAGCCCATGTGCGGGCCGTCGTTGGGGCTGGTCATCGCGCTGCGCGCGTTTTGGGGCGAGCCCTGGTTGGTGAGGACCAGCTCGACCTCACCGCGCGGGAGCTGCTCGTGCAGCATCTTGGCCATCTCGCGCACGCGCCGCGAGGCCTCGTCGAGCGAGATCCCTGGCGAGAAACGGACATAGACGCGCTCCATCGACTCGTCGATCTCGGGGAAAAATGCGCTCGGCAGGCGGGTGGCCGCCCAGCCGGCGGCGACGGTCAGCAAGAGGCAGGCGACGATGATCCAGACCCGCACGCCGAGCGCGCGCCGCAACAGAAGGGCATAGCCGTCGGCCAGCCGATCGATGGCCTCCCCCAGCTTCTTGCCGAACCCGTGTGACGCGTGGTTGGCGAGCGCGAAGCGGCAGGCCACGGGGGTCACGAACATGCTGACGAAGTAGGAGACCACCATCGCGACGGCCACCGTGAGCGCCAGCGGCGCGAACAGCTTCTTGGCCAGGCCCGACAGCAACAACACCGGCAGGAGGACGGCGATGGTGGTCAGCGTCGAGGCCAGCACCGGCAGCGCGACCGCGTTCGTCCCCTCGAGCGCCGCGCGAAATGGCGACAGACCTTCTCGCTGGTGCCGGTGGATCGATTCGAGGACCACGACCGCGTCGTCGACCAGCCGACCCATGGCCAACGTCAGGCCACCCAGCGTGAACGAGTTCAGCGTTTGCCCGGTCGCGTACAGGACGATCAGCGTCACCGCGAACGAGAGCGGGATGGCGACGGCGACGATCAACGTGCCACGGAAGCTCTGGAGAAACAGCAAGATCACCAGCGAGATCAGCACCAGCGACTGGAGCACCTCGCGCTTGAGCCCCGAGTAGGAGGTCTTGACGAAGGTCGACTGGTCGAACACCGGCTTTACGACCATCCCCGGCGGCAGGTTGGCCAACCCGGCCACCACCTTCTTGACCGCTTCGACGATCTTGAGCGTGTTTCCGCCCGGGATGCGCAAGACGTTCAAGTAGACCGCGTTCTGCCCGTTGACCGAGACGGCCTGGGTGGGCGCCGCGCCGCCGTCCTCGACCCGCGCCACGTCGGAGATGTAGACCGGGCGGCCGTCGACCAGCTTGACCATCGCGTCGCCGATCTGCTGGACATGCTTGGGAACGGCGTCGGTGTAGACGTTGGCGTCGAAGGTGGGCGTGATGAATTCGCCCGACGGCAACAGCGCGTTGGCCTTGGCGACCGCGGCCGAGACATCCTCCGCGGTGAGGCCGCGCGATTGCGCCTCGGCGCGGTGAACGACCACGTTGATCTGGCGCTGCCGGCCGCCGTTGAGCGCAGCGCTGGCGACACCCGGGATCCCCTCCAGCAGCGGCTCGATGTTGTTGAGCGCATAGTCGTAGAGCTGCGGTCCCGAGAAGCCGCCGCCCGAGACGGTCACCTGTACCACCGGCGCGTTGGTGGGATCGAACTGCAGCACGAAGGGCGGAATGACCCCCAGCGACTTGGGGACAGCCGACATCGCGAACTGGACCTGCTGCTGGACCAGCGTCTGCGCGGCGTTGAGGTCGGTGCCCCACTCGAGCCAGACGTAGGCGACGCTCAGGTTGTTGCGCGACTCGCTCCGCACGTGCTCGACCCCCGGCGTCGCGCTCACATACTTTTCGATCCGCCAGGTGAGCGTCTTTTCGACGTCCTTGGCGGCCAGTCCCGGGGCCAGCGTGCCCACGACCAGCACCGGCGGCGTCAGATCGGGAAACGTGTCGATCGGCAGGCGCGGCGTGACGACCCAGGCGAAGATCAGCGCCCCCAGGCCGAGCATCAAGCTGGCCAGCGGGTTGCGCAGCGACAGGCGGGTCACAGCGGCCTGCCGGAGCCACCGCCGCGCGTGCCGCCTTGGCTCTCGGCAGGCGGCGGGGCCGGCTCGGCGTGCGGCGCGACCCGATCGCCGTTCGAGAGCAGCGCCCGTCCGTCGGTCACGATCTGCGTGTTCGCCGGCAACGTGGCGGGGGTGAAGTACAGCCCGTCGGCGTTTTCGCCCAGGACCGGCAACTGGCGCAGATGCGCCACGTCGTTCTCGACCACGAAGATCTTGGCCTTGCCCGCTTGTTGCGTCGCCGCGTCGAGAGGAATCCGGGTGGCGGGAACCGGCTTACCCACGTTCATGTGGACCATCGCCGTGGTGCCGGTCGGGATCTGGCGCTGGGGATCGGCGACGTCGATCTCGAAGTGGATGGTGCGGGTCGCCGGGTCGGCCTGGGGGGCGCGCCGGGTGACGGCCGCGGTCAGGGTGGCGCCCGTCGACAGGACGTCGACGTGAACCGGCGCACCCACGGCCGCGACGTTGAAGTCCTTCTCGGGCGCATCGACGACGATGCGGACGGTCCTGCGATCGACCACCGACACGATGGTCGTGCCAGGGTGGACGAACGCGCCGGGGTCGACCAAGCGGACGGCGACCTCGCCGTCGAAGGGCGCCTTGAGCGCGCAGTCGTGGACTTCGAGCGAAGCGGCCAAGCTCTTGGCCTTGGTCTCGAGGACGTGCGACTGCTCGGCCGAGCTCTGCGCGGAGGTCTGCTCGACCTGATTGGGCGCGATGAAGCCCCCCTCGAGCATCGAAGTCTCGCGCGCGGCCTCGTCGGCGGTGGCCCGCTGCTGCTGGCCGATCGCCTGCGCCTGGAGCTGCACGGCGCGGCTCACGGCGTTCGGATGGGCGCAGTCGAGCGTCGCGACCACCTGACCGCGCGTCACGGCGTCGCCCGGGCGAACCAGCACGGTCGTCACGTAGGCCGAGATGTACTGGGGGCCGACGCTGGCCTCGATCCAGGCGTCGATCGCGCCGACGTAGATCCGGCTGTCGGAGTAGGTCGTCAATTGCGCGCCGACGACCGAGACCGGGCGCGGCGCGGCCGACAGCGGGACGCGATTGACTTGGCCCTCGGCGTGGTGAACCAGCAGGCCGCCCGACACGACGAGGCCGACCGAGATGACGCCGATGACGATCAGCTCGCGGCGATGGCCAGGTTTGCGATTCGAGGTCTCCGGCAGCGACGGTCGGGGCTGTTCTACGTCAGCGACCATAGTTGCCCGCCCCAAAGGTAACCATCCAACCTCTGCCGTCAATACGGTTCAGGTTGGATGAAAATGCCGGTCGAATGACGGATGCGCCCCGACGACATCCAGGACGATCGCCACCGCCGCCGCGCGGATGACCAGCGGCACCTTTCGATTTGGCAGGGGCTCCGCGGTACACGGGAAGGTCGGGTGTCATGAGGGGAAACGCTCCTTGCGGCAGGGATGCAGGGGAATGGTCAGCGGACGCCTTCGGCGATGGCGCGTCCGAAGGTGGCGCGCGCCTTGGCCAGATCGAACACGCCGATCGCCAACCGGATGTCGGCGTCGGTCCGCAGCGCCTCGGCGTCGGCCTGCTCGACGCTGGTGCCGAGGCCGGCCTTGAAGCGCGCGTCCGCCTGCGCGTAATTGGCGCGCGCGGCCTCCACCGCGCGCTGCAGCGACGGCAGCGCCTCGCGCGCCACGACCACGCCCACGTAGGCCTGCTCGACCGCGGCGACCATCTGCTGGCGCGCCAGATCGATCTCCGACCGCCGCACCGCCTCCGCGACGCCCGAGGCGCGCCGGCGGGCGTTGATGGTCGGATCGAAGAGCGGCCAGCTCAACACCAGCGCCCCATCCCAGTTCGGAACGTTCGGGAGAAAACCGCTGCCCGACGCCTCTTCGCCGTTGCCGAGCGCCGAGCCGCCGGCGCGCCCCGAGACGGTCGCCGACAGGCGCAAGTCCGGACGGGCCAGCGCGCCCACCGCCCGCGTTTCCAGCTCCTGCTGGCGCAACCGCGCCAACGCCTCCTGCAGGCTCGGATCGTGTTCGGAGGCCAGTCGAATCGCCTCCGCCAGCGCCGGCAGCACCACCGATCCCGGCGCGTCGTCGGCGGCGTCGAGCACCAAGTCGGGCGAGCCGACGGCGGCGGCCAGCACGGCCTGCGCCGCCGAGAGCCCGCCGCGCGCCTGGATCCGCGCGGTATCGAAGCGACTCAGATCGGCCTCGGCGCGCGTCAGCTCGATCGGCGAGCGGAGGCCCGACTTCACCCCGGCGCCCGCGTAATTTCGGTGCACCAGCGACCGCTGATAGGCGTCCTCCGACGCCTGCAGGATCGACCTCGCCGCGTGGACCGCGAAGAACGCCTCCTCGACGTTCAACTCGATGTCGAGGCGCTGGGCGTCCGCGGCGCGCGCGGCGATGGTCACCCGCGCGTCCGCCGCCGCGGACTCGGCGGCGATGCGCCCGAAGTCGAAGATCTCCTGACTCAGACCGGCCGCCGCCAGCGTCGAGGCGTAGGGTTTCCAGCGCGCGTCACTGCCGCTGGTTGCCGTTGTGCCGCCGATCCGCGGCAGATCGACGAAGGCGGCGCCCAGGTAGGACGCCGTCGTGTTGTTGGTGGTGCCCTCCAGGAGCTGCGCGGTCAGACCCAGCCGCGGGTAGTACTGCGCCCGCGGCACCTCGGCGTTGGCCTTCTCCGTCTCGATGCGCGCCAGCGACGCCAGCACCGCGGGCTGGTGACTGCGCGCGTAGGCCAGCGCGTCGGCCAAGGTGATCTGGTGCGCCGGCGGCAGGCCCAGATTCGCGGGGGGCGGCGCGGCCGGCGGAGTCTCCGCCGCCGGTGCACCCGCCAAAGCCCCCCTGGTCGGAGCTCCCGCCGGCGTCTCTGTGGCCGGAGGACCCCCAGCCGGTGCCGCGTCGCTTCGAGTCGCGACTCTGGGCGCCGCCCCCGCGATCCCCGAGCCCACCAGACCAAACACCACGATTAGATCCGTCGCTCTTCGGATCCGCCTCGCCATCTCGTGCCAGCCCGAGGCAAATTTCATGCCTAGGCAATACGCCCATCGGTTTGGCGTCGCAAGACCCGGCCAGCGCGCCGAAAGCGGGAGATTTTCCCGATCGCTCGGAAATCCTCCCACCGTTCGGGGTTGGCTTACTTTAGCGAGCTGCTGGCGGCGTTCGAATGGCCGGTCAAAACGGCGCGGCCGATCGGCGGCAGCGCCTCGATGGCGGTGACGATCTGCTGGACCGTCATGCCGGCCAAGCTGCTCGGCAGCGAAGCCTGCGACAGCGCATAAAAGCGAAGCTCGTAGTTGTCCGTCTTGGTGTGCGAGGTGCTCGGGAAGTTCGGACAGGGGCGGCCGAAACTTCATTCAGGGCGCCGACACCGCCCGGTCCGACCGGCCTTACGGCAGGTAGTCCACCGTGGCCCATCCGTTGGCCGGCATGCTGAACTGTAGCTTCTTGCCGCCCACGGCGAGGGTGTACGTCGCCGCCGATCCGGAGTTGTACATGATCGCGACGATGCTGCCGTCGAGGTTCTTGAAGGCGATCGCATCGCCGCCGCTGGTGGCGACGACCTTGGCGCCCGGGGAGACGAACTGAGAGCAATGGCGGAAAACGTAGGAGGTCGGCGTGATGGTCAGCGCCTTCGTCGCAGTGTTCACCGTCAAGAGCGCGTTCTGCGGCCAGGGCTGCTTCGAATCGATGTTCTTGCCCGCCGTGTCGAGCACCGTGTCCAGGCGTTGTAGGCGGTCACGCCGGCCTTGATCCAATCGCGAATGTATCCCCAGCTCTCCACGCCGTAGGCGTAGTCATTGGGGGCCATGTTGGCGTTGAAGGCGGGATAGCCCGAGGGGTTCTAGGGGTAGTTGCCGCATTTGTGCTCGGTCTGCCAGATGGGCAAATTGGAGGACTTGGCGGCGGCCACGTTGGGCTCCATGTTCCATTGATAGCCAAAGAGCTTGGTGTAGCTCTTGGCGGTGGCGTCGGCCAACACGGCGCTGACGATCGACGGGTCGGTGCCGCGGTTGGCGTTGGACATGGTGCCGAGCATGATCTTGGTGGCCAGGTTGGCGGTGGTGAAGGCCGGGCCCAGATACTGGCCGACGAACTTCGTGAACAGCGCCGACGACCAGCCGCAGGACGGGTAGTTGTCGAAGTAGTTCGGCTCGTTCTGCGGACCGTCGCGATGCGCGGCGACCTAAGAGACGAGCTTGAGCCCGATGATGGATCCGATCAGCGTGGTCAGGAAAACCACCCGCCAAAACGTCGCGGGATCCTTGAAGAACAGGATTCCGACCGCCGCGGTGCCAAAGGCGCCGATGCCGGTCCAGACGGCATACGCCGTCCCCAGCGACAGATCGCGCGTGGATAGATTCAGCAGTCCGAAGCTCAGCAGAGCGCAGACGGCGAAGCAAACGTCGTAGCCCCAGCGCTCGAAGCCGTGCGACAGCTTCATGAAGCTGGTGAACCCCATCTCGAAGACGCCGGCGGCGACGAGATAGACCCACGGATTGAGGTGCGACAGCGATCTCACGAAAGGCATCGGCGACACGATACCGCGCGCCAAGCGCCGGCCGCCATTGCCGTCGTAACCGACGGGCCCGTCTATCCCCGGATGCCCCGCGCACGCCGGTTAGTGGTGGCCGCCCGGGCCGTGGACGTGGCCGTGGGTCAGCTCCTCGGGGGTGGCGTCCCGCACGCCCACCACCTGCACATCGAAATGCAGCGGCATCCCGGCCAGCGCGTGGTTGAGATCGACCGTCGCGTAGTCACCGCTGACCGCCGTCACCAGCGCGAAGACGACGCCGTCCGGGGTCTGGATCTGGTAGCGGCGTCCGGCCGCCACCTTGCCGTCGGGGAACTTTCGCAAGGGGACGTTGCGGACGTTGCTGTCGTCGCGCTCGCCATAGCCCTGCTCGGGCGTCAGCGTGGCGGTGACGTGATCGCCGGCGGCCTTCCCATCGAGCGCCGCCTCCAGGCCAGGCACGAGGTTGCCGGCCCCGTGAAGGTAGGTGAGCGGCTCTTGCCCTTCGGAAGAGTCGAGCACCTCACCGGCGTCGTTCTTGAGCGTGTAGTGGATCGTGACGGCCTTGTCGGATGCAATCTGCATGGTCGGGGCAAAATATAACCCGATCCGCGCGGGAAGCGGCCGGCTCCGCGCAGATGCGTCGCCCGATAATCGGCCACGGCGACCCAAATCGCCGTGGCCTTTCCGATGGTCTGCGGAGCGTCGCCGGGCGGCGCTCAACCGGACCCGCGGTCAGTTCTTTCCGGCCTTCTTGAGCCGCTTGGCTTCCTTCTTTTCCTTGGGGGTCTTGCTCGGTGCCTTCTTGACGTTCTTCTTTGCGTCCTGGCTCTTGCCCATGTCCGTGTCTCCCTGGTTGAAGGTGATCGTTTTTCGGACGATCACCAGTTGGTTGCCGCGTTCGCGCTCAGTCCTTTGATGAGGTTTCTCAAGAACTGATCACCGCAGGCGCGGTAGTTCCTGTGGTTCGGTCGGCGAAAGAAGGCACTCAGCTCACTCTTCGAGATGCGCAGCCCGCTTTTTTCGATGACCGCGATGATGTCACCGTCCGTGAGCTCGAAGGCCACGCGAAGCCGCTTCAAAATCGCGTTGTTGGTCACCGGGACCTCGACCGGCTGGGGCGAATGGGCCTGGTCTTGGCCGCGCTTGTAGATCACCAAGCCGTCGAGGAAGCGGGCCATCAGGTCATCGCCGCATGCCCGGTACCCGACCTCGTCGTCCTTCCGGAGCAGCGCCATGAGGTCGACCTGGCTGACCTCGCCACCGCCCAGGCGGATGATGTCGCCCAGCCTGGCGTCGCTGACGTTCAGCAGGTAACGCAGGCTTCTCAGAACATCATTGTGGGTCATTCGATCGCCACGGCGGGGAACAGGCGGCATGATACTCCCCCGGCTCGACGGGCGGAACGACGCCGACCGCGTAAGCTGTGGGCATGTCATTCGGTGAGGCCACGGCCAACCGCACGCGCGCAGCGTCCGGAGACGTCGCGCCGCAGGGCGTGTCGTCCGGTTCCGACTGGCCTTCTCCGCACCGCCCGGCCCGGCCGGCCCGTCCACCTTGGCGCGACTTTCTGCGCGTGCGCCGGGAATTCGGCGCGGGGGTCTTGCCCGGACTGACCTTCATCCACCGGGTCTACGGACCGTTCGTGCAGACGCGGTTGCCGCTGGAGCTGTACTTCGTCGCCGACCCGGCCTGCATCGAGGAGATCCTGGTCAAGAAGGCCGAGCTGTTTCGCAAGGATCGAACCAGCCGTCTGCTCTCGCGGGTGGTTGGCAACGGCCTGCTGGTCAACGAAGGCGAGTCTTGGCGGCGCCAGCGCCGCCTCTTGCAGCCGGCTTTTCACCAGCGGCAGCTGCAGTCGTACGCCGACGTGATGGTCGGCGCCATCGAGCGGGCGGCGTCCGGCTGGCAGGGCGGACAGGTGCGCAACGTGCACGAGGACATGATGGCCGTGACGCTGACCATCGTGGCCGAGGCGCTGTTCGGCGCCGACGTCGCCGCCGACGCAACCCGCATCGGCGGCATCATCTCGGAGCTGATGGAGGAGTTCGGGCGCATCCTGGGCCTGGCGGCGCGCTTCCAGCCGCCCGCCTGGGTTCCCACCGTCGCCAACCGGCGCTTCCGGGCCTCGTCGCGTAAGGTCGACCAGGTGATCCTCGGCATCATCGAGGCGCGGCGCCGACAACCGAACGACGCGAGCGACGATCTGTTGTCGCTGCTGATTCGCGCGCGCGACGAAGACGGCGGCACCATGACCGACGCCCAGGTCCGCGACGAAGCGGTCACGCTGTTCCTGGCCGGCCACGAAACCACGGCGCTGGCGCTGACCTATTCGCTGTATCTACTGGCGACCCATCCGGAGCGCCAGACCCGCGTCGCCGACGAGCTCGACCGGGTTCTGGGCGGGCGCACACCCGGCCTCGGCGATCTAGAGAACCTCGCATTCACCGAGGCGGTGCTTCTCGAATCGATGCGCCTATATCCGCCCGCCTGGGTGATGGCGCGGCAGGCGCTGACCGACGTGGAAATCGGCGGCTACCACTTCCGAAAAGGGGCAGAGCTCGTGATGTCGCCCTGGGTGCTGCACCGCGATCCGAAGAGCTTCGACCACCCCGACGACTTCCAGCCCGAGCGCTGGGAGAACGATCTGGCGCGCCGCCTGCCGAAGTTCGCCTATTTCCCCTTCGGTGGCGGCGCGCGGGTCTGCATCGGGAACCGCTTCGCGATGATGGAGGCCAAGCTGGTCCTGGCCGTCGCGCTGCAGCGGTTCCGCTTCGAGGTCGTTCCCGAGACCAAGCTGACCCTGTTTCCCAGCGTGACCCTGCGCCCGCGGCACGGGGTCCGGCTGAAGCTGGCGGCCCGGTTCCGTTAGTTGCGTTACTTGGGCTATTTGACGATCGGGACCTGCCGCGGATCGCCGGCCGGGGTGGCCGCCAGCCCCTGTCCGACACGCGCGCCGTAGTCGGCGTCGGCCTGCGTAAAGTGCGCGATCTGCCGCTGCTGGATGGCGGCCGGCACCGACTTCATGGCACCCACGATGTTCGAGATCAGTAGCGTCTTCTGGTCCGCGCTCATGATCCGATAGAGCGCGCCGGCTTGGCTGTAATAGTCGGCATCCTCGCGGTGGTCGTGCCGCAGCACCGGACCGCTGGCCGCGAACGGCGGCAGCTTGCCGCCCTCCCGAACCGCCACGTCTTCGATCGTGTTCGGGTGGTAGTTGGGGCCGCTGCCGCCGTTTCCGTCAACGCGAATACCTCCGTCGCGGTGGTAGTGGTGGACGTCGTTGAGCGGCTGGTTGACGGGGATCTGGTGGTAGTTCACGCCCAGCCGGTAGCGCTGCGCGTCCGCGTAGGCGAACAGCCGCCCTTGCAGCATGCGATCCGGCGAAAAGCCGAGCCCGGGCACCACCGCCGACGGCGCGAAGGCCGCCTGCTCGACGTCCGCGAAGTAATTCTGAGGGTTGCGATTGAGGACGATCTCGCCCACTTCGATGCGCGGGTGATCCTTGAACGGCCAGACCTTGGTCACGTCGAACGGGTTGATCTTGGCCGCCGCGGCCTCCGCCTCCGACATGACCTGGATGTACATGGTCCAGCGCGGGTGATCGCCGCGCTCGATGGCCTCGAAGAGATCGCGCTGGGCGTGCCCTGGATCGCTGCCCGCCAGCTCCATCGCCCGGCTGGGGCTCAGGTTGCGGATGCCCTGCTTGGTCTTGAAGTGATACTTGACGAAGGACCGTTCGCCGGCGGCGTTGATCAGGCTGAAGGTGTGGCTGCCGAAGCCGTCCATGAAGCGGTAGCCGTCCGGGATGCCGCGATCCGAAAACAGGATCGTCACCTGGTGCAGCGACTCCGGATGCGCCGACCAGAAGTCCCACTGCATGGTGGCGTCCTTGAGGTGCGTCTGGGGATGGCGCTTCTGAGTGTGTATGAAGTCGGGAAACTTGGAGGGATCGCGCAGGAAGAAGACCGGCGTGTTGTTGCCCACCAGATCCCAGATCCCCTCCTCGGTGTAGAACTTGATCGAAAATCCGCGCGGATCGCGCTCGGTGTCGGCCGATCCCGACTCGCCTCCGACGGTCGAGAAGCGGATGAAGACGGGGGTCTTCTTGCCGACGGTCGAGAAGAGGTCGGCCTTGGTGTACCCCGTGATGTCCTGGGTGACGACCAGCTCGCCGAACGCGCCGGAACCCTTGGCGTGCACCACCCGCTCCGGAATGCGCTCGCGGTTGAAGTGCGCGAGCTTTTCGAAGAGATGAAAGTCCTCGAACACGATCGGGCCGCGCGGGCCCGCCGTGATGGAATTCTGGTTGTCCGAAACCGGTGCGCCGTTCGCCGTCGTCAGATATTTCTTCGCCATGGACCGTTCTCCTCGTCGGGTTGCTAGGAGACAAGATGGCGGCGACCTAGGATAGGCACCAACACATTATTGCAATTAGCCTGACAGTTCAGGGCTATCAGGCCGCGGCGGGCCTGCCCGCCGAACCGGCGCGCCGCCGTCGGCGCGCCCACTGTGGTAGATGGGCCGAGGACGAATGTCGATCAATTGGTTTCCCGGCCACATGGTCACGGCCCGCGCAAAGGCCGTCGAGACGATGCGTCAAACCGACCTGGTCATCGAGGTGCTCGACGCACGGGCGCCGCACGCGAGCTGCAACCCAGTCTTCGAACGGTTGCGGCTGGCGGGCCAGCGCCCCGCGCTCAAGCTGCTCAACAAATCCGATCTGGCCGATCCGGATCAGACCCGACGCTGGCTGCGGCACTACAACTCCCAGCCGGGCGTGCAGGGGATCGCGCTGTGCGCCAAGAAGGCGGGTGACCTGCAGCGTGTCCTTCCGGCTTGCCGATCGCTGCGTCCCGATCGCGGCGCGGCGGACCGGCCCCTGCGCATGATGATCCTGGGCATCCCCAACGTGGGCAAGTCCACCTTGATGAACGCGCTCCTCAAGCGCCACGTCGCGCCCGTCGGAGACGAGCCCGCCATCACCAAGGTTCAGATGTTTCACCGGCTCGGCCCGGGCATGAGCTTGGTCGACACGCCGGGAATGTTGTGGCCCGGGATGGCGCAAGCCACCGCCTGCTGGCTGGCCGCCACCCACAGCATCGGGCGCGCGGCCTACGACGACGAAGACGTCGCGCTGACGTTGGGTGAATATCTGATCACGCGATACCCCGACCGGCTCGAGCGTCGTTTCGGCGGGCTGCCCGCCGGCTGCGACGGGCACGGCCTGCTGGCACTCATCGCCGCGGGCCGCTCCCTCGCCAAGAAGAGCGGCGGACCGGACATCGCCCGCGCCGCCGTCGCCCTGCTGAATGATTTTCGCAGCGGTGCGCTCGGCCCCGTCACCCTGGAGACCGTCGACCAGGTCGCGCCGGTCGCCTGAAGGCCTGGGCGCTGGCGGCGGTCGTGGCGCGAAGGCAGGCACGGGCACGAATGTCTAGCTGTTGATGCGCCGGTCGGGCGTTCAGACTGCCGCAGGCTCGACCGGATTTTGCCCGGGATTTCGCCCCGGACTTCGCCCGAGCTCGCCCGCCGAGTCATCGACCTTGACCCTATCTCGCACAATCGACTCCGCCGACGGCCCGGATCTCCACGTCGCGCGCGCGGAAGACCAGGGCGTGCTGGCGCTGCGGCCTTGGCAGCGCGACGCGCTGGCCCAATTCGAGGCCAGCGGCTCGCCGAACTTCCTGGCGGTGGCCACCCCCGGCGCCGGCAAAACCACCTTCGCCTTGACGGCAGGCCGGCGCGCGCTGGTGGCCAAGGCCATCCGCCGGATGGTGGTGGTGGTCCCCACGCAACACCTCAAGTACCAGTGGGCGCAGGCCGCCGAGCGGATGGACATCCACCTCGACCCCGAGTGGAGCGTCGGCTACGGCGGGCTGCCCTCCGACGCGCACGGCGTGGTGATCACCTATCAGCAAGTGGCGGCGGCGCCGACGTCGTTCCGGCCAATGGTCCGCCAGGCGCTGGTGGTGCTGGACGAGATCCACCACGCGGGGGACAGCCGCACGTGGGGGGACGCGATCCGGCAGGCGTTCGATCCGGCCTGGCGGCGACTCAGCCTCTCGGGCACGCCGTTCCGCTCGGACCAGCGGACCATCCCCTTCATCAACTACGTCGGCGAGCTGGCGCATCCCGATTTCGAGTACGGGTACGGCGACGCGCTCAAGGATCGCCAGGTCGTGCGGCCGGTATATTTTCCGCGCATCAACGGGCGGATGGAGTGGACGGCGCCCGACGGCGTCTCCCACGAGGCGACCTTCGACGATCGCCTGGCCCGCGAGCTGGCCAGCCAGCGGCTACGCACGGCGCTCGACGTCGCGGGCGACTGGATGCCGACCGTGCTCGCGCAGGCCCACGCGCAGCTCACGCACCTGCGCGCGCGGGATCCCCGGGCCGCCGGCCTGGCCATCGCGATCGACCAGGAACACGCCAAGGCCATCGCGACGATCATGCAGGAGCGTCTCGGCGTATCGCCCAGCATCGCCACCTCGGACGATCCGACCGCCTCCGAAAAGATCAGCCGGTTTGCCGATGGCATCGCGCCCTGGATCGTCGCGGTGCGGATGGTCTCCGAGGGGGTCGACATCCCGCGGTTGCGTGTGGGCGTCTACGCCACCAATACGGTCACCGAGCTGTTCTTTCGGCAAGCGGTCGGGCGCCTGGTGCGGTGGAATGCGCGTCTCGGGCGGCAGGCGGCCTACATGTTCATCCCCGACGACGTGCGGCTGCGCAGGTTCGGCGCCGCCATCGGAGAGCAGCGCCGCCACTCGCTGCGCATGGAGTCCCGGGACGGCGAGGGGCCACGCGAAGAGGGCGAACCCGTCGCCAAGGGGACCGAGACCGAACGCGATCTGGCGGAGCAGCTTTCGCTGTTCGCGCCGATCTCGGCCACGCCGCTCGACGAGCACGGGCGGCCGATCGAGGCGCCGCACATCTACGAAGCGGACGGCGAGCTGGGCGACGATCCCAACGACGAGATCCCGGACTTCTTCGCCGGCTCGGAGGCCGCCGGTACGCTGCCGCCGGTCCCGATCGGCCACCCCCCGGGCCTCGGCCGCCTGCCGCCGCCGGTCGCCGATCCGATCCCGGTCGCCACGCCCAAGACCGGGGCGCTGGCCCGACGGCGTCAGCTCCGCGAGCAAAACAGCGAAGCGGTGATCGACCTGGTCCACCTGACCGGCCGCACCCACGCCGACCTCAACGCCCTGCTCAACCGAAAGGTGGGGATCAAGCGGATCGGATTGGCCACCGTGCGACAGCTCGAGCAACGCCTGGCCGCCGCCCGCGCCATGTCGAAGCGCCGCTAGATTACGGCCGGCCGATCTAAAAGGCCGGCGGCGCGACGGCCGCGCGTCCGTCCTTCGCCACCCGCGCCCACCACAGGAGCTCATCGATCATCCCGCCCGCATGTTTTGCGTAGAGCGGATCGGTGGGCCGACCGGCCTCGTCGGTCTGAAGTCCGATGAGCCGGATGTTGACCTCGCCCCGGACGGGAACCATCCGCACCTCGACCGCCACGTTGCGTAGCTGCTCCACGGCGCGCGCGCCGT
>Ga0075522_10001936_pt1 | contig 15543 bp, 12 predicted proteins | sample NGEPerA_FD_74796 | JGI IMG/M metagenome (GOLD analysis project Ga0075522, IMG submission 74796) | Arctic peat soil microbial communities from the Barrow Environmental Observatory site, Barrow, Alaska, USA - NGEE PermafrostL2-A | ecosystem: Environmental > Terrestrial > Soil > Wetlands > Peat ... | reverse complement strand
CGCCCTTCAAATCTTTCTCCGGCATCAGCGCGTCGATCAGGCCCAGCTTCAGGCCTTCTTCCGCGGAAATAGGCTTGCCGTCGGTGACCATCACCAGCGCTTTTTCCACTCCCACCAGCCGTGGCAAGCGTTGCGTGCCGCCCGCGCCCGGCACTAGGCCCAGCGCCACTTCCGGCTGCCCCAGTTTCGCCGACGGCACCGCGACCCGGTAATGCGCGCACATCGCCGTCTCCAATCCGCCGCCCAACGCGGTGCCATGGATGGCGACGACGATAGGCTTTTTCGCCGCGTCCATCGCGTTCTGCAACTCGCGGAATCCAGGGCCGCGCTGCACCTTGTCGAATTCGGAAATATCGGCGCCGGCGATGAAGGTGCGCCCAGCACAGATCAACAGCATGGCCCTGGCGGCGGGATCGGCCTCGGCCTTGGCGACGGCCGCGATCAGGCCTTCGCGCATCGCTTCCGACAACGCGTTGACCGGCGGCGAATTGAGAGTGATGACGGCGATCTCACCGTCGTTGGTGAGATCGGTGATGGGATTGACTTCGGTCATGATTTCTCCGGCTGGAACGCTTGCAGATCGGTTTGGGCACGGCCCAGAATCAGGGCGTGCATGTCATGCGTGCCCTCATAGGTATTGACCGCTTCCAGATTCAGCATGTGGCGGATCACGGGATAGGCGTCGGACACGCCATTGGCGCCCAGCATGTCGCGCGCCTCGCGGGCGATCGCCAGCGCCTTGCCGCAATTGTTGCGCTTCATCAGCGAGATCAGAGGCGGCGAGGCGGTGCCGTCATCCATCATGCGCCCCAGCCTGAGCGCGCCATTCAGCCCCAGCGCGATTTCGGTCTGCATGTCGGCCAGTTTCTTCTGCACCAACTGGGTGGCGGCCAGCGGCCGGCCGAATTGCTTGCGCTCCAGCGTATATTGGCGCGCCATATGCCAGCAGGCTTCCGCCGCGCCGATCGCGCCCCAGGCGATGCCGAAGCGGGCGCGATTGAGACAGGAAAAGGGCGCGCCCAGCCCCTTGGCGCCGGGCAGCATCGCTTCCGCTGGGACCGCAACATCCTCCAGCACGATTTCACCGGTGACGCTGGCGCGGAGCGAGAATTTTCCTTCGATGCGCGGAGTGGAGAAACCTTTGGCGCCACGCTCCACCAGAAAACCGCGCACCTCGCCGTCGAGCTTGGCCCAGACCAGCGCCACATCGGCGACGGGCGAATTGGTGATCCACATCTTGGCGCCCGACAGGCGATAGCCCGCGCCGTCCTTGACCGCGCGCGTGACCATGCTGGCGGGATCGGAACCATGATCTGGTTCGGTCAAACCGAAACAGCCGATCAAGTCACCGCGCGCCAGGCCGGGCAGATATTTCTTCTTCTGCGCGTCGCTGCCGAAGGCAAAGATCGGATGCATCACCAGTGAACTCTGGACGCTGAGCGCGGAACGGAAGGCGGAATCCACTCGCTCGATCTCGCGCGCCACGACGCCATAGCAAGTATAGGAAAGGCCGCCGCCATAAGGCTCAGGCAAGGTCATGCCCAGAAGGCCCAACTCACCCATCTCGCGCATGATCGCGGGATCGAAATTCTCGTCGCGGAAGGCATCGCGGATGCGGGGCGCGAGCTTGGCGGCGGCATAATCGCGCGCGGTCTTCATCACCATGCGCTCTTCAGCCGAGAGCTGGCTTTCCAGCAGGAAGGGATCTTCCCAGGAGAAGGGGGCGTTCTCCAGGCCGCTCATTTGCGTTTCTTCCTTGCTTTGGGAGCCGGAGCTTTTTCTTCCTCGGCCGCGGGCATGGGAGGAAAAGTCTTGGCGATGAAATCCTCCATGTCGGCAATCACTTTCGCTTGGGTGGCGGGATCGGCCGCGCCGTTGCGGACGAAATCCTTCCCTACCTCCGGATAGACTAAAAGCGTGGAGGGCACATGCAGGGTCTGCAACGCGTCATAAAGTGCGCGCGATTGCGCCACCGGGACCAGCGTGTCCATAGCGCCCTGCTGAATCAGGAACGCGGGCGTCATATTGTTGAGATAAGAGAGTGGGCTGGCGGCCTTGACTACGCCGGGCGCGCAATCAGCCGGTTCGCAGCCCATATAAGCGCCCAGCGGCGTGGGCGCACTTAAATTCGTCAAGGACTCCGGCGCGGCCTCCGCCGGCTCCCAGCTGGCGAGATCGACGGGCCCGCCCCAGTCGATCACACCTTGGACGCAGTCCGACGTCATGGGCGCTTTTGATTTTGCGTCCGCCGCGGGTTCCAGCACATTCACTCCGCATGAGGTGCCGACCAGCGAAGCGACCTGGCCGCCGGCTTCGGCGCCCCACACCATCACGCGGGTGGTGTCGATATCGTATTCACTGGCATGAGTTCTCAGCCAACGCACGGCCGATTTCACATCCTGCACGGCGGCGGGAAAATGCGCTTCGCCTGCCAGGCGGTAATTGACGCTCGCCACCACATAATCTTTCGCCGCCAGCGAAGCGAGCAACCCGGGAAAATCATCAAAGCCCGGCGCATGACGGGCATCGCCTTTGGTCCACAGGCCGCCATGCACGAACAGGATCGCGGGCCGGGCCGTTTCTTTCGGCTTGGGCAGAATTTGATAGAGATCGAGTGTGAGCGGGCGAAATCCGTCGATCTGGGCATAGATCAGATCGGGACTGACCATCACTTCAGCGGGAAAAGCGACGGGCTGGCCGAGCGCGGGCGGTGGCGGAGGAGGCGCTTTGCCTGCGGCCATGGCCGGCGCTGTGAGCCCGAGAAATGCCCACGCCGCAAATAAGACCGCAAACCGCATGACTCTCATATGTCCGCTTTTATGTCTGTTTTTCCGGGCGCCGAAGGTGTCACGCAGCCTTCGCAATGGCTATGGGATGATTGTGATGGGTGTGAACAGCCGGGCGGGGGAAGGACTGTTCTTCGGCAATAGGGCTGCTGCCGTGTTCCGGGAGTGGCCAAACCCCCTGCTTTTGGTGGCCTCCGGCGCGTAATGAAATTTCCCGAACCGGGACATTTAAAGCGCTTTATTCTATGGCCTCCCGGTAACATGGCGTTCAGAATCCGGCCTCTGTGACCTGAAAACACCAGAAAAACCCTGTCTTTTCTTTGGCGCAGGTCGTTCCCTCTGATATTTTGCGGGAGGACCGGGTCGCCGGTATAGGACGGGGAATGAGACGCTTTCTTCAGGTCGCGCTTGTCGCGGCCGGTTTTGCCGCCTTCTTGGGGCAAGCCGGCGCCGCGGAGTCGCGTTTGCCTCCCAGCCTGACGGCTTTCGGGGCTGACCGCCCCATCCCGTCGGCGGCGGCCCTGCCGGACGTGGCTTTGCAGGGTCCCGTGTCTCGCCTCGCCGAAGATGTGCTCCAGGCTACGCCCACAATGATCGCTACCAGTTTCGGCAGCATCGTGCCGCCCCAGAATTTTGCCGCCAGTGTCGCGCTCAGCGCCGATCTGGCGGTGGATACGGGCTATAACGTCGATCTTTCGCAGCGCTTCGACAATTACGATGGCTTCCAGTCGCCCCTGATCGGCGAGGCCGGATCCACCGGGCTGGCCAGCGGCGGTCATTATCTGGGCGCCACCTACATGCCCAGCTCCGATTTGCATGTGCGGCTTGGCGTGTCGCAATGGAGCGATCGCGACGATCGTCTGGCGTATCTGCCCGGCGTTGGCCTGCCGCTGGCGTTCGACAACACCAAATCGCAATCCTTCCTGGGCGGCGCGTCATGGGATGTGACCGACTGGGCCGATCTCGGCGTCACCGCCGTGCAGAACACCCGGCAAGGCCTGGACGCCGTTTCCAGTCTGGCGGCAGGCAAGATCACCACCAGCGCGCTGGACATGGCGGCGCATCTGAAATTCGGCAATGGCTGGGTCACCACCGCCTCCTATGGCTTGAGCCAGCTCGATCAGCGCAGCGCGGCGCCGGCGCTGGACACTCATTCCTACGCGCTGGCGATCGCCAAGCATGGTCTGTTCGGCGACGACACGCTGGGCTTTTCCTTCTCGCGTCCGTCACCGGGCGTGATCGACAATGGCTTCAACGCGGTTACCACGTCAGGCGATCTGCCGCTCACATTCATCGCCAATGACCGCTTCGCCAGCCAGACCCAGGAAACCGATCTGCAACTGGGCTATGTCACCAGCTTCTTCGATGGCGCGCTGGCGCTCCAGGCCAATGCCGCCTACCAGATGAATTACCAGGGCCAGAATGGCGCCACTTCGGTGTCGCTGCTCAGCCGCGCCAAGATCAAGTTCTGAGCCGCATTGCGATGGCCCGCGGCCTTCGCTAAAAGCCCCCATCTCTTTCTCGCATCCAGGGAACCCCAGCATGGCCGGGCCGCAATTTGTTTATGTGATGAAAGGTCTGTCCAAGACCTATCCCGGCGGCAAGCAGGTGCTGAAGGACATTTGGCTGTCCTTCTATCCGGGCGCCAAGATCGGCATCGTCGGCGTCAACGGCTCGGGCAAATCCACCCTGATGAAGATCATGGCGGGGCTGGACAAGGATTTCACCGGTGACGCCTGGGCCGCCGATGGCGTGCGCATGGGTTATCTGTCCCAGGAACCGCAGCTCGATCCCACCAAGGATGTGCGCGGCAATGTGATGGAAGGCGTCGCCAAGAAACAGGCGCTGGTGGACCGCTACAACGAGATCGCGTCGAACTATACCGACGAGACCGCTGACGAAATGGCCAAGCTGCAGGATGAGATCGAGGCCCAGGGCCTGTGGGATTTGGATTCCAAAGTCGACCAGGCGATGGACGCGCTGCGCTGCCCCGATGGCGATGCCAAGGTCGAGACTTTGTCGGGCGGCGAGCGCCGCCGCGTGGCGCTATGCAAGTTGCTGCTGGACGCGCCCGATATTCTGCTCTTGGACGAACCCACCAACCATCTCGACGCGGAATCGGTCGAATGGCTGGAATCGACGCTGCAGGATTATAAGGGCTGCGTCATCCTGGTGACCCATGACCGCTATTTTCTGGACAATGTCACCAGTTGGATCCTGGAGTTGGACCGCGGCAAAGGCATTCCCCATGAAGGCAATTACTCCTCCTTTCTGGAAGTGCAGGAAAAACGCCTCAAGCAGGAATCCAATGAGGAGGCGGCCCAGCAGCGCACCATCGCGCGCGAGCGCGAATGGATCAAACAATCGCCCAAGGCGCGCCAGGCCAAGTCGAAGGCGCGTATCAACTCCTATGAAGAACTGGTGGCCAAGAGCCAGGAACAGCGCGGCAACACCGCCCAGATCATGATCCCGGTCGCCGAACGGCTGGGCGATCTGGTGATCGAGGCCGAGAACCTCGCCAAGGGTTACGGCGACCGGCTGCTGTATGAGAATGTGAATTTCAAGCTGCCGCCCGGCGGCATTGTCGGCGTCATCGGTCCCAACGGCGCGGGCAAGACCACGTTGTTCCGTATGCTCACCGGGCAGGAAAAGCCCGACTCCGGCACGCTGAAAATCGGCTCGACGGTGCAACTGGGTTATGTCGACCAGTCGCGCGATGCGCTGGATCCCAACAAGACGGTGTGGCAGGAAATTTCCGGCGGCACCGACATCATCGAGTTCGGCAAGACCAAGATGAATTCCCGCGCCTATACCGGCGCCTTCGCCTTCAAGGGCGGTGACCAGCAGAAGAAAGTGGGCCAGCTATCCGGCGGCGAACGCAACCGGGTGCATCTGGCCAAGATGCTCAAGTCGGGCGCAAATCTTCTTCTGCTCGACGAACCCACCAACGATCTCGACGTCGATACGCTGCGCGCCCTGGAATCGGCGCTGGAGGAATTTGCCGGCTGCGCCATGATCATCAGCCATGACCGCTGGTTCCTGGACCGCATCGCCACCCACATGATGGCGTTCGAAGGCGACAGCCATGTCGAATGGTTTGAAGGCAATTACCACGACTACGAAGCCGACAAGAAACGCCGCCTGGGCATCGACGCGGATCAGCCACACCGCATCAAATATAAGAGGTTTGCCCGCGCGTAGCGCGGGTCTTTTGCGTCCTGAGTTTGTCGCGCGGTGAGGAGCGGTTCGCGCAGCGAACGAAATGCTCCGGTGGAGCATTCCGAGCGACGAACGCCGTGAGCTTGGGCGAGCGGCGCGCTGGAATTAGCTACTCGGCCTCAGTTGTTCCTGAATTGTTTCGCTAACTCGGCGAGATGCGACACCAGCATCGGAATGTTGCCGTTATTCTGTCCCAGGAATGCGGTGAACTGATCGCGTTCTTCCAGCGCCAGCCAGATGCCGGCCACCGAGAAATCCACCACCACCGGCTTGCCGGTATCGGTGCGGACGCGGAAATCCACTTCCAGCGGCTCCTGCCCCGAATGATCGCCGGGATCGATCAGCTGGGTGGCGACGATGAAATCATCCAGCGTGCGCGCCTGGCTGCCGGTGACTTTCAAAGTCTGGCCGGCATATTTGGAAAAATAGGATTGATAGACTGCGGTGGCGTAATTCTGGAACGCGCCTTCGAACGCCGCGAGGTCGGCCGGGTTGGCTGTCCTGCGATACTGACCCAGGGTGAAATCGGCGATGCGCTTCATGTCGGTGAGGCCGAGCAGGAAACCTTCGAACTGGCTGCGGCGCTGCTCGGTCGAAAGTTGCTTGTTGTTGAGGACGGCGAGGCCCTTGTTGATATTCCCTTGGACATAATCCTCGGCGGGATTGGCCTGAGCGGGGACGCTCACCGCCAGACTGGTGGCGGCCGCGACGGCCATGACCAGGAAGGCGCGGCGCAGGATCGGTTGAAAGCGCATGGGAAGATCCATTCTTCGGAGAATTCCAGGTTCGTTGTTGCGTGTGGCAAGTTCAAGGCAATTTTCACGCTTTTAGCATGAAACGGGCGTCAGAAATCTGGCAAATCCTGCGGTTTTTGCGGCCGGACAGCGCGGACCGCGTTGGCGCGCAGCTGACGGTAAAAGCTGCGCAAGGCGGAATAATAATCAATTGAGCTTCTCTGAATGGTCTGCACCGTCTGAAACGTCTGGCCGCGCAAATCGAGCACGGTAAAATAATAGCGCCCCGCGCCCCACCAGATGTGCTGCTTGAACGGGATATAGTTGGTGGGGTCCAGGCCCACATCCACCGCCAGCCCGAAGGCGTCGCGGGGATTGGAAGGACCCAGAAACGGCAGCACCATGTATGGCCCTTCGTCCACGCCCCAGGCACCCAAGGTGACGCCGAAATCCGCGCCGTGATCGGGAATCTTCATGCGGCCGGCGGGATCGAGGAAGCCGCCCAAGCCAATGGTGGTGTTGATCGCAAAACGCGCCGCCGTCTGACCGCCGCGCGTCGCTTGTCCCTCCAGCAGATCGTTCACCAAGGTGGTGGGCAGGGTGAGATTTTCCAGGAAGCGATGGACGGCGCGCCGGCCGGAATCGGGCACCAAGACAAAATAAACCGCCACGGTGGGGACCACGAAATAGCGGTCGATCTTGCCGTTGATCTGCAGCATCTCCCGGTTGGTGGGCTCATAGGGGTCGTTGTTGGCGGCCATTTCCGGGGTGGGCGGCGTGGTGGCGCAGGCTGTCAGCACCAGCCCGCACAATAAAACCGCCAATGTCCGGCCCCGGCCCATGCCACCCCCTTGAGAATCCGGAGCTTTTGGTGGGTTTTGCCTTCTCTGTCCAGCCAGAACAGGCTTGTTTTCTTCACTCGTCCAAGCATATAAAGATATGTTTATATGTGGAGCGAAGGACCATGGACGGGCTGGTGGCGATGTTGCGTGCGGCGGGGGATCCCACCCGCCTGCGCCTGCTGCTGCTCCTTCGGCAAGCCGAACTCACGGTCAGCGAATTGATCGAGATCGTGGGCCAGTCGCAGCCGCGGGTCTCCCGCCATCTCAAGCTTTTGGGTGAAGCAGGTCTGCTGGAACGGTTCAAGGAAGGAAGCTGGGTGCTCTATCGCGCCGCCGATCGCGGCAAGGGTGCGGAGCTGGGCGCCGCGTTGGCATCCCTGGCCGAGCCCACATTGAGCCAGGCCGATACCGCCCGGCTGGGCGCCGTGCGCCAGGCCCGCGCCGCGTCTGCCGCCGCCTATTTCAAAGCCAACGCGCCGGAGTGGGAGCGCATCCGCGCCTTGCACGCGCCGGAGAAAGACGTGGAAGCGGCGATCCTCAAGCGGATGACGGCGCGGCCGATTCAGAATCTTCTGGATGCAGGCACCGGCACCGGCCGCATGCTGGAATTGCTGGCGCCGCATGCAAACCGCGCCGTGGGCGTGGATGTGAGTCCGGACATGCTGGCGATCGCGCGTGACCGGTTGCTGCGCGAGAATCTCAAGAATACGCAGGTGCGGCTGGCCGACATCTATCGCCTGCCCTTCACCACCGACCGGTTCGACGCCGTGTTGTTCCACCAGGTGCTGCATTATCTGGACGATCCGGGCGCGGCGGTGGCGGAAGTGGCGCGGGTGATGGCGCCGGGCGCGCGGCTGCTGATCGCCGATTTCGCGCCCCATCAGCTGGAATTCCTGCGCGACGATTACGCCCATCGCCGGCTGGGTTTCTCCGACCGCGAAGTCGAAGGCTGGTTCGCCGGCGCGGGCCTGAAGAGCGGCGACAGCGAGACCATCGCGCCGGCGACGCCGTCGGCCGAAAAGCTCACGGTAAAATTATGGACGGCTGCCGCCAAAAGCGCGCCCAAGGAAAAGCTCAAAGAGGCGGCATGAGTCTTCAGGACATGATCGGCAATGGACGGCCGCTTTCGGTGTCGTTCGAATTTTCCCCGCCCAGGACGGATGAGGCGGAGGCCGCGCTGTGGGCGGCGATCAAGCGGCTGGAGCCGCTGCAGCCCGGCTTCGTTTCGGTGACCTATGGCGCCGGCGGTTCCACCCGCGAGCGCACCCATGCCACGGTCAAACGCATTGTCGAAGAGACCTCCCTCAAGCCCGCCGCGCATTTGACCTGTGTGGGCGCGTCGCGCGGCGAGATCGACGAGATCGTGCAAGCCTATTGGGATGCTGGTATCCGCCATATCGTGGCGCTCCGGGGCGACATGCCCGGCATGACGGGGCAGTATCAGCCGCATGCGCAGGGCTATCGCTCCACGCCGGAATTGATTGAAGGCATTCGCCGCATCGCGCCGTTCGAGGTCAGCGTCTCGTTTTATCCGGAGCGGCATCCCGACTCGCCCAATCACGGCCATGACATCCAACTGCTCAAGGCCAAGATGGATGCGGGCGCCAGCCGCGCGCTCGGCCAATTCTGCTTCGACAATGACGCCACCGCGCGCTTCCGTGACGATGCGGCCAAAGCCGGCATCGCCATTCCCATCATTCCCGGCATCATGCCCACCACCGCGTTTCGCGGCGTGGAGCGCATGGCGGCCAGATGCGGCGCGTCGATTCCCGCCTGGCTCACCCGCGCCTATGACGGGCTGGACGAGGATGTGGAATCCCGCCGCATCGTCGCCGCCACGGTGCTGGCCGATCAGGTGCAGCAATTGCGCAGGCTGGGATTCGATCAGTTTCACTTTTACACCCTCAACCAGGCCAATCTCAGCTATGCCGCCTGCCGGCTGCTGGGATTGAGACCGAAGGATTTGTCATGAGTAGCGTGCGCAATGCCCGTCTTGACTGGATGCATCGGGAGGCGAAGAAACGCCTATTGCTGCTGGATGGCTCCTGGGGCGTGATGATCCAGGGGTTCACGCTCAAGGAAGATGATTTCCGCGGTGCCCGGTTCGGCAATCACGCCAGCGAGCTTAAGGGCAACAACGATCTTCTCACCCTCACCAAGCCCGAGATCATCCGCGACATTGGCCGCCAATATCTGGAAGCCGGCGCCGATTTCATCGAGACCAACACTTTCAATTCCAATTTCACCAGCCAGGAAGATTATGGCCTGGGCCATCTGGTGGGGGAATTGAACGAAGCGGGCGCCAAACTCACGCGTGAGCTTTGCGATCAGTACACTACTGCTGAGCGTCCACGCCTGGTCGCTGGTGTGCTGGGGCCGGCCAACCGCACCGCCTCGATCTCGCCCGACGTCAACGATCCTGCGTTCCGCAACATCAGTTTTGATGATTTGCGCGCCACGTACCGTGATGCGACGCGCGGCCTGGTCGCGGGCGGCTCCGATGTGCTGATGATCGAGACGGTGTTCGACACCCTCAATTGCAAGGCGGCGATCTTCGCCATCGAGGAAGTCTTCGCCGAATTGAATCTCCGCTTGCCGGTATGGATCTCCGGGACCATCACCGATCTGTCCGGCCGCACCTTGACCGGCCAGACCCCGGAAGCGTTCTGGCATTCGGTGCGCCATGCCAAGCCTTTCGCCATCGGGCTCAATTGCGCCCTGGGCGCAAAAGAATTGCGTCCCTATATCGCCGACCTGTCGGCTGCCGCCGACACCTTGGTGAGTGCCCACCCCAATGCGGGCCTGCCCAACGAATTCGGCGGCTATGACGAGACGCCGGAGACCATGGCGGCGATGATCGAGGAATTCGCCCGCTCCGGCCTGGTCAATATCGTGGGCGGCTGCTGCGGCACCAGGCCCGAGCACATCAAGGCGTTCGGCCAGGCGATCAAAGATATGCCGCCGCGCGCGATTCCGGAAAAGCCCAAATATATGCGCCTGTCGGGGTTGGAGCCGTTCACGCTCACGCCCGATCTCAACTTCATCAATGTGGGCGAGCGCACCAACATCACCGGCTCGGCAAAATTCCGCAAGCTGATCGCCGCCAATGATTATGAGAAGGCGCTGGAAGTGGCGCGCAGCCAGGTCGAGAACGGCGCCCAAATCATCGACATCAACATGGACGAAGGCCTGATCGATTCTGAAGCGGCGATGACCCGTTACGTCAATTTGATCGCGGGCGAGCCCGACATCGCCAAAGTGCCCCTGATGATCGACAGTTCCAAATGGAGCGTGATCCAGGCGGGGCTCAAATGCTGCCAGGGCAAGGCGATCGTCAATTCCATCTCGCTCAAGGAAGGCGAGGAGCAGTTCGTCGAGCGTGCCCGCGAAGTGATGCGTTTTGGCGCAGCGGTGGTGGTGATGGCGTTCGACGAACAGGGCCAGGCCGACACCCGTGAGCGCAAGATCGCGATCTGCAAGCGCGCCTATGATATCCTGGTCGACAAGGTGGGCTTCCTGCCGGAAGACATCGTCTTCGATCCCAATATCTTCGCCGTCGCCACCGGCCTGGAAGAGCATAACGAATATGGCAAGGCCTTTGTCGAAGCGACCGAGATCATTCGCCGTGAAAATCCCCATTCCCATATTTCCGGCGGTGTCTCGAACTTCTCCTTTTCGTTCCGCGGCAACGAACGGGTGCGCGAAGCGATGCACAGCGTCTTCCTGTTCCACGTCATCAAAGCGGGCATGGACATGGGCATCGTCAATGCCGGCCAGCTCACCGTCTATCAGGACATTCCCACGCCGTTGCGCGAGGGGATCGAGGATGTGCTGTTCAACCGCCGGACCGACGCCACCGAGCGCCTGCTGGCGCTGGCCCAGGAATATCGGGGCGATGGCGCACAAGCCGAGGTGGAAGACGCTGCCTGGCGGTCGCTCCCGGTCAAGGATCGCATCACCCACGCCATGGTCCATGGCATTGACGCTTTCATCGTCGAGGACACCGAAGAGGCGCGCCATGAAGCCGCCAGGCCGCTGGATGTGATCGAAGGACCCCTGATGGCGGGCATGAATGTGGTGGGTGATCTGTTCGGCTCGGGCAAGATGTTCCTGCCCCAAGTGGTCAAATCCGCCCGGGTGATGAAGAAGGCAGTAGCCTATCTTCTGCCTTTCATGGAAGACGACAAATCCGCCACCAAGGAAAGCGCCGGCCGCATCGTGATGGCGACGGTGAAGGGCGATGTCCATGACATCGGCAAGAACATTGTCGGCGTGGTCCTCCAATGCAACGGCTATGAAGTGATCGATCTGGGCGTGATGACCCCGGCGCAGAAGATCCTCGACACCGCGCGCGAAATGAAAGCCCACGCCATCGGCCTCTCCGGCCTGATCACGCCATCCCTGGACGAGATGGTCCATGTCGCCGCCGAGATGGAGCGCCAGGGCTTTGACATCCCGCTGCTGATCGGGGGTGCCACCACCTCGCGGGTCCATACCGCCGTCAAGATCGATCCCAACTACCGGCGCGGTCAGACCGTCTATGTCACCGACGCCTCGCGCGCGGTGGGCGTAGCCTCGAGTCTTTTTTCCAAGGAAGGCGGCGCGCGTTATGCCGGCACTGTCCGCCAGGAATATGAGACTCTGGCCAAGAACCACGCCAATCAGCGCAGCGGCGGCAAGCGATTGTCCCTGGCGCAGGCTCGCGCCAATCGCGGCAAGCCGGATTTCGCCAATTATGTGCCGCCGCCGCCCAAATTCTTCGGTGCGCGGGCTTACGACAATTACGATCTCAAGGATCTGGCCAGCTATATCGACTGGGGTCCCTTCTTCCAGACGTGGGAGCTGGCGGGGCCATTCCCGCAAATTCTCGATGACGAGAAAGTGGGCAAAGCGGCGCGCGATCTTTATGCCGACGCGCAGAAAATGCTGAAGCGCATGGTCGACGAGAAGTGGATCACCGCCCGCGCCGTGATCGGCTTCTGGCCGGCCAACCAGATGGACGACGACATTCTGGTCTATGGCGACAAGGCGCGGAAATTTCCCATCGCCACCCTGCATACGCTGCGCCAGCAGATGACGCGGGAGCAGGGGCGGCCCAACCTGGCGCTGGCGGATTTCATCGCGCCGCCCGGCATCGCCGATTACATCGGCGGCTTCGTGGTCACCACCGGCATCGGCGAGGAGAAACACATCAAGGCGTTCGAGGACGCCAAGGATGATTATTCCGCCATCCTGTTGCGGGCCTTATCCGACCGCCTGGCCGAAGCCTTTGCCGAACGCCTGCACGAGAAAGTGCGCAAGGATTATTGGGGCTATGCCGTCGAGGAGCAACTCTCCAACAAAGATCTGATCGGCGAGAAATATCAGGGTATCCGTCCCGCGCCGGGCTATCCTGCCCAGCCCGAACACAGCGAGAAGGCGACCCTGTTCAAGCTGCTGGATGCGGAACACAAGATCGGCGTCAAGCTGACGGAAAGTTTCGCCATGTGGCCGGGTTCATCGGTGTCGGGCTTCTATTATGCTCATCCCGAAAGCCGCTATTTCGGCGTGGGTAAGATCGAGCGCGACCAGGTGCAAGATTACGCCCGCCGCAAGGATTGGACAGTTGCGGAAGCGGAACGTTGGCTCGCGCCTTTGCTCAATTATAATCCGCGCGCAGTAGATGCAGCCTAGGGGATTGGTCTAAACAGCCTCCATGTCTGTTTGGGGAAAAGTCAGCGGCGGGGCGGCAGGGCTACTGGTCGGTGGTCCCGTGGGCGCCGTGCTGGGCGTGGTCGCGGGCCATTTCCTGTTCGACCGCGCGTCGGATCCGGGTGTCGCCTTCACCATCGCCATCATCGCGCTCGCCGCCAAGATGGCGCGGGCGGGCGGCAATGCCAGCGACGAGGAATTCGTCATCTTTGCCCACGTCTTCGGCGTGCCGACGGAGGAAGAGGCCAATGTGCGGCGTGTCTTCAATCTGGCGCGCCAGGATGTGGCGGGCTATGAGGCCTATGCCGGCCAAATCGCGCAACTTTTCAAGGGCAATCCCGCCATGCTGGAGGATATTCTTGACGGGTTGTTCGAGATCGCCAAAAGCGACGGCGTGCTGCATCCCGCCGAAAGCGCGTTCCTGGAACAGGTCTCCGACATATTCGGCTTCGCGCCCAATGAATTTCGCCGCATCCGCGCCAGTCATTTCGCGGCGGGGCTGACCGATCCCTATGTGATATTGGGCCTGTCCTACACCGCGGACGAGGATGAGATTCGCCACACTTATCGCCGCCTGGTGCGCGAGAACCATCCCGACAGTTTGATGGCGCGCGGCGTGCCGGAAGAATTCGTCAAACTCGCCAACGACAAGCTGGCGGCGATCAACATCGCCTATGCCCAAATCCTGGCCGAGCAAGGCCTCAAATGAAGCCGGTGGACCATCCATCGCCCAATTGGGATTCGCGGGGCGATACGCCCATCGACATGCTGGTGCTGCATTACACCGGCATGCCAAGCGGCGAAGCGGCGCTGGCGTGGATGTGCGATCCCGCCGCCAAAGTCTCGGCGCATTACATGATCGACGAAGATGGCACCGCCTATGCCTTGGTGCCGGAAGCAGCGCGCGCCTGGCATGCGGGCGTTTCCTATTGGGCCGGCGCGCGCGACATCAATGCCCGTTCCATCGGCATCGAGTTGGTCAATCCCGGACATGAATTCGGCTATCGCGCGTTTCCGGAGGCGCAGGTCGCGGCGCTGATCGAACTGGCAAGCGGCATTCTCGCCCGCCACCCCATTCCCGCCTGGCGCGTGCTGGGGCACAGCGATGTCGCGCCCATGCGCAAGGACGATCCCGGCGAATTGTTTCCCTGGGCAAGGCTCGCGGGGGAAGGGATTGGTCTATGGCCCACCAGGGGCGATGATCGCGGCGAAGCGAAGGTGACGGCGCTTCTTGCACGCTTTGGCTACGACCCCGACGCGCCGATGGAGAAAACCGTCACTTCGTTCCAGCGCCATTTCCGTCCCACCCGCGTGGACGGCATGGCAGATGCCGAAACACGCGCCCTGCTCGCGGGCCTGATCGCGCTCTATGATGCAAAAAAAGGGGATGCGCGATGAAGACCATGGGGCTGCTGGCGGGGATGAGTTGGGAATCCTCGTCGGTCTATTACCAATTGATCAATCGCGGCATCCAGCAGCGTCTCGGCGGCGTGCATTCGGCCAAAATGCTGATGTACTCGTTCGATTTCGGCGAAGTCTCACGCCTGCAGCAGGCGGCCCGTTGGGACGACGCGACCACGCTTTTGTCCAATGTAGGCCACACTCTGGCGAAAGGCGGCGCGGATTTCCTCGCCATCTGCTGCAACACCATGCATCTGATGGCCGATGACGTGCAGCGCGCGGCGGGCGTGCCGCTGCTTCATATTGCCGACTCGCTGGGCGATGCCGCCAAGAAATCCGGCATGCGCAAGCTGGGCCTGATCGGCACGCGCTTCACCATGGACGAGCCGCGCATCATCGCCGATCGGTTGCGCCAGAAATTCGGCCTGGAGGTGATCCTGCCCGATACGGCGGGGCGCGAAACCATCGACAGCATCATCCAGACCGAACTGGTCAAGGGCGTCATCCGCGACGAATCCCGCGCCCGCTATCGCGCGGTGATGGCCAAGCTGGTGGAGCAGGGCGCCGAAGCCATCATCCTGGGCTGCACGGAAATCCCGCTGTTGGTGAGCCAGGCGGATGCCAAGGTGCCGCTTTACGACACGATGCAGCTTCATGCCGCGGCGATCGTGGATTTTGCGCTCGCCTGAAATCCCGGATATAAGCCGCGCGTCAGACGGCTGGATGACCGCGGCATTCGCAAGAAGGTCGAGGAAAGTCCGGGCTCCACGGAGAGACGGTGCCGGTTAACGGCCGGCGGGGGCGACCCCAGGGATAGCGCCACAGAAATGACACCGCCTAAGACCCTAAAGGTCCGGCAAGGTTGAAATG
>Ga0075522_10001934_pt1 | contig 15562 bp, 9 predicted proteins | sample NGEPerA_FD_74796 | JGI IMG/M metagenome (GOLD analysis project Ga0075522, IMG submission 74796) | Arctic peat soil microbial communities from the Barrow Environmental Observatory site, Barrow, Alaska, USA - NGEE PermafrostL2-A | ecosystem: Environmental > Terrestrial > Soil > Wetlands > Peat ... | reverse complement strand
TCGCCCAGTTGGCCATAAGCATTGTAGCCCATTGCCCACAGGCTGCCATCGGATTTGAGAAACAGGCTGTGAAGCTGCCCCGCAGCGATAGCCGTCACTCCGCTGGCAACGATTTGTTCGGGCTGATTGACGTTGTTGGTAGTGCCATCGCCCAGTTGGCCATAAGCATTGTAGCCCATCGCCCACAGGCTACCATCGGATTTGAGAAACAGGCTGTGAGCACCGCCTGCCGCGATGGCCATCACGGCACCGGTAACAATTTGTTCGGGCCGGTTGGTGCTGTATCTAAAGGTGCCGTCGCCAAGTTGGCCAAAGTTATTTTCACCCATTCCCCACAAGCTACTGTCTGACTTAAGAAACAGACTATGATCTTGTCCTGCCGTGATGGTCGTGACCCCGCTGAAAACAATTTGTTGGGGGCGGTTGGTTTTATTGATGGGGCCGGCACCTAGTTGGCCGCTGGAATTGTCACCCATCGCCCACAAGCTGCCGTCGGACTTGAGAAACAGACTGTGAGAAATGCCAGCCGCAGTCGCCATGACCCCGCTGGCAACAATGTTTTCTGGTTTGTTGGTTTTGTAGGTTCCAGGATTGGTTGAGCCATCGCCAAGCTGACCAGAATTGTTGGCACCCACGACCCACAGGCTTCCGTCGGATTTGAGAAACAGGCTATAGGCACCTCCCGCAGCAATATTGGTCACAGTCAGCGTAGCATGACTGGTTAGAGTGTGCAGAAGCAGCGGAATCAAACTGAATTTAAGAATGAATTTCATCTTTTGAACCTTTCCAGTCCACAAAACTGAATTGCTTATGGACGCAGATTAGGTGACGGATCGGATTTCGTCAATTCGCATCGGTAGGGCGCGCACGGAGTGACGCGCCCCACCAATTATTGCTTCCTCTTAACCAGCGCATCCACCACGCCGGGATCGGCGAGCGTGGTGATGTCGCCGATCTGGTCGGTCTGGTTCTCGGCGATCTTCCGCAGAATGCGGCGCATGATTTTGCCGGAGCGCGTCTTGGGCAGGCCGGGCGCAAATTGGATTTTATCCGGCACGGCAATCGCGCCGATTTCCTTGCGGACGTGCGCGGCGAGTTCCTGTTTCAATTCCTCGCTCTCGACCACGCCGTCTTTCAAGGTCACAAAGGCGTAGAGCGCCTGGCCCTTGATTTCGTGCGGCATGGGCGCGACGGCGGCTTCGGCGACTTTGGAATGACTCACGAGCGCGCTCTCCACTTCCGCCGTGCCGATGCGGTGGCCGGAAACGTTCACCACGTCATCCACGCGACCGAGCAGCCAGTAATCGCCGTCAGCGTCCACACGGCAGCCGTCGCCGGAGAAATACATATTCTTGAACGTCGTGAAATAAGTGTTCACGAAACGAAGATGGTCGCCCCACGTTGTGCGCATGATGCCTGGCCACGGTTTCTTGATGCAGAGCTTGCCGCCTTCGTTCGGCTTGCACTCGGTGCCGTCGTCGCGCAAAACCACCGGTTCGACGCCGAAGAACGCGCGGCTCGCGCTGCCGGGTTTCAACGTGTTGACGCCAGGCAGCGGAGTGATCAAATGTCCGCCGGTCTCGGTCTGCCACCAAGTATCCACGATGGGGCAGCGCTCGCGGCCGATGTGTTTGTGATACCACATCCACGCTTCGGGATTGATGGGTTCGCCGACGGTGCCAAGGACGCGCAATGAGCTTAAGTCATGTTTCGCCGGCCATTCGTCGCCGAGCCGGATGAGCGCGCGGATGGCCGTGGGCGCGGTGTAAAAGGAATTGACCTTGAACTTCTCAACAATTTTCCAGAAGCGTCCGGCGTCGGGATAGGTCGGCACGCCCTCGAACATCACCGTCGTTCCGCCGTTGCACAGCGGACCATACACAACGTAACTGTGGCCGGTGACCCAGCCGATGTCCGCCGTGCAGAAATAAACGTCGCCCTCGTGGATGTCAAAAACGTATTTGTGCGTGAGCGCGCACCAGAGCAGATAGCCGGCGGTGCTGTGAACAACGCCCTTTGGTTTGCCCGTCGAGCCGGACGTGTAAAGGATGAACAGAAAATCCTCCGCGTTCATTTTCTCCGGCGGGCAATCCGCCGACGCCTTCGCCATCAAATCGTGATACCACACATCGCGACCGGCGGTGACATTGCACGGTTCGTCATTCCGTTTGACGACGATGACTTTCTCGATGCTCGGAGTTTTCTGCAGCGCGGCATCAGCGATGGCTTTGAGCGGAATGATTTTTCCGCCGCGCAACGAAACATTTGCCGTGATTAAAATTTTGCATTGCGAATCATTGATGCGGTCCGAAAGCGAATCCGCGCTGAACCCGCCGAACACCACCGAATGAATCGCGCCGATGCGCGCGCAACCAAGCATCGCAATCGCGGCTTCGGGAATCATCGGCATATAGATCGCCACGCGGTCGCCTTTTTTGATGCCGAGGGATTTCAAGACGTTCGCAAATTTGCAGACCTCGACGTGCAGTTCCGCATAGGTGATTTTTTTAACGTCTTCTTCCGGTTCGCCCTGCCAGAGTATGGCCACCTTGTCACGCGTCGCGGTTTTGAGATGCCGGTCGAGACAGTTCGCCGTCACGTTCAGTTGTCCGTCCGCGAACCAAGTATGCTCAATCTTCCGCGCGTTGGTATCCCAAGTGTGCCTGCCCGCGACGGTCGGCTGCTTGAACCATGCTAAAGTGTCCGCCTGCTCCAGCCAGAATTTTTCCGGCGCGCGGAGGGAGCGCTGATACAGCGCGTCAAATTGTTGGGCGTTGAGGAGCGCGCGTTGCAAGACTTCCGGCGACGGCGGGAACATGCGGCTTTCGTGGGACAACGATTCGGTGGAAATGGTTTTGCTCATGTTTTAAGATTTAATGGAAGCGAGAATTTCTGAAAATAATATCCCGGTGTCAATCGCGGTCACACATTTTGAAGGCGCGCGCCGGATGAATTGAGCATCAAAACAAAACCACCCGTCGTTGGCTGCGGTGGACTGGCGTTTGGAAACACCGTGCGGCCGCTTCACTGGCCGGCGTAGTATTTGGTCGTGTATTCCCGCACCATGCGGTTGGTGGTGAATTTCGGCACGAGCGTGGCCATCGCGCGGCGGACGCGCTTGAGCCATTCGCGCGGGATGCCGTTCACGTCGCGGTTGAAAAACATCGGCACGATCTGTTCGGTAAGGGTCTGGTAAAGGTTCGCGCTGTCCACGCGGTCCTGTTCCTCGACGTTGTCCGGGTGCGAGTCGGGGCCGATGGCGAAGCCGTTCGTGCCGTCGTAGCCTTCGCGCCACCAGCCGTCCAGAATGCTGAAGCCCATGCAGCCGTGGCAGCTCGCCTTCATGCCGCTGGTGCCGGAGGCTTCGAGCGGACGGCGCGGGTTGTTCAACCAGATGTCGCAGCCGGAAACCATCTGCCGCGCGACATGGATGTCGTAGTTTTCGATGAACACCAGATGTCCGGCGAGTTCGCTGTGCTTGCTCAAATGAATGATCTGCTGGATGAACCGTTTGCCGGCATCGTCGCGCGGATGGGCTTTGCCGGCGTAAATAAACTGGATCGGGCGCTGCTTGTCCTTGACGAGCTTCACGATGTTGTCGAACTGCTGGAAAATCAGCGGCGCGCGCTTGTAGGTGGCGAAACGGCGCGCGAAACCGATGGTCAGCGCGTCGGGATTCAGCAACCGGTCGAAGCGGACATAGTCGCCTTGCGTCACGCGCTGGCTTTGTTCGAGCAAACGGCGGCGCGCGTATTCGATGAGTTCGCGGCGCAGCTTGTAACGGAGCGCCCACAGTTCCTCGTCGGAAACAAAATCCGGGTCGGTCATCTTTTCCCAGAACTCGGCATCGTTGACGGCCGAGGCCCAGTCCTGGCCGAAACGCTCGTGAAAAAATTTTGCCTCGCCATTCGCGCTGTCGGTCAGTTTCCGGCGCCAGAACTGGCGGGCGGAACCTTTCATCCAGCCGAGCAGGTGAATGCCGTTGGTAATGTGGCCGATGGGCACCTCGTCCTGGGTTTTGCCGGGATAAAGCGCCTGCCACATGTGGCGGCTGACTTGGCCATGCAGCGCGCTGACAGCGTTGGCGGCGCGGGAAAGTTTCAGCGCCAGCACGGTCATGCAGAACGGCTCGCGTTCGTCCTCCGGCTTGACGCGGCCCAGCGCGAGCAATTCTTTGAACGGCACTTTCAACTGCGTGAGAAACCGCTGCATCGCGTAGTTCATCAGCTCCGGCGTGAAGCGGTCGTGGCCGGCCTCGACCGGCGTGTGCGTGGTGAAAATGCATTCCGGCTTGGTGAGCGCCTGCGCTTCGGCGAAATTTTTTCCGGCGGCCATTTTTTCGCGGATCAGTTCCAGCGTGAGAAACGCCGCGTGGCCTTCGTTCATGTGAAAGGTCGAGGGTTCGATGCCCAGCGTGCGCAGCAGCCGCACGCCGCCGATGCCCAGCAAAATTTCCTGCATGATGCGCGTGGTGCTGTCGCCGCCATAAACGCGCGTCGTGAGGTCGCGGAAAAGCTGCTCGTTTTCCGGCAGGTTTGTATCGAGCAGATATACCGGCACGCGGCCGACGTTCACGCGCCAGACCTGGAAGTCCACCGAGTTCAAGCCGATTTCCACGGTGCAAACCAGCCGGTCGCCGTCCGCGTCAAACACCGGTTCCAGCGGCACGTTGTGCGGATCCACGGGATTGTAATATTCCGTCTGCCAGTTGTTCGAATCAATCGCCTGCTGGAAATAACCTTCGCGGTAAAACAGGCCGACGCCGACGAAACCGAGGCCGAGGTCGCTGGCGGATTTTGCGTGGTCGCCGGCGAGGATGCCGAGGCCGCCGGCGGAAATCGGCAGCGATTCGTGAAAGCCGAACTCCGCCGAGAAATACGCCACCGGATTTTTGTGGAGCTTCGGCGCGTTCTGATGGCACCAGGTGTTTTGGTCGTGCAAATAATTGTTAAAATCGCGGAGCACGCCACGGACGCGGTCGGCAAAGCCCGGCTCCTGCAGATGCACGCGCAGTTCGTATTCGGAAACTTCGCGGAGGACGGCCACGGCGTTGTGCCAGAGATTCTGCCAGCCGCGCGGCGAAAGCCGCTGAAACAAATCCTGCGCCTCCTGGTTCCAGCTCCACCAAAGGTTGCGCGACAATTGGTTGAGGCCGGCAATCAGTTCGTTCAGTTCGGCGCCCGTCAACGGTTTCTTCATAGTTAGCGGAAATTTTGCTTCGTTCACGCCGGCTCCCTTGCCTGCGTTCGCACGAAACTAATTTGTAACGCGCGCCACGGCAAACAATAATTTCCCGCGCCCGTCCCGCGCATTCATGTTTTGCCACGTCGTTTTCCCGCTGTTTCGCATTTGAAAAACGCCGGCTGAAGCGCCATTGTATGCGGGTGCAACGAAATATTCTGTTCCGCCTGCTGGCGGCGTTCTTCTTTTTGGCGGCGGCGTTGAACCTTTCGGCGCAGGGCACCGCCATCTTTTACCAGGGCCGGCTCAATGATTCCGGCTCGCCGGCCAGCACCAGCTACGATTTTCGTTTTGCGGTCTATGACGCCGTCACGAACGGCAACCGCGTCAGCGTCCCGCTGACCAACGCCGCCGTGCCGGTGGCCAACGGTTTGTTCACGGTCACGCTGGATTTCGGCCCCGGCGTTTTCAACGGCACGGACAACGGCGCGAATTACTGGCTGGACATTTCCGTGCGCGTCATCGGCGTCACCAACTTCACCGCGCTCACCCCGCGCCAGCCGATTCTGCCGGTGCCTTACGCCATCTTTGCGACCGGCGCAAGCAACCTGCTCGGCGGCCTGCAAAGCACGCAGCTCGTCGGCACAATTCCGTCCACGCTGCTGGCGGGAACATATTCCGGTGGCGTCAATTTCTCCAACGCCGCCAACATCTTTGCCGGCACTTTTTCCGGCAATGGCACAAATCTCACCAGCCTGAACGCGTCGCAACTCACCGGCGGCACCGTGGCCGACGCGCGGTTGACGACGAACGTCGCCCTGCTCAACCGCAGCCAGACGTTCACCGGCACGAACATTTTCACCGGCACCAATTTTTTCAACGGCGTCAACACCTTCACCAATCGCGGCAATTATTTTGTCGGCAGTTTTTTTGGCAACGGCCTCGTCGGCTGGCTGCCGGTGAGCGGCACTTACACCAACGCGATGGTGGATGCCGGCTATCTGCTGCTCAATCCCGGCCTCACCACCGTGCAGTTGCCGCCCGCCGCGCAGTTGACCGTCGGCGACATCGTGCGCATTTCCGGCGCGGGCGCGGGCGGCTGGCTCGTCCAGGAAAATCCCGGCCAGTCCATCCTCGGCAACTTCGCCAGTTACCACAATTCCTTCCTGCTGCCGGGTTCGACTGGCATTGACTGGCGGCGCGTGTGTTCCTCGGCGGACGGCAGCCGGATGTATGCGGGCGGCACCGTGGCCAATGGCGTTTATTACTCCACCGATTTCGGCCAGGCCTGGAGTCCGACCACCGTCTCCGGCAGCGGCTGGTTTTCCGTCGCCTGTTCGGCGAGTGGCAACATCGTTTATGCCGCACCCAACGGCGGTGCCAGCAAAATACAGGCGTCGTCCAACGGCGGATTGACGTGGACCTCCACCGGCAGTGCCGCGAATTGGACGGCCATCGCTTGTTCAGCGGACGGCAGCAAAGTCATTGCCGGGGCCACGAGTGGCGGACTTGCGCTTTCTTCCGGCAGCAGTCCGGCAAGCGGCTATTGGACCGCCGTGGCCAGTTCCGCCGATGGAAATAATTTCGCCGCCGCCCTCGGCAGCACCATTTACACCTCGGTCAACAGCGGTTCCTCCTGGCGGACACCGAGCAGCGTGCCAAACACTTGTTATGCCCTCGCCGCCGGCAGCGGATTGAAACTCGTCGCCGCCTACAATGGCGGCATCGCCACTTCCACCAATTTCGGCACGAGCTGGACAACCTCCGGCGCCGGTGCGGGTTTCTGGAGCTGTCTGGCCGGTTCGAGCGATTGCAACCGGCTCGTGGCCGGCGTCAGCAACGGACTGTTTTACGCCTCCGCGAATTTTGGCGCGACGTGGACGGCCCTCACCACCACCAACCAGTTTTGGTCGGGCGCGTGCCTGTCGGCGGATGGCACCAAGTTTGCCGCCACGGTCGCCACCACCGGCATCGCTGGCGGCATTTATCATTCCGGCGCCAGCGCGCAGCCCAACACCGTCAGCACCAACAGCACCATCGGCGGTAGCCAGGACGCGGCGGTGGAACTGCAATACCTCGGCAACGGCCAGTTCATGCCCGTCAGTTCATCCGGCCTGCTGTGGGCGAATTAAAAACAGCGGACGAAAAGGGCATCGCCCAAGGTGTGCGCCGAAAGTGCGGGCGCATGGCTGATTAACGTGAAACTTCTCCGGTATTGACTTTCAAATGGTTGGCTCGTGAATAAGCGGCCAAAGCTTATTTTTCAGTAAAGCGCCTTTGGTTTCCGGCGCTGCCAGAGGAAGCCCAGGCCGCCCAAGCCGAACAGACTTAAAACGCCCGGTTCGGGAATGGCCGTGGCGTCTATGGCATATTGAACATCAATGCCTGAAACATAATTCCAAGATGACCCATAATTACTGGAAAAAACGTATTGATCTACTCCAACCCAACCATCGCTTGGATTATAATGGGAGCTTGCATTCAATGCTCTATTCCACACATAGCCAAACGGCACGCCTGCGGTGCCACTGACAAACGGCGTTCCTGCGGTCAGCACAATGTAATAGAAGCTGTGTGGCGACAGCGTGATATTTGAATCATCGGTATAAGTATAAATCCCACTGGTCGCTGGGTCGGAAGAACCGCTCAAAGTGCCAAGCATGCTTCCGGGATTTAAGTTGGCACTGGCTGCATAAAACAAGGCTGTGAAGCCGCTGGGGCTGCCAAAAGCGTTTCCCATCTCCAATTGAATGGAGTTGAGAAAATATCCGCCGGCATTGGTTCCCGTTTGAAACGACGCTCCCAACCATGAATTGCTTCCCACGCCGATTTCGCTGCCGATCCCCTGGCCTAGGTTGGACAGGTAAACCGTGCCCTGCGCTTGAATGATTTGTGGAGCAAGTAGTCCAACTGCAAAAATGATAACTCCGTTTATGATGTGTTTTTTCATATAGTTTTCTGTTTTGTTTTATCACTTGAATTGTCATTTGACCACGCCGCCAAAATAGCCATAAGCATCATAAAATCCAAAGCCATAGACTTCTACGCCTACCGGCTGGGAACTGGTCACGGTATGCACGCCGCTATTCGTCAACGTGAGTTGCGCGCCGTAATAGCCGCTCGTTCCAATCGCCACGAAGTTGGTGGCTGGCACCGTTAACCCATCCACAAACGTGTTGGTTATCGCCGACTGGACCACAATGATGTTCAAGTAGTTTTCATCAAAACCTTCAGGGTAGTTACTTCCGTTACCAGGGATGTAAGCTGGTCCAGTAGTAACGATATTCGTTTCCAAACAGTGGCCGGTGGGCGGCAACAATATCTCACAAGGATCACCTTCATGTGTTGTTTCTGAATGATCATAATCCCCTCCATTAGCAAAATGCGCGACTTGAATCGGTTGATTGGCCTGAAATACTAGCGGCCCGTCAATGACCATCTCTAAAAATTCTCCCGACTGATTGGTGCCCGCCACCACGCCATTGGTCAATACAATGGTGTTGGTATAAGCCGCCAGCACACGATAAGTATCGCCATTCACCCGTCCAGCGAAGGACAGCGCCAGGGCTTCGGTGCCCCATGTCTCCACCGGCAGTTGCTCCTGCACCAGCGGATTTCCAGCGGCACCTTGCACATACGCCAAACTTGCTCCGGCCAGCACTACGATTGGCTTGTCCGACGTAACTAGCGTGCCGGTGACGTCATTTCCACCTTGCACCTGATAGGTCTCGCCAGTTTGCAGAATATTGGTATAAGGATAGGAACCGTCAGGTCCAAACAGGTCAGCGTCCGGTGATGGTATGATGGTGACGGTGGTGTTGTCTTCGGTCGCCACGATAGCCAATTGAGAATAGCCGTCGTAGCCGGGATACGCCATGACGCAGTAATTGGTGCCCAGCAGCGTCGTCGGATAACCGGTAAAGGCGGCGGTGGCAAACTGGTCATAGTCCAGCCCATAAACCGCCACCGGCGCGCTGGCGGTGATGTGGATGCCGTTCGTTTCCACCATGTCGTAATCAACCAGCATCACCGTCAGCGGAATACTGATATTAGTCACCGCTCCCGCCGCCACTGTGAAGAACTGGTTGACTAGCGGCACCTGGGCGCACAGGGTCGTCGGATACGGCCAATCGGGGTCGGGGTCTGGTCCCCAGTCCGTCGCACTCCCGTTAAGATTGGCCCCTGCTTTGTCATACAAAGAGGTGTAAACACCTGTGCCACCGTCATACGCGAGCATCAGCCACTCGCCGACTCCTTGAGCAATCACCCAATTCGTGCCGTAAACATAGCCGGTCGGATCGGTGACACCGAAATCATTCTGCTCCTGTGCCGTTAGGCTGGTCTCCACATAAGTCCCATTCACCGTGGTGTCGCCGCAGTTGGTCACGACCAAAATCGGGCCGTTGACCAGCAGTCCCGGCGTCGTCACCGTCCCGGTGGCTCCCGCCGGACTGGAGATGTAAAGTGACAATTCGTTATTGTTGTCATCATATAGACCACAAAAGGCCGTCCAGAAATTAGTGCCGAGTGAATCGTTTGCGATCAAGTCGTCCGGCTGGCGCAGCCGGTAAAAGCCCTGGGCATCGCTGGCATTGGGAACAATAAGATTGGTGGCTTGCGGATAACTGCGCAGCACCCACTGCCAATTCGTCGCTGGCGTCAGAAGGTTCGTGGTGTAAAGCAACTCATAAACTTCATTGGTGTCATTCGGCGGCGGATGAATCACCAGCGACGCCGTCTGGTTTGTGACCATGACCATTTCCAACCACAATAGGTTGCTGTTAATGATCATCGGACTGTAAGCTGGCGAGTAATCGTCGCCGCCATCGCCAGAACCATCTCCGCCCGGCGAAGGAGGAACATTCATGCCCATGGCCCGCATCCGCTGCCGGGCCGTTGCCGTCTGAATCTGCGTTATCAGATTGACCAGCGCGTTCGCCTGCGCCGTCAGCGCCGCCGCCGTGGTGCTGTCGGCCGCCGGTTCACCGCTCGTGTCCGCCACTAAAAACTGCCCCTCGGCGATGGCGTAAACCGGCAGGCCAATGGGCGAGCAAGGCAATGGAACTGCGCCGCCGGCTCCGCCAAGCCAGAAAGTCCCAAATTGCGGAACCTGATCCGGTGGCACCAATGGCAATCCCTGCGCGTCCGCGACTATGCTGACGATGGAATCTTCCGCCGCCGGTTGGGCCGACAATGATGCTGGCGCGGCGTGAAGGTTGAAAGCAGGGCCAAGAATGGCCCCCATTAGCAAGGCATATATTGTTCTCATGGTGTTTTTTAAGGAATTGCCGACAATACTAATTATTTCCCAGAAAGGATGCAAGCTAAAAAATAAAAGGTTATACAATGTGTTCACTTTAGCGGGTTCTTGGTTGCGTAATGAGGTGCCAAAAAATCTGCCACACAAGAAACTGATTGGGGAAGCCATTCGAAAGTATCGCAAGGCAGCCAAGATGAGCCAAGAAAAGCTCGCTGAAAAAGCGGATTTGCACCCGGTTTATTTTGGACAGGTCGAAAGAGGAGAACAAAGCGTGAGCGTTCATGCTTTGGTGAGAATTGCCAAAGTCCTTGGCTTAAAAGTGCGTGATTTGGTTCAAGATATTTAGCTTTTCCGATTTTGTTTTGTCATTTCAACCCGGCCTCGGTTTCTGATCTTGCGAGACCTTTGGCATCCGTCCGGCGTTGCACCCGCGCGAATCCGTGAAAATTTTAGGGTTGCCGGCGCAAAAATTTGCCCTGAAAATCAAGTTCTGGCGGCATGAGCCAGACTATGAGCGAAATCAAATTCAGTAAAAACTTCACGGACCACGCGGTTGCATCCGGCGCCAATGCCGGCTTTCAATTTGAGTTTAACTGCGAGCGCTGCGGCGATGCGTGGCGGGCGGAATTTGTTCCTTATCGTGGTGAACAGACTTCGAGTTGGCTGGGCAAGGCGGCGGGCATGTTTGGCGGGGTTTTGCGCGACGCCAGTTCCGCAGTCGAAGGCCTGGCGCAGGCCGGCTATGGCAAGGCGCATGATGCGGCGTTTGCCGCCGCCATTGAACAGGCCAAAAATCATTTCCATCGTTGTGCGCGCTGCATGAAGTTCGCCTGCGACGCTTGCTGGAACAAAGACAAGGGGCTGTGCCGCGACTGCGCGCCGGATGCCGAGGTGGAAATTGACGCCGCCCGCGCGGCCGGCGAAGTGGAGGTCGCCCGCGAAGCCGCGCAGTCCGAAGGCAAGAATCTCGGACAAAAAATGGATGTCAAACGCGACCGGCAACTGGTCTGTCCACAGTGCAACGCCGAAACCCACGGTGCGAAATTCTGTCCGGAATGCGGCTGCAAACTCGCCGTCCTCTCCCAGTGCCCGAAATGCTCCGCCGAAGTTTCGCCCGGCGCGAAATTTTGTCCCGAATGCGGCGACAAATTAATCTGACCGCCGGCCGCCGCCCGGACGGAGCGCACGGCAAGACTGGCGCAATTATTTTTTGGCCAGCGCCGCGCCCACGGCATTTTCCAGCTCTTCGCCCCGCAGTTCTTTGCCGATGACCTTGCCGTCCGGGCCGACCAGCACGGCGAAGGGAATGGCTTCCACACCGTATTTCACGGCGAGCTTGTTGCTCCAGCCCTGGCCGTCAAAAAACTGCGGCCACGTCATGCCGTCCTGCTGTTTGAGAAAGGCATCCAGTTTTTCGCGGTCGGAATCAAGGCTCACGCCGATGATGTCAAAGCCCTGGCGGTGATGTTTCTGGTAGGTCGCAATCACGTTCGGCAGTTCGGCGCGACACGGCCCGCACCACGTCGCCCAAAAATCCACCAGCACCACCTTGCCCTTGAGCGCGCCGACGGACAGCGGCTGGCCGTTCAAATCTTTTTCTGCAAAGTCCGGAAAGGCATTTCCAGCCGCGAGACCGTCCTGAATTTTTTTCGCGGCGGACTGTTTGTCCAGCGACGCGAGAATCTTGTCGGTGTTCTGGCCGATTTTCGTGTCCGGGTAACCCGCCTTGATCTGCTTGATGAGCGCCGCGCCTTTGGCGTCATCCTTGATCACCTGCAGATAAAGCAGCGCCTTCATGTAGACGATCTGCGCCGCCTCGTCCGTCTTGGCCCCCTTCTCACTGGCGACGAGCGCGTCGAAACTTTTGAGTTCGTCCGCGAGGTCGGCCTCGGTGTCTTTGCCGGCGCTGATCTTGGCCTGGACTTTTTCCACCAAGGCGTGCAACTGGGTCTGCATCGGCGTCAGGCTGGGTGCCTCCTGGGCGTTGAGGTTTGTTTGGGCGCACAAAAGCGCGCCGACCGCCAGCGGGAGCAATGATTTGATTTTCATGTAATTCAAGAAGCCGACTTTCCCATGTTTTTGAACGCAGGGCAACTTTTTTTCAAACTGTCTTTTGAACCGCGTTTTTGTGGGGCGGATTTTCCCACCCAAAAAATCCTTCAGGAAACGATGCTGCCGCGTGTGTTTCAACGCGTGCAATTTCAAGGCCGGCAGTTTCTTCCGCAATGATTTTATAAAATTCACAGCGGCTGGTGGTGGATGTGCTGGTGCGCGGCGGAGATGAAGCCCTTGAACAAGGGATGCGGCTGGTGCGGCTTGCTCAAGAATTCCGGGTGGAACTGGCTCGCAATGAAAAACGGATGGTCTTTCAGCTCGATGACTTCCACCAGTTTGCCATCCGGCGACAGGCCGCTGAAAACAAATCCCGCCTTCTCGAATTTTTCGCGGTAGGCGTTGTTAAATTCGTAGCGGTGGCGGTGGCGTTCGTTGATGACAAACGAGCCGTAAAGGTGCCCCGCCTTGGAGCCAACCGCCAACTGGCAGGGCTGCGAGCCGAGCCGCATCGTGCCGCCCTTTTTCGTGACGCGCGTCTGTTCGTCGAGCATAGCGATGACGGGATTGGGCGTGTGCAGATCGAATTCGGTCGAGTGCGCCTTGGGCATTTTCAAAACGTTGCGCGCGAATTCAATCGTCGCGATCTGCATTCCGAGGCAGAGGCCGAGATACGGGATTTTATTTTCGCGGGCGTATTGCGCGGCGAGAATTTTTCCCTCGACGCCGCGTTCGCCGAATCCGCCGGGCACTAAAATTCCGCCCAGCCCGCGCAACATTTTTTCCGCGCCGTCTTTTTCGATTTCCTCGGCGTCTACTTGCACGATTTCCACGCCGCAATCATTGCCGATGCCGCCGTGGATGATCGCCTCGTAGACGGATTTATACGCGTCCTGCAAACCGATGTATTTGCCGACGACGCCGACGCGCACGCGATGTTGCGGCGCGATGAGTTTGCGGATGATTTCCTGCCAGTGCGCCATGTTCGCGACGGGCGTGTCGAGATGTAACAGTCGGCAGACCAGGTCGTCCACGCGCTCGCGTTGCAGCATCAGCGGCACTTCGTAAATGGAATGGTCAACGTCCTTTTCCTCGATCACGGCTTCGAGCGGGACGTTGCAGAACATGGAAATTTTCTGGCGCAATTCCTTGTCAAGCGGTTTTTCGCAACGGCAAACCAAAACGTGCGGCATGATGCCGATTTCGCGCAGCTTGGCGACGGATTGCTGCGTGGGTTTCGTTTTCAATTCGCCCGCCGCCTTGATGAACGGCACATAAGTGACGTGCAGAAAAATTGCGTTGTTGTAACCGACTTCGAGCGCGAACTCGCGGATGGCTTCGAGGAACGGCAGGCCTTCGATGTCGCCGGTCGTGCCGCCGATTTCCGTGATGATGACGTCGGCCTTGGATTTTTCCGCGAGCGCGTGGATGCGATTTTTGATTTCGTCCGTGACGTGCGGGATGACCTGAACCGTTTTGCCGAGATATTTTCCCTCGCGCTCGTTGTTGAGCACGGTCTGATAAACCTGGCCGCTCGTAAGATTGTTCATGCGCGTCAGCTTGACGTTCGTGAACCGCTCGTAATGGCCGAGGTCGAGGTCGGTCTCCGCGCCGTCGTCGAGCACGTAAACTTCGCCGTGCTGATACGGATTCATCGTGCCGGGATCAACATTGAGATATGGATCGAACTTCTGGAGCGTGACCTTGAGGCCGCGATTTTCGAGCAGCGTGCCGAGCGCGGCGGCCGTCAGGCCCTTGCCCAACGAACTCACCACGCCGCCGGTTACAAAAATAAATTTCATGGCAAAATTCTAACTGTAAAAAATGCAAAAAAAGATCATGAAAATAAAATTTTTCTTTCAAAATATATTTCAACCGGCCTTGGCTGCGCAAATGACAGGATGGTCAGGACCGGCTTCGGCCACAGCACCGGGATCGCGATCGGGAAAATGGCTGGATTTGCGGCTCAAACAAGGCTTTTCTACGATAAACCAACTTGCCAGCGCCAAAAGCATGACGATTGGAGTAACACTGACAAACATGATCCACGGAGTTCTTACTCCCAACGCGGCTTCAATCTGCTGGATGGGAAAGGCGTAAAGATAGACGCCGTAAGACAAATCCACTTTTCGCGTCCACGCCATTGACGGAATTTGCATGGCATAACCGATCCACAAAATCAGATAGCAGGCCATCAATTCCATCAGCAAAACTCCGTGTTGCGGCCAGCAGGTTGCACCCGCCCAAAACGCGAGCGCGGCCAGGGCAAAATCTCTGCGGATCGAAATTTTGTCACGCCACAGCCAGACGCAACTGCCGGTCAGAAAAAAAATCGTGAAACGCCAGTGATAATCTCCATCTTGAAGATGCCAAAAAACATAGCAGGTCATGCTCCACAACAAAAACGCGAGCAACCAGCGGCGATGCTTGAAGCAGCCCCATAGACCGACGACGGCCACGAACAAATAGCAAACGAATTCCCATTGAATCGTCCAGAGCGAGCCATTCGCATAACAGGGAAACGGATTTTTGAGAAAAATCCAATCAACGTCCACAACACCGCCGGCACCAAAATAAAGCGCATCGGTGTATCTGCCCAATTTCAACAAATCAGCAAACGGATGATCTGCAAAAGCCAGCGCAGCCAAAATTCCAAACGCCAGTCCGCAAAAATAACCGGGATAAATCCGCAGCATCCGTTTGCGCAAATAATCGCCCATGGATTTTGAATTGAACCAGCTTGCAGTGATGAGCATCCCGCTGATGAAGAAAAAAAGGTCAACCGCCACCGAGCCAAAAGTTGCCGCGCCGTTGGAAAATTCCGAAAGCGGATCCGCTTTTTGGACAAGCGAAAGCGGATAACTATGGGAGAAAATAACCATCACCGCCAGCAACAGCCGGATGGCATTCAGGTTATTGCCTCGACCCGCCACAAGCGCTCCAAGCTTTTTTGTCGAAGGCATAAAATTCAGTGCTCCGGATTTTTTGGACAGCGAATTTTTATTTTTCCAAAAGCTTCTCAACTTTCATTACATCATCCGGCAAATCCACGCCCACGCTGTCGTAATC
>Ga0075522_10001933_pt1 | contig 15565 bp, 9 predicted proteins | sample NGEPerA_FD_74796 | JGI IMG/M metagenome (GOLD analysis project Ga0075522, IMG submission 74796) | Arctic peat soil microbial communities from the Barrow Environmental Observatory site, Barrow, Alaska, USA - NGEE PermafrostL2-A | ecosystem: Environmental > Terrestrial > Soil > Wetlands > Peat ... | reverse complement strand
CGGTTTTGCCGTCAAGCGCGTCGATCCGCTTCTTGAGCGCCTCCAGTCCGAACGCGCCTTCCGCCACCGTGAAGGCGCGCGCCACTTCCGCGCCGCTCGCCCCCGACATTTCCATCATGCGGGCGACGAACACCGGCCCCGCCAGATTGACGATGCGGTTGGCCAGGGTGGTGGAAATGATTTCGCGCTTGAGGCGATGCTGGGGAAGTTCGGCTGCGAAAGTGGTGGCCGCCTGTGTGGGGAAATAGGCGGCGAGCGTGACGGCGAAAGCGGGATCGTCGGGCAGCGTGCTTTCCAATATCTCCGCGTCCAGGTCGAGTTTGGCATAGGCCATCAATATGGCCAGTTCGGGCCGGGTGAGACCCTTCTTGTCATTCTCCAATTTCTGGATGTCGGCATCATTGGGCAGGAATTCGACGGCGCGGTCGAGCTTGCCCTTGGCTTCCAGGGCGCGGATATAGCGGGCATCGGCGTCGATATCGCGCGCCGCTGCCGTCTCGGCCACCGACAGAGCCAGGGTCTGGTCGTAATTGTCGGCCAGGACCAGGCTTGCAACCTCGTCCGTCATGCTGATCAGAAGGGCATCGCGCTTGGGTCCGTCGATCTCGCCGCGGCGATAAGGGCCCGAAAGCAGGATCTTCAAATTCACTTCGTGATCCGAGGTGTCCACGCCGGCGGAATTGTCCACCGCGTCGGTGTCGATGCGCCCGCCGGCGCGGGCATATTCGATGCGTCCCAACTGGGTGACGCCCAGATTGGCGCCTTCGCCGATCACTTTGGCGCCCACTTCGGTGCCGTTGATGCGCACCGCGTCATTGGCGCGGTCGCCCACTTCCAGATTGGACTGCGAGGCGCCCTTGACGAAGGTGCCGATGCCGCCGAACCAGAGCAGATCGACCTTGGCCTTGATCAGCGCCTTGATCAGCGCCAGCGGCGAAAGCTTGGCGTCCTTGGTGCCGATCAGCGCCTGAACTTGGGACGTGAGCGGGATTTCCTTCAAGGTACGGGCGAAAATGCCGCCGCCCGGTCCCAGCAGATCGCGATTGTAATCGTCCCAGCTGGAGCGGGGCAGATCGAACATGCGCTGGCGCTCGGCGAAGCTTTTGGCCGGGTCGGGATTGGGGTCGAGGAAAATATGGCGGTGATCGAACGCCCCCACCAGCTTGATATGCTTGGACAGAAGCATGCCGTTGCCGAAGACGTCGCCCGACATGTCGCCCACGCCCACCACGGTGAAATCCTCACTCTGGATGTCGCGGTCCATCTCGCGGAAATGGCGCTTGACCGCTTCCCAGGCCCCGCGCGCGGTGATGCCCATCTTCTTGTGGTCGTAGCCGTGGCTGCCGCCGCTGGCGAAAGCATCGCCCAGCCAGAAGCCGCGGCCCTCGGCGATGCCATTGGCGATGTCGGAGAAAGTCGCGGTGCCCTTGTCGGCGGCGACCACCAGATAGGGATCGTCCTCGTCATGGCGCACCACTTTGGGCGGCGGCACCATCTCGCCGTCAGGCTTGAGATTGTCGGTGACGTCGAGCAGAGCGTTGATCAGCATCTTGTAGGCGGCCACGCCCACGCTCATGAACTGGTCACGGGTGGGATTGGCGGGCATGGTCTTGGGATAGAAACCGCCCTTGGCGCCCACCGGCACGATCACCGCGTTCTTGACCTGCTGCGCCTTCACCAGGCCTAGAGTCTCGGTGCGGAAATCTTCCCTGCGGTCCGACCAGCGGATGCCGCCGCGCGCTACCTTGCCGAAGCGCAGATGCACGCCTTCCATCAGCGGCGAATAGACGAAAATCTCGCGCCAGGGCCGGGGCGCGGGCAGCTCGTCGAGCTTGGCCGAATCCAGCTTGATGGCGATCTCACTCACGCCGTCCTGGTAGTAATTGGTGCGCAGGATATTGAGGATCACATTGCGGAAGCGGCGGATGATGCGGTCGTCATCCAGGCTGGGCACTTCGGCCAGCGCGGATTCGATTGTTTCCGATAATTTCTTGGCGTCCGATTCCGAATGCGATTTCGGATCCAGCCCGGCATGAAACAACGCCGTGAGAAGACCCGCGATCTCGGGATTTCGAGTGAGCGCCTGCTCCATATAGTCCTGGCTGAAGGGAAAGGCGGCCTGGCGCAGGAATTTGGCGACCATGCGCAAGATCACCACATCGCGCCAATCCAGCCCCGCCCCGATCACCAGCCGGTTGAAGCCGTCGCTTTCCGCGGCGCCACCCAGCACGGCGTGGAACACGTCCTGAAGCGGCTTCTTGATCTCTCCGAGCCCGGCGGCATGGCCGTCGGCCCGCTCCATCTGGAAATCCAGGATGGCGCTTTCCTCGGTCCAGCCATCGTCGCGTTTGAAGCGGACCGCATAAGCGTCTTCAGCGATCACTTTCAGTCCCAGATTCTCGAACACCGGCAGCGAGACCGAGAGGGGAAGCACATCGCCCAGCACATAGAGTTTGAGCCTGAGCGCGCTGTGGGCGTCGTTGGCCTCGCGATAGGCGCGCGCTTCGACCTTGAGCCCGCCTTCGCGGCTGGTCAGATTCTCCAATATCTCCAGATCCGCCGCTGCTTCCGCCGGCGAGAAGACCCCGCGATAGCCGGGGGTGAATTGCGCCGCTCGCGCATTAAGGCGGCGCAGGCCCTCCGCGCGCCCATGACGGGCTGACAGTGCTTCGAGGAAAGCATCGTCCCAGGTCTTGATGGCATCAGCGATCTGCTGTTCCAGCCCGCGGATATCGACATTGGGCCGGGGACTGCGGTTGCGGCCGATGATGTAATGGATGCGCACCAACGCGCTTTCATCGTCGATCGCGGGGATCGAGGCCGACATCCGCCCGTCCAGGGCTTTGGCCAGGATGGCGTGAATTTTTTCCCTGAGGTCCCCCGTGATGTGATCGCGCGGGGCGAACAGCAGGGCCGAGACGAAACGGTCGAAGCGGTCGAACCGCAGGAACAGCTTCACCTTGGGCCGTCCGCCCAGGCGCAGGATGCCCATCGCGGTCTCGAACAATTCGTCTTCGGAGATCTGGAACAGCTCGTCGCGGGGAAATGCGTCCAGGATGTGCGCCAGCGCCTTGCCGTCATGGCTGGCGGGGGCAAGACCCGCGCGCGCCATCACCGCGACGCATTTGGTGCGCAGCAGCGGCACTTCGCGGGTGGGAAGGCTGTAGGCGCTGGAGGTGAAGAGGCCGACAAAGCGGCGCTCGCCGTTGAAGCGGCCCTGGGCGTCGAAGGTCTTGACGCCTACATAGTCCATATGGGCGCGGCGGTGGACCATGCTGCGGGCGTTGGATTTGGTGATGATCAAAGGCTCGGGCTGGTCGAGATAGGTGCGCACGTCCGCGGTCAGCGCCGGGCGCTCCGCGCTCTGGCGGATCACCCGCGCATCCTCATCGGAGAGCGCACCCAAGCCGCTGCCAGGCACCGGATCGAGCCTGCCATGCTCGCCATCGTCATGCAGCGCGTAATCGCGCGCGCCCAGGAAGGTGAAATAATTGTCGCCCAGCCAATCAAGGAAAGCCAAATCCTCGCTGATATCGGTGCTGCTGCCGGCGTTCATGGGCGGATGGGCCGCCAGTCCGGCGCGCGCTTCCTTCAAGCGCGCCAGCATCTTCTTCCAATCCCTCACCGTGTCGCGGCCCTGGGCGAAGCTGGCGGTGAGATTGTCGATCAGCGCCTTGGCGGCGGCTTCGTTCAAATTCGCATCCACCACCAGCAGGATCACGCTGATGGATTTGCCGTTCACTTCCAGGATGGGATGGAACGCAGCGCGGATGCGCGCGCCCGACGCCACGGCCGCGGCCAGCGCGGTGTCGAACAGGAAAGGCCGGTCGTCATTGACGGCAACGACGACGCATTCGGGATCCTGGACATCTTCGCAAGGAAGCACGCTCACTTCGATCGCGCCCGCCTGGTGCTTCTGCGCCTCGCCCAGTGCCGACCGCGCCAATGACGCCAGCGCATTGGCGTTGCTGCGGGTAACATCTTCGCTGGCCGCGCCGGCGAACAGCGCGTCGAAGAATTTCCGCTCGTCCTCTTTTTTCAGAAGCGCCCGCGCTTCATGGAGCAGGGCCTTTGCCGCTTCGTCTTCGGAATGAGGCAGGTCATGGACGGTCATGGAATTCTCGCTGGAGTGGGGCTCGCATGGCTGGGGAAGAGGTTAGGACGCCGCCATTATGCTTGCGCGACATAAACGAATTGGGCGCGGGAATTTCAGCTCTGGGCGGGAGGTCAGCCCTGACGGAGAGCGGCAGAATGGGGCTCGCGATTGCGCAAAAGAGCACCACTGAACAATCCCCATTGCAGGATCAAAATCAAGCTCATGTCGAGCTCGACATGAGGAAAGCCGCGGATCAGCGCCGCGCCGATCACCATAAGGCCCGCAGGGACCAGGAAAAATGTGAAGCCCGCGGCATCGGGAAGGAGAAACGCCAGCGCCACGCCGGGAAGGGCGACGAAAAGAAGGACCGCCAGGGTCCCCGGATCGGCTGGCAGGACCAGGAAGGCGCCCGCACCCCAGGCAAAGCCCATGTATAGAAAGACCATGCGGAGTTCTTTTGCCCGGACGGATGGCGCTCCGGAAAACAGGGCGGCATGGGTGCGGATATAGCATTCCAAAAGCGCCAAGACGCCGACCAGGATCATCAGCGCCCAGGAGAAATCGCGGCCGATGGTTTCGGTTCGGCCCAGAAAAAGCACCAGGGCGCTCATCAGCATGAACAGGAAGGCAGCATGAACCGATGACGCCAAAAAGCGCCCCAGGCGGCTGGTCTCCCTGGACTCGCGATGAAGGCGGGCGAGTTTATCCAGCGCATCCAGCGGCAGGCTGGAAGACAGAAGACGCGAATGATCGTCGTCCGTAAGCGCCATGGCCCCCGAAGTCCAAAGAATCACAGACGGTTCCAGGCTCGACCAGCCTGGTTAACAAGACCTTAATAAGGCCCGACGCCGTGATTCGCGCGAGCAGCATGTTATCCGCTTTGGTGATTTTCGACTTGGAATTCACGGCCTGGCCCGATTCCATGGCCGGCCATTGGCTGGCGCCCGGCCAGTTCAAGGAAGTGGTGCAGATCGGCGCCGTGCGTCTTGAGACGGAAAGCCTTGCCGTCACCGCCAGCTTCGATTGCCTGGTCAAGCCCCGCATCAATCCCGTGTTGTCGGATTATTTCCAGCGCCTCACCGGCATCACCAATGCGCGCCTGGCGAAAGAGGGCGTGGATTTCGAAACCGCCTATCGCCGCTTTGTTGCCTTTGCCCACGGCGACACGATTGCCGCTTTCGGCCATGACGAATGGGTGCTGGACGACAATGTCCGCCTCTATGGCCTGAAAAATCCGCCCGCGCGTCCGCCCTTTCTGGAATTGCGGGGATGGTTTGACCGCCATGGCGTCAATCCCAAACGGCTTCATTCCTGCGACATCGGACCTTTGCTGGGTGTTCCATTCGAAGGCCAGATTCATGACGCGCTGTGCGACGCCCGCTCTATTGCGGGAGGGATGACTGTCCTCATCAAACGGGGCGCGAAACTAACTCTCTAGAAGCTTGGTCGTGACCTGCCTCCCTTGCGCGCGCGAAGCGCGCTGGCAGGGGAGGTGCCCGTAGCTGGCCCTCGGGCCAGCGAAGGGCGGAGGGGTAATCAAACTAGGCGGGCTCTTGAAGAGCGAGCAACTTTCCTAAAGCGTAAGCGATCGCGCGGGAGGAAGCGCGGCCCGCCGCGCCGGAAGACGGCACGAAGCTCACCAGCAAGGTGTGACCGGAAATCGCGATGGTCGGCTTGTCGCCTTCCACGATGCGCACCTGGTCGAAGCGCTGGGTGAAGGCGGCCCGTCCCGCCGGGGTGCCGATGATGCGCTCGATGCCCATCTCGCTATTGACCAGGGTATCAAAGGCATAGGCGCGGGCATCGTCGCCGCCCTTGACCACCGCGGCGTCGGCCGAGAAATGCAGCTTCAGATGCTGGGTATAGTTGAGATGGCTTTCCTCATCCGACAGCGCGGTGGCGAGGCTGGCGACAGGAACCGCCAGTCGGGGCGGGATGGCAGCGTCCCCGGTGCGCGTCGCCGGCAAGCCGCCTGGCGCGTCCTGGGTGTAGAGCGTGACCCCGCCCCACACCGAAATCTTCAGGGCGATGGCGCCGGTATCGTATTTGAGTTCCCGCCCACCCAGCGCGATCCGGTCGCCATAGAGGATGAAATTCTCTGGGCTGCCGTCGAAGCGCAGCAGATATTTGTCGCCATAAGAAATGAGCGTGAAATTGACATCGTCGGCAGCGCTGTAGCTGCCCGCCGCCACATCGCTCACCTTCTGCGCCGACAATCTGGCAGCCATCGGATCGGAAGGCTCTTGCGCCAATACGGTTTGCCCAGCCCCCACAAACAAAAGGCCAAGCAGAAGGAGAAACGCGTGTGCACTCATCGCTTTTTCTTGCCCCGGCTCGCACCCATCCCGCCCGGAAGAATGATGTGCGAATCGGGCGATTTTAAGCCGGAAAAGGCGGCAATCGTGCCCAAACGCTATCTTTTCGCGGCGAATTTGACTAAATCCGGCGCGACCGAACAAGGCTCTACCCGCTCAGAGGGAGCATCCCGTGAAGACACAGACCAGCAGCCACCCCGACAGCTTCAAATGCCGCCGCACCCTAAAAGTGGGAAGCAAGACCTACGTCTATTTCAGCTTACCGCACGCGGAAAAAAGCGGCCTCAAGGGCATCTCCAAGCTGCCTTACTCGATGAAGGTGCTGCTCGAAAATCTGCTGCGTCACGAGGATGGCCAGACCGTCAAAGCCGACGACATCCGGGCCGTGCATACCTGGCTCAAGACCAAGACCTCGGATCGCGAGATCGCCTTCCGCCCGGCGCGGGTCTTGATGCAGGACCTCACCGGCGTGCCGGCGGTGGTGGATCTGGCGGCGATGCGCGACGCCATGAAGACTCTGGGCGGCAATCCCGAGAAGATCAATCCTTTGGCCGAAGTCGATCTGGTGATCGATCACAGCGTGATGGTGGACAATTTCGGGGCCAAGGATTCCTTCAAGAAGAATGTCGTCATCGAATATGAGCGCAACAAGGAACGCTATGCCTTCCTGCGCTGGGGTCAGCAGGCATTCGCCAATTTCCGCGTGGTGCCGCCCGGCACCGGCATCTGCCATCAGGTCAATCTGGAATATCTCGCCCAGACGGTGTGGACGCGCAAAGGCAAGGACGGCGGCAAGGCGGTCGAATTCGCCTTCCCCGACACGGTGGTGGGCACCGACAGCCACACCACCATGATCAACGGCTTGGCGGTGTTGGGCTGGGGCGTGGGCGGCATCGAAGCGGAAGCGGCGATGCTGGGCCAGCCGATCTCGATGCTGATACCGGAAATCGTGGGCTTCCGGCTCACCGGCAAATTGCGTGAGGGCGTCACTGCCACCGATCTGGTGCTCACCGTAACCCAGATGCTGCGCAATAAAGGCGTGGTGGGCCGCTTTGTCGAATTCTTTGGCCCGGGCCTGGATGAGATGTCGCTGGAAGACCGCGCCACTATCGCCAACATGGCGCCGGAATATGGCGCGACCTGCGGCTTCTTCCCGGTGGACGGCGAAACCCTGCGCTATCTCAAGAACACGGCGCGAACCAATGGCCGCATCGCCCTGGTGGAAAAATACGCCAAGGCGCAGGGCCTTTATCGCACCAGGAAGAGTCCCGATCCGGTCTTCACCGACACGGTGTCGCTGGACATGAATGATGTCGTACCGTCGATGGCGGGACCGATGCGGCCGCAAGACCGCGTCGCGCTTTCCGACGTGGCCTCCAGTTTCGCCGATCACCTGATCAATACCTACAAGAAGGGCGCGTCCGCGAACACGAAAGTCCAGCTGGAAGGTTCAAAGGCTTCAATCGGCCATGGCGATGTGGTGATCGCCGCGATCACTTCCTGCACCAACACCTCCAATCCGTCGGTGATGATCGGCGCGGGCCTGGTGGCGCAAAAAGCCGTCAAGCGCGGGCTCAAGGTCAAGCCGTGGGTGAAGACCTCGTTGGCGCCCGGCAGCCAGGTAGTGACCGACTATCTGAAGAAGGCGGGCGTGGACAAATCGCTCGACAAGCTCGGCTTCACTCTAGCGGGCTATGGCTGCACCACTTGTATCGGCAATTCCGGGCCTTTGCCCGATCCCGTCACCAAGGCCGTGACCGAGTCCGATCTGGTGACCGCGGCGGTGATCTCCGGCAACCGCAATTTCGAAGGCCGCGTCCATCCCTTGGTGCGGGCCAATTATCTTGCTTCGCCCATGCTGGTGGTGGCGTATGCCCTGGCCGGTTCGGTGAATGTCGATCTCGCCAAGGAGCCGGTGGGCTATGACAAGAAGAACAAGCCGGTCTATCTCAAGGACATCTGGCCCAGCTCAATGGAAATCGCCGCCACGATCCGCAAGGCGGTCAAGGCCTCCAGCTTCAAGTCACGCTATGGCGACGTCTTCAACGGCGACGCCAACTGGAAGAAGGTCAAGCTGGTCAAGGGCCAGACCTATCAATGGGACATCGGCTCGACCTATGTGAAGAACCCGCCCTATTTCGAGGGCATGAAGCTCGAGCCCGCGCCGGTCAAGGACATTCGGAGCGCGCGTGTGCTGGCGCTGTTCGGGGATTCCATCACCACCGACCACATCTCCCCCGCCGGCAACATCAAGGCGACGTCACCCGCCGGCGTCTATCTGCAGGAACGCCAAGTGAGCCAAAAGGATTTCAATTCCTATGGCTCGCGCCGCGGCAATCACGAAGTGATGGAGCGCGGCACCTTTGCCAATATCCGCATCAGGAACGAGATGATGGGCGGCAAGGAAGGCGGCAACACCATCTATTACCGCGACCTCAACGGCGAGGGGCAGCAAATGTCCATCTTCGACGCCGCCGAAGCCTACAAGAAAGACGGCCTGGACACCGTGGTGGTGGGCGGCAAGGAATATGGCACCGGTTCGTCGCGCGACTGGGCGGCCAAGGGCCCCAAACTGCTCGGCGTGCGCGCGGTGATCACCGAAAGCTTTGAGCGCATCCACCGCTCCAACCTTATCGGCATGGGCGTGGCGCCGTACTGCTTCGAGGCGGGCAAGAGCCGCAAGGATTACGGCTTCACCGGCCGCGAGACGGTGGACATTCCCGGCCTCTCCGGCGACATCAAGCCCCGCATGCGGATCGAGGCGACCATCCATCGCCCCGATGGCTCGACCGCCAAGCTGCCGCTGGTCTTGATGATCCTCACCGCCGATGAAGTGGCATATTTCAAGAATGGCGGAATCCTGCCCTACGTACTGCGCAACCTGATCGCCGCATAGAGCGGTTCCAGGAAAAGTGTGCAGCGTTGGTACGCTGCCGCTACCAACTCCGTTCGGAACCGCGACAAAACAAAGGCGCTGGCGGATTCAAAAAAAGCCATGCGGGGCGCATAATCGTCTGGCATGGCTTTTTCATTTGATTCGCTTTCGTTCGATCTTCTGGGCGCACTGGCGCTTCTGGCCGTCAGCATCTGGAGTTGGCGGATGGCGCGGGGATTGCGCGCACAGGCCCGAATTCCTCTGCGCTTCGCCGCCGTGCTACTGGCCGCGTTCGCGGCGTCATTGGCGGTGCCGGCGCCGGGTCTTGCTTTCAATGTGATGCTGCTGACGGCAGGCGTGGCAGGGGTGGCGCTGGCTCTGGCGTTCTGCTTTCGCCAAGGCGCGCCGCAATGGCTTTCCGCGACCGCGCTGGCGGTCGCCTTCGTTACCGGCCTGATCGCATCCCTGGCGGCGATGCCGCTGCTGGCGTTTGCCGGTGTGGCCGCCGCCGGCGCCTATATTCTGTCGGCGTGCCCTTCGCGCGCGCGGGACAATCTTCGCGGGGGCCTTGCCGCCATGCTGGGCGCGGCGGCGCTGCTTCTGGGCAGCCTGGCAATGCTGGATGGCGGACTTGCCCAGGTGGCTTTGTTCTTCGCCGCGGCGCTGGGCCTGGTGACGCGCGCGCTACAGAAACCGGTCGAAGATCCGGATGCGCGCATAGAGCTCCTTGTAAGCGGCAAGCGCGCCTGAGCGTTTCTGCTCGGGATCGGGCAGGAGCTGGCCCAGCAATTGGGTGATGAAAGTTGGAGTAAAATTAAAATCAGATTGCGCGTTTCGTATTGGGACATCGATAGCTGTCCCGGAATGAGCCAGGGTTTCCTCGGCTTGTTCTTGTGAAACCTGCGCATCATTATCCCCCTGCTCAGGCAGGCTCGCGCGCAAGCCGCTGGAGGCTTTGAGCTTTTGCGCTTCGCTGGCGCGCTTCGCCGCCGCCCGAACAGCGTTAGAAGAAGACGAAGAGATGGGGCCGACAAGGCTCATAGGCGGGAAAACGCAAGGCCCGGGCCATAGGACCGTCTTAGTATTGCTTACCCCTTTTTTAAGTGGTGCGCCGCCATACTCGCGCCTGGGTAAGGCCAAAAAAGGCTAGGCCAAAAAGGCCAGGATGGTGGATTTTGTTTCAGAAAACTCTGCATAGGGTTGCGGACGCGCGCGCCCAAATGGGTGCCGTTCATGAGAACGCACGCCTAAGGCTTGCCTCGCAGGCAGCCCGGGTGGTGGTGATGGATTGGCAGGTCGCCGAAGACCGCGTCCAATGGGACGGCGCCATCGACATTCTGCCTTTTTCGACAGCAGAGGGAACGGCGCAGGCGCTGCTCGACACGGTGACGCGCGCAGGCCGCGACGAGCTGACCGCCGTGCTGGAAGACCGCTCGCCCTATTCCTCGCAATTCGAGCTCAATCTGGAAGTGGCGTCGGCCATGGGCGCGGTGGGTTTTACTTTCGCCGGCACGCGCGTGGCCGACAATGAAGGCCGCACCGAGCGGGTGATCGGCATGCTGCGCGAAACCACCGAGAAACAGCGTGAGATACAGCGTCTCACTTATCTTGCCACCCGCGACGAGTTGACGGGCCATCTCAACCGCAACGCGCTGCGCATCGAGCTTCAGATGGTGATCTCGCGCGCGATGCAGGAAAGCCGGCACTGCGCCTTCCTGGTGGCCTCGATCGACCGGCTGGCCATGATCAATGACGGTTACGGCTTCGACGCCGGCGACGAAGTGATCGTGGGCGTGGGCGAACGCGTGGCCAAGGGGCTGCGCACCCACGACATTATCGGCCGCACTGCCGGCAACAAATTCGGTGTCATCCTCAAAAATTGCAAAGAGAGTGAGATCACCATCGTCGCTCAGCGGCTGCGGCGCGCGGTGCGCGATCACGCCGTCGAGACCAAAGCCGGTATGGTCTTCGCCACCATCTCGGTGGGCGCGGTGTGGCTGCCACTGGCCGCCGCCAACAGCCAGGACGCGATGCTGCGCGCCGAACAGGCGCTGGAACGGGCCCGCGCCAATGGCCGCGACGGCTTCGCCGTCTATGCGGAATCCCAGCAGCTCGAGACCGCGCGCCTAAAGCAAATGGGCATCGCCGATGAGGTGGTACAGGCGCTCAAGGAGAACCGGATCCGGCTGTCCTATCAGCCCATCATCGCAGCGGGCAGCCGCAAGCCCACCCATTATGAATGTTTGCTGCGGATGATCCGCCCGGACGGCGCGATCATGAATGCGGGCTATTTCGTGCACGCGGCCGAACAGATGGGCATCGTCCATCTGGTGGACCGTTTCGCGCTGGAAAAAGCGGTGGGCGTGCTGGAGCGGCATCCCCATTTGGTCCTGGGTGTCAATGTCTCGGGTATGGCGGCATCCGATCCTGCGTGGCTGCAAGGCTTTATCGATTATGTGAAAGACCATGGCGCGGTGGCGAACCGGCTGGTGGTGGAATTGACCGAAACCGCCTCGCTCGCCCAATTCGAGGAGAACGCCCATTTCGTCTCGCAACTGCGCGAACTCGGTGTCAAAGTGGCGATCGACGATTTCGGCGCCGGCTTCACGTCATTCCGCAATCTGCAGATGCTGCATGTCGATGTGGTCAAGATCGACGGCTCTTACGTCAAGGACCTGTCCGTGAGCCCGGAAAACCAAGTTTTCGTGCGCACCCTCACGGGCCTAGCCAAGAATTTCGACATGAAAGTCGTGGCCGAATGGGTGGGTTCGGACCGGGACGCCGCGCTCCTGGAAAGCTTCGGCGTGGACTATTTCCAGGGCTTCCATTTCGGCGAGCCTGAACTTCAGCCCGGCTGGGACGAAGAGGTTATTTGTTCCGCTGACTGAGTTCGGAGAGCTGGCGGCGCATCGCTTCCATCTCGCGCTTGAGCGTTTCCACGTCGCTGGAAGCAGGCTTCTCCTCCGCCGGCTCCTCGGTCTTGCGGCCGGCTGGGGTGACGCCGAAGGGTGAGAACATCTGCATCGCCCGCTCGAACATGACGAGATTCTGCCGCGTGAGATTCTCGATCATTTGATTGCCGCCGCCCATGGCTTCGGCGATGCGGTCGCGCATCGCGCCCTGGTTCTTGGTGAAGCTGTCCATGCTCATGTCGAGATAGCCCGGCACGAAAGCCTGCAAATTGTCGCCATAGAAACGGATCAGCTGGCGCAGGAATTTGATGGGCAGAAGATTCTGCCCCTTGGCTTCTTCCTCGAAGATGATCTGGGTGAGCACCGAGCGGGTGATGTCATCGCCGGTGCGCGCATCCTGGACCTCGAACTCGGTCCCCTCCTTCACCATCCCTGCCAGGTGATCGAGCGTCACATAGCTGGAGGTCTGGGTGTTATAGAGACGCCGGTTGGCATATTTTTTTATGATGACCGGCTCGTTCTTGGTCTTTTCTTCCGACACGCGTTCCCCACTCTGTAATCCACCCCGCGCCTTTTCGGGATCCCCTCGGATCAAAAGACAACATCATGGCGAGGGGTCCGTCCAGCGCCATTTTAGCAGCCGCAACATGCGGGTCGGGCCGGAACGTCCAGTAACACGCTGAAAACACTAGAAAATTTCATTGCCGTTTACCGAGCCTCGCATTCGCGGCATTTTGCGGATGAGGTTAAGGCTTGGGAGTTCTCAGGTGGAAGACGTGGTGATTGTGGCGGGCGCGCGTACGCCGGTGGGTTCCTTCAACGGCGCGTTTGCGACAGTGCCGGCCCATCAATTGGGGCGAGTGGTGATCGAAGCGGCGCTGAGGCGCGCCGGTGTCGAAGCCAGCGAAGTGAGCGAAGCCATACTGGGCCAGGTGCTGACGGCGGCGCAGGGACAAAATCCCGCCCGCCAGGCGGCGATCGCCGCAGGACTTCCCGTCGCCATACCGGCCTGGGGCATCAACATGGTGTGCGGCTCCGGCCTTCGCGCCGTGGCCTTAGGCGCGCAAGCGATCAAGAATGGCGACAGCCGCATCGTCATCGCCGGCGGCCAGGAATCCATGAGCCAATCCACCCACGCCGCTTATCTGCGCGCCGGACAGAAGATGGGCGATCTCAGTTTCATCGACACCATGATCAGGGACGGATTGTGGGACGCTTTCAACGGCTATCACATGGGCAACACCGCCGAGAATGTGGCGCGCGAGTGGCAGATCACCCGCGAGGAACAGGATCGTTTCGCCGTCGCCTCCCAGAACAAGGCCGAAGCGGCCAGGAAGTCCGGCAAGTTCAAGGACGAGATCGCGCCCGTGACGGTGAAAAGCCGCAAGGGCGAGACGGTGGTGGACAGCGACGAATATATCCGCGACGGCGCCACCTATGAGGCGGTGGCGGGCTTGAAGCCGGCTTTCGCTAAGGACGGCACTGTGACCGCGGCCAATGCCTCGGGCATCAATGACGGCGCCGCCGTGCTGGTCTTGATGAGCGCCAAGGATGCGGCCGCGCGCGGACTGACGCCCTTGGCGCGGATCGCCAGTTGGGCCCAGGCCGGCGTCGATCCCAAGGTCATGGGTTCAGGTCCCATTCCCGCCTCGCGCAAGGCCTTGGAGAAAGCGGGTTGGAAGGCGCAGGACCTCGACCTGATCGAGGCCAATGAGGCCTTCGCCGCCCAGGCCTGCGCCGTCAACAAGGACATGGGCTGGGACACCGCCAAGGTGAATGTGAATGGCGGCGCCATTGCCATCGGCCATCCCATCGGCGCCAGCGGCGCCCGCGTTTTGGTCACTTTGCTCTATGAAATGGGCCGGCGGGGCGCCAAGAAAGGCCTCACCACCCTCTGCATCGGTGGCGGCATGGGCATCGCCATGTGCGTCGAACGCTGATCCTGCTACAAAACCGAAAGCCCGGCCAAAAGACCGGGAAGAGCGGCAACAACAGCAGGGAGTGGGGCGATGGCAAGGGTAGCGGTGGTCACCGGCGGTTCGCGCGGAATCGGCGAAGCAATTTCAGTGGGGCTCAGGGATGCGGGCTACAAGGTCGCCGCCAATTACGCAGGCAATGACGAACGCGCCAAGGCCTTCAACGACAAGACCGGTATCGCTACTTTCAAATGGGACGTCGCGGTGTATGAGGACTGTGTGGCGGGGATTGCCAAAGTCGCAGCCCAGCTTGGTCCGGTGGACGTCGTGGTCAACAATGCCGGCATCACCCGCGACGCCACCATGAAGAAGATGGACCGCGACTCCTGGGACCAGGTGCTCGACACCAATCTGGGCGGCTGCTTCAACATGTGCAAGGCGGTATGGGACGGCATGCTGGGCAGGAGTTTCGGCCGCATCGTCAATATCGGCTCGATCAACGGCCAGGCCGGCCAATATGGCCAGGTCAATTATGCCGCCGCCAAATCCGGCATCCATGGCTTCACCAAGGCGCTGTCCCAGGAAGGCGCCGCCAAGGGCATCACGGTCAACGCCATCGCCCCCGGCTATATCGACACCGACATGGTGGCGGCGGTGCCGGCCGACGTGCTGGAGAAAATCGTGGCCCGCATTCCGGTCAAGCGCCTGGGCAAGGCCCATGAGATCGCGCGCGGCGTGCTGTTCCTGGTGCATGACGATGCGGGCTTCATCACCGGATCGACTATGTCCATTAACGGTGGGCAACATATGTACTGATCCGCACATGCGGGTTAGATACGCCGGATGATCCGCTCCCTCACCGCCGAGAAGCTCGCTTGCACGCGCGGTGACCGGCGCGTGTTCGCCGATCTCGATTTCATGGTGACCGCCGGCGAAGTGCTGGTGGTGGAGGGCGCCAATGGCGTGGGCAAGACCTCGCTGTTGCGGCTGATTGCGGGTTTTCTTCCACCGGCCTCCGGATCCGTCAGCATCGGCACGGATCAGCGCAGCGTCGACGATGGCGAAGAACGCGGCCGCCTGGTGGGCTGGCTGGGGCATCAGGATGGTATCAAGCCGCAGCTGAATGTGGGCGAGCAACTGGAATTCTTCGCCCATCTCTATGGCGCGCGGACCGGACTGGGCGAGGCGCTGAACCGGGTGGGCCTTTCCCGCCAGCGCGCGCTTCCTTGCCGCTATCTCTCGGCGGGCCAGAAGAAACGCCTGGGGCTGGCGCGCTTGATCGTCACGGCAAGGCCTTTGTGGCTGCTGGACGAACCTTTCGCCGCGTTGGACGCCGCTGGACGTGTTCTGGCGGCTGAACTGATGCAGGCGCATTGCGCGTGTGGAGGCATCGTGGTCGCCGCCAGCCATGATGCTTTGGGATTTGCCGCCCGCTCGCTACGGCTGGGGGC
>Ga0075522_10001931_pt1 | contig 15585 bp, 11 predicted proteins | sample NGEPerA_FD_74796 | JGI IMG/M metagenome (GOLD analysis project Ga0075522, IMG submission 74796) | Arctic peat soil microbial communities from the Barrow Environmental Observatory site, Barrow, Alaska, USA - NGEE PermafrostL2-A | ecosystem: Environmental > Terrestrial > Soil > Wetlands > Peat ... | reverse complement strand
GTTCTGCCCCCATTTCTCGGTGAAGGCATCGACCTTGAAGACCTTCTCCGGCGGGGCGCCGCCGCTCCAATCCAGGTCAAAAATAGCGCGGTTGGCCCAGACATCCGCGCTATAACGCCCGACGCCGAAGGGAATGTCGCCCATCAAATAGACGCGCTGCGCCGCGCCATAACTTTTGAGGGACTGCCATTGGCTGAAGGCCACCCATTGCACGTACATAAAGAAAAGTTGTTGACGCATTAAGTCCTCGCGCCGTTTCTCGGGAAGCGAAAGCAGCCAGGTGCGGGCGCGCCGCGGCGTCTGGTGCTCGGGCAGCCAGCGGTCCCACGTCGGGAGACCGCCGTTCTCCTCCATCAAAACGCGAAAGAGCGCATAGTCGGAAAGCCAGTCGGCGTTTTCAGCCAGGAAGGCGCGAAACTCGGCGGCGCGGGACGTGGCATGGTTGAAGTGCCGTTTGCGGAATGACTCGAAGGCCGCTTGCAGCAGAGTCCGCTTGAGCGCCTTGACCTTCGGGTAATTGACAGAGCCATGGCGCAGTTCCTCGAGCAGCGATGCGCGGGCCAGTTGCCTGAATTTGTGCTTCGAGAGATCGGGGAGAAATTGCGGACTGACCGCCAGGGTGGCCGGATCGATGGCCAGCGAGCTGATCGCATTGTAGGGGCTGTTGTCGTCGCTGGTTTCGTTGATCGGCAAGGTTTGCAGAATATTCAGGCCATGGTGATGGCACCAGTCAATCATTTGCCGGACGCCATCGGTATCGCCTATGCCCAGGTCCTGTTCCGTGCGAATGGCAAAGACCGGTTCCAGGATGCCGGCCAGCGAGTGATTTGGACTTAACTTCATTTTGATTTTGCCGCTTCAACACATGCTAAACCCGCTGTTTTCTGCGCTTGCCTGGTTTATAGCTGACGGGACGCGGCGCGGGCGGCGGCCCGCCGGGATTGTCCGTAAAATTTCGTTTCAACTCCCGGACCTGATCTCGCAAGAGCGCGGCTTTTTCGAATTCCAAATTGTTGGCCGCCTCGACCATTTGTTCCTGCAACTCGCGCAACGTCTCTGTCACATCGAAATCGCCGCCGATCTCGTTCAGGACCATGGCCGCCTTGGAATGGGCGCTTTGATAAACAGCCAGGCTGTCTTCCACCGCGCGCACCACGCTGCGCGGAGTGATATTGTGTTCCACGTTGTAAGCCAGTTGTCGCTGCCGGCGATATTCGGAGACGGCCAGAAACTTTTGAATGCTCTTGGTCATCACGCTGGCGTAAAGAATCACTTCGCCATTGATGTGGCGCGCGGCCCGTCCCGCCGTTTGAATGAGGCTCGTCGCGCTGCGCAAATAACCTTCCTTGTCCGCGTCAAGAATAGCGACGAGCGACACCTCGGGCAGGTCCAAACCCTCACGCAATAGATTGATGCCGATTAACACGTCGAACTCGCCTTTGCGCAAGGCGCGCAGGACCTCGACGCGCTCGATCGCGTCGATTTCGCTGTGCAGATAACGGACGTTGATTCCCAAATCCCGCAGGTAATCGGTCAGTTCCTCGGCGGACCGTTTGGTCAGGGTCGTGACCAGCGTGCGCTCTTTGGCGTCGCTGCGCTTGCGCACTTCCTCCAGCAAATCGTCGATCTGGCCTTGCAACGGTTTGACGGTGATTTTCGGGTCCACCAAGCCGGTGGGCCGGACAATCTGTTCGACCAGCCGGCCTTCGGACCATTTCATTTCCCGCTCGGTCGGGGTCGCGCTGACGTAAATGGTTTGGTTCTGCAAGGATTGGAATTCCAGAAATTCCAGCGGACGGTTGTCCATCGCGCTGGGCAGACGAAAGCCGTGCTCGACCAATACGCCCTTGCGCGAACGATCGCCCGCATACATCCCGCCAATCTGGGGAACGGTCGCGTGGGATTCGTCCACGATCAACAGGTAGTCGTTCGGGAAAAAATCCAGCAAGGTGCCGGGACGCGAGCCGGGCGGACGGGCCGCCAGATGGCGCGAGTAATTTTCGATGCCCGAACAAAAACCCATTTCTTCCATCATTTCCAAATCGTATTCCGTGCGCATCTTGATGCGCTGCGCCTCGATCAATTTCCCGCGCGCTTCAAACCACGCAATGCGGTCGCCCAGTTCCTCGCGAATGGCCAGGAGAGCGTTGTTGATTTTCGATTGCGGAGTGACGAATTGTTTGGCCGGAAAAATTATGACCGATTGCGGCGTCCCGGTGCGATGCCCCGTCAACGGATCAAACCGCGAAATGCGCTCGATTTCCTCGCCGAAAAACTCGATGCGCAAACCGTCTTCGGTCCAAGAAGGCCGCAGTTCCACCACATCGCCGCGCACGCGGAAGTGTCCGCGCTCGAAGGCCACGTCGTTGCGCGAATATTGCAATTCGACCAGGCGGACAAGCAGTTGATCGCGCGTCAACGACATTCCCAGATGAACCTGCTGGACGAGGGCCTCGTAATTTTCCCGGCTGCCAATGCCATAGATGCACGAAACGCTCGCCACCACCACCACGTCGCGCCGCGTCAGCAGCGAACTCATCGTGGAAAGGCGCATCCGCTCGATCTCCTCGTTGATGCTGGAATCCTTTTCGATGTAGGTATCCGTCCGCGGAATATAAGCCTCGGGCTGATAATAATCGAAGTAGCTGACGAAATACTCGACGGCGTTGCGGGGGAAAAAGCTCTTGAACTCGGCGTAGAGCTGCGCGGCCAGCGTTTTGTTATGCGAGATGACGAGGGTGGGCTTCTGCGTTTGCTGGATGACGTTGGCGACGGTGAAGGTTTTGCCCGAGCCGGTCACGCCGATGAGCGTTTGGTTTCTCGCGCCGGCCAGAACCCCTTCGGTCAACTTGGCAATCGCCTGGGGCTGATCACCGGCGGGTTGATAAGGGGCGGACAACTCAAACATCCCCACAACGTACGGATGTTGCCCCGCATGTCAAATGCCGGACTTGCTCGTCGGCCGCACGACATCTCCGTAAGGAAGAGCCGGCGACGGAGACTGCGCCGCGCTAATGGGTGGCGCCTGCATGATCCGCACCGCTTCGTCCGGCGTCAGCCCCATCACGGGGGGCGGCACCAGATCGTAGGTGTAGCCAAACTCGCTGTAAGAGGAATACTCATTGTGGCTAAACGCGCATCCCGTGACCGTGACAACCAAGGCCGCACCGCAAAGTAACAATTTCCATTTCATAAGCTAAGTTTAGAAACATCCCGCGGGGGATCAATCATGCAATTACTGTTTTGCCTATAAAGGAGAATACTTGCCGCAAAATCAACCAAAATGTTTTGGAAAATCCACCGGTTGTCAAAAAAACACGAACGCGCATTAAAGCGCCGGGAGTCCAAGACTAAAGAGCATCTTCGAAATATGAGGGAAGCGAGGCAAAAACATGGGGGGCAATAAAATCTTATTTTCCATTTTTTTGCCTCCATGTTTTTGCCTTGGCAAAGAAGCATCAAAGTTAATCTATGGTCATGGGGTCATTAGATTGTTGCTGAAATTAGGGTCATGCTGAAGTCCGCCCAAACCAAAACTTATCACATCACAGGCAAGTGATAACGGGTCAACATTTATTTTTGCAGTCTCAAAAAATAACTGTAAAAATAAATTGCAATGATATGCGAGTACTGTAATTTTACATCCAATGAAGATGGTCACATTGCAAGTTGAGCCAGAAATGGCAAAGCACATTCTGCACGAATACGAAGAAGGTCTCGCGGCAAAGCGGAGTGAAAAGAACGACCTGCTTGAAGAAATTGGAAAACTTGAGCATGTGATTAAGTCATTAAGAGAACAAATAAACGGTGCCAATGGCGAAATTTCCCGCTCGCCCGCTGGCGAGAACAAATCAAAGGTAATGGGGTTCCTGAGCGGGATTCCAGGCAATAAGGGAGCAAGGATGTCTGAGATTGTTAAGGGGACAGGAATCGGCACGTCATCGGTCAACTTCACCCTGACGAACAAAAATAATTCCAAGTCCTTTATTAAGGATGGGAAAGTGTGGAAGTTATTAGCAAGCTAAGTTTTAACGAGCTTCCCCGGCTGTTTGCGCAGCCGGGGGATTATGTGGCCGTAGCACGATGGGATCGTGCATCGCCGTTCGAGCACCTACAGAAAGTTGCGCGGCGGAGGTTGGTGGTTCAAATCCATCCGGCCACACCAAATTTATGAGTTAGTTTAGTTCACATTGACAGCATGTAAAGCGAAAAATTTAACCGTTGAAGTTATTTTTAAGTATTCTGGGCCAGCAACTCCTCAATCGTCCAGGTGTGGCCGGCCAAACAGAGCATCATTTCGAGAGTTGTTGTGCGAGCCTATCCATAAATTCCTTCACCTGGTCATACACGCCTTCAGCTTCCTTATTGGAATAGACGGACCGGCTGTGCATCGTGTTGTTTCGCCAATAAAATCGAAAGACGTTTGCATGATCAATTAGGGTCTCGTATGCGTTTAGGGCGTCTTTCTCTCCCTTCTTTGGCTTAGAACCATTGCCGAATTCCTTCCGCCTTGTTTGAATATGATTTCGTGTCGCCCGAATCAATTGTCCCCAATCGCAGGACTCAATCGGCTTTTCGGTTTTCACCCGAAGCGCGGAGGCGATGGCGCGCAATCCATATTCGATGATCCGCATTAAATGAAATACAGCCGCAGTATTTAGCTCCAAGGCTAGACAATTTCCAGCCTCTTTAATATCCATTCTTGCTGTCTCGAATTTTTGATATAAATCCGCCCCAAACACGTTTATTGGGATTTCATAGAGACCTCGATTCTTCTCTCGAATTTGAACGTACGCTCGCCTATGAAAGTCTTGCCTGATTGCATCCTCCACATTTACCAAAAGCCGTCCAAATTCATCGTAATGATGAAGGCGCGCATCGCCCACCGCCAGTTCCAGATCAAGCATTTTATGGAACGCCACGTCAGGATGAACTTGTTCACATAATTTTCTCAACCTGGCCGTTAGGTTACGCAGTTCGATTATCTCCATTGACGACATCACGCTTTGACCGGGGTGTGGTGCCTCGCTGGTCAAATCTATGAAGCGATGGAGTTCCTTCCATGTCTCCGCGAACTCAAGGGCAACAAGCTGTTCCATGATCTTAAATAGGGTGAAAACTTCTGAGGGAGGCTGTTTCCGAGCCGTGGAAATTGCAAGTGGGTTTTGATAGTGGGTTTTGCATTTACTTCAAAATCGATTTGGCTTATTGAGGATTCGACAATCAATCAAATGAGTGAAGACGGAGAATATCTGACGTGCTCATGCAACCACTGCGAGCAACATCTGGAATTTCCAGCCGAAGGCGTGGGAACTGAAATCCAGTGCCCTACATGCGGAATGGCGGTTGTGCTCACAAAAGCAAAACTGAAGAATAAATTTCAAATTCCGAAGCCGAAGAATTTTGTCCCCCGAGACGATCCAGGATTGCCGAAATGTCGCGTTTGCGGAAAAGACGTTTCTCCCAGCGCAGACATTTGCCCCCATTGTGGCGAGCGCGAACCAGGAGCGACCGTGCAATGCCGATACTGCGGGTCAAAGAAGGTGACGGTCTCGAATGCTCAAGTTCTGAGCTATGGTAAAGCGGCTGCGGCAACTGTTTTACTGGGGCCGATTGGCCTGTTGGCGGGTTTCCTTCCTGCGAACCATATATTTTATCGGTGTCTGGATTGCGGGAAATCATTTTAGGAGGCTATTGAGTTTTTATTTTCCGCGCAACTTTCCCATGGATTGGCCCCCATGGAGGTTTAACGGTCCGTTGTCCATGAAGCGCCTGCCAAAAGTGAATAAGAAGATTGCCTAAGTGCTTTACGTATGGCTGGTGCTCATAATGGTAATGGAAATGGCGGAGAGCCTCCGCCGAGTGATCCCATCCCAGAATTTTCTCTAGATCTAAGTAATTCTGAGGAGGAATTGGGATTTTTGAAGCTTTTGATTCCTTCCCTTCAAGCACCTGATGAATTTGCACGGCTGTTAGGGGTGGGGGTTTCGCGTCCCGTCGTTGCTTTGATTTTTTCTTCATCTGATATATTGGTTAAAATTAAACGGCTTCAGTGGAGGTTCGCAAAGTGCAGTACAGCCACAAAGAATTTGGATACTATTTTCAGACAGAAGAACTCGATGAGGCGCAGTGGTATCCGATTGGAAATCCGCATAATGACGCGGCAATTTACGTGGCGGAATTAAATGCCGGAATCGTGGCCATCCCTCGTAAGAATCCTGACGTTTTTAGAAGGGTTCAGTTCAAGTACCGCCGGGCTTGATTCGGAAACTCAGCAACAATCCAATGACCCATGGCCTAATGTATAGGCATGGCTAATACTCTTAATTGACAAATACATTGGCCGCGCTACCTTAGTGTCCTTGGCAATGCTTTTTCGCACGACATGAGCGCCCCGGAAAATTCCGGCGCAACGAAGGACGCCTGGCGGGATTCCGGCGGGACCTCCAGTTTGCAGGAAGTCCATCGCTCGATCACGGTTCCCAGCGGTTTGAGCTTTTGGCGCAAGATGCTCGCCTTTTCCGGTCCGGGCTTTTTGGTCGCGGTCGGTTATATGGACCCCGGCAATTGGGCGACTGACTTGGCGGGCGGCTCTCGCTTTGGTTACACTCTTCTCAGCGTCGTTTTTATTTCCAATTTAATGGCGATCCTCTTGCAGGCGCTGGCGGCCAAGCTGGGGATTGTTTCCGGTCGTGACCTTGCCCAGGCGTGCCGCGATCATTATTCCAAGCCGGTCAATTTTGTCCTGTGGGGACTTTGCGAAATTGCCATTTGCGCCTGCGATCTGGCGGAAGTGATCGGGTCGGCTATTGCCCTCTATTTGCTTTTTGCCATTCCGTTGATTTGGGGTGTTTGCTTGACCGCGCTCGATGTGCTGATTGTTTTGTATCTGCAAAATAAGGGATTTCGCTACATTGAAGCGCTGGTCATCGCCCTGATTTTTTTGATTGGCGGTTGTTTCCTGGTCGAAATTATTTTTTGCCAGCCGAACATCGGGGCGGTCCTGGCCGGGTTTGTACCGCGATTGGCCATCCTCCAAAATAAAGATATGCTTTACATCGCCATCGGCATTTTGGGCGCGACTGTCATGCCGCATAATTTGTATCTGCACTCGTCCATCGTCCAAACCCGCAAATACGAACAGAACGCCTCGGGCAAGTCGGAGGCCATCATGTTCGCCACGTTGGATTCCACCCTCGCCTTGATGTTCGCGCTCTTTATCAATGCCGCCATCCTGGTGGTGGCGGGCGCGGTGTTCTTCCCCGCCCATCAGACGGTGGATGACATTCGGGTGGCCTATCAGTTGTTTCCCAAAAAATTGGGTTTCGAGATTTCCAGCGTCCTTTTTGCCGTCGCGTTGCTCGCCTCCGGGCAGAATGCCACGTTGACCGGCACGCTGGCCGGACAAATCGTCATGGAGGGCTTCCTGAATATTCGCCTGCGCCCGTGGCTGCGCCGCCTGTTGACTCGCGGGCTGGCCATCATCCCGGCCGTGATCGTGGTGGCGTTGCACAGCCATGGAGGAATCGACCAGCAATTCGAGGCCATCGGAAAATTGTTGATTCTCAGCCAGGTGGTGTTAAGCCTGCAATTGTCCTTCGCCGTCGTGCCGCTAGTGGTGTTTACGGGCAGCCGCCAGAAAATGGGCCAATTCGTCAACTCGGCCTGGCTGCAAGTATTGGCGTGGCTGACGACGGCCATTATCATTTTGCTCAACCTGAAATACGTCCTCGATTTTCTCGGGATAACCGGTGGATGAATGTATAAGAAAATTCTAGTGGCCTTGGAAAACAGCCGGGCGGATAAAGCGATCCTGCCGCGCGTGGCCGAACTGGCGCGCCAGTTTCAGGCCGAACTGCTCCTCCTCCATGTGGCCGACGGCTGGGCGGCCCGCAATTACGACCGTCTGCAACTGGCCGAATCGGAGGAAATGAAACAAGACCGGGCCTATCTGGAGCGAGTGGCCGGCGAATTGAGCAAGGCCGGCATCGTCGTCTCGGTGCATTTGGCCATGGGCGATCCGCCCAAGGAAATTCTGCGCGCCGCCAAGCGCGAGCATTGCGACCTCATCGCCATGACGATGCACGGCCACCGCTTCATCGGCGACCTGTTCCTGGGCAGCACGATTCATGAAGTGCGCCATAAGTCCCAAGTGCCGCTATTCTTGGTGCCTGCCAAATAGTGCTTCGAGCACTGGACTCTCAGCCGACGAAGGCAACGATAAGTTCTGCGGGATTTCCCAGGCCACCTTTGGGAAGAATGCGGAATTGATAGGACCTATGTCATAGTTGGAGAAGGTGATTCGCGGGCAAAATACGGCACGGTCGGCGAAAATACTTTTTTGAGCCGGGTCCCTGCGTGAAAGAGGAATTGGATTTTAAACAGAAGCAAACGAAGGCAGCGAAGAACTTCAAGACTGTTTTGAACGCAGACCATCCTCATTCCTAACCTTCGTTATTTTCGTTCTCTTCTGTAAAACTCACCTTCTTAATGTGAATCGCGGTGGGGGCGGGTGCCAATTTGAAGGCAGGGACAGAGCGCTGCGCTGTCCGGACGGCGCGGCGCGGCGTCCCCGTCCTTGAAAATGAGAGTGATGCAGCTTCCTTACGGCTCGGTAACTCGAAAGAAAGTGGCAGGAGCAATGGTTACCGGAATGACCAATTGGAAGGGCAGACCGCTGCCGGAGAAGTTGGTATAGAGGACCCAGTTGCCGGTCGCCAAATTGGTCGTCTGGCGGACGGTGTAGCTCTGGCTGACCGTGGTCGGGAAGCTGAGGATCAAGTTGCCTTCGGAGAGCAATGCGGCGCCGAGGGTGACGGCCTGTGCCGGTGCCGGGGGAATGAGAATCTGGAAGACGACCCCGTTGCCATTGGCCCCGCCCACTTGGGTGACTCCGTAAAGAGAGCCATTGAAGGATGTGAGGCCGCCGTTCGGATCGCCTCCATCACTCCCGCCGCTGAACGAATAAAGCGTCGTCAACGCGCCGTTGGTGGTAATCTGGAACACGGTGCCAAAACCGTCAAACCCGCCCCCAGAAGTGGTTCCATAAAGAGCACCATTTCCCGCTTGGATAAGAGCGGACGCCCTGAGGCCGTCATTCCCGCCGCTAAATGAATAGAGCCAATTGAACGCGCCGCTGGTTGAGACCCGAAACACGGTGCCATCGCCGTAGGCTCCGCCGTTTTGAGTCGTGCCGTAGAGATACCCGTCGCTGGCCTGAACGAGGGCGGCGGACGGATAATAGCCCGTCGCGGAGTTAAACGAATAGAGCGAAGTGAACGCGCCGTTGGTCGAAATCCTAAAGATAGTGCCGTCGCCGTAGGTTCCTCCGTACAGGGTGGCGCCATAGAGATAGCCGTCGCTGGCCTGAACGAGAGCGGAGGACGGATTATAGCCCGTCACGGAGTAAAACGAATAGAGCGACGTGAAGGTCCCATTGGTGGAGATCCGAAAGACGGTGCCACTGGGAGTAGGCTCCGCCGCCTAGAGTCGTTCCGTACAGGTTGCCGTCGCTGGCTTGGAGGAGCGCGGCCTGGGGCAGTGAGCCATTGGCCCCAGTGAAAGAAAATAGCGAAGTGAACGCGCCGTTGGTGGAAATCCGAAAAACCGTGCCTTCGCCGTAGGTTCCGCCCTGATCCGTTGTTCCATAGAGATTGCCATCGCGGCCTTGAATCGTGCTGCCAAAGGGGGCGCTGCCTTCAACGCCGCCGGCGGTAAATGAATAAAGTGTGGTCAGAGAACCATTGGCGCCGACCTGAAAAACCGTGCCTTGGCCAAAGGCCCCGCCGTATTCAGTCGTTCCATAGAGATTGCCGCCGCCGCTCTGCAACGGTCCCAAAGGATCACTAAGACCGGAGAAAAAAAACGAATGGAGAGGGGTGAATTCGCCATTGGTGCTGATCTTGAAAACCGTGCCATAGCCGTTCAGCCCGCCCGTCGAAGCGGTTCCATAAAGGTTGCCGTCCCCGGCCTGAATCAGGCTGGTGTAGGGGTAAGAACCGTCAACTCCGTAGTTGAATGAAAAAAGCGAAGCGAAGGCGCCGTTGGTCGAGATCCGAAAAACCGTGCCCGCGGAGTCGAATCCGCCGTTTTCGGTCGTCCCGTAGAGATTGCCGTCACTGGCCTGAATCAGCCCGGCATAGGGATAGCCGCCACTGGGATAGCTTTGTCCATAATATAGACTGCCAGCCACCGGAAAGAGATAAAGTGCCTTGAATACTCCATTGGTGGAAATTCGAAATACGGTGCCCCCAGCGCTGCGGTCTTTTCCGAAAGTCGTCGTCCCATAGAGATACCCGTCCGTGCCTCGGAGCAGGGGGGCGGCCGGAGTTGAACCATCGGTGTCGTTGAAGGAAAAGAGTGAAGTAAAGCCGCCGTTGACGTCCGCGCGAAATACCGTGCCCACACCATTGATCCCGCCTGCGGATGCCGTTCCATAAAAATAGCCGTCGCGGGTTTGAATAAGAGGGGCTTCCGGCCAGGCCCCGTCGTCCCCGCCGGTGAAAGAATATATGACAGTGAACGCGCCGCTGGTGGTGATTCGAAAGAGGGTGCCGAAGTAGTCTCCTCCCGCCGTGGTTCCATAGAGGTTGCCATCCCGGCCCTCGATGAGGCCGGCGGTGGAATTTCCTCCATCATATCCACCGGTGAAGGAATACAGCGTGGTAAGAGAACCATTGGTGCTCATGCGAAAGATTGTGCCATAGCCGTTGGATCCGCCGTATTGGGTGGTTCCATAGAGGTAGCCGTCACTGGTTTGGATCAAGCCGGCGGCCGGGCCGGCTTGGTTCCCCCCCAAAGAGCCGCCATCGTTCCCGCCGGTAAACGAATAAAGAGTCACAACCGAGCCGTTGGTGCTCATCCGAAAGGCCGTCCCAAAGCCATGGGGCCCGCCGGTGGCCGTTGTTCCGTAAAAACTGCCGTCGCTGGCTTGGAGGAGCGGGGAATAGGGACTTGCGCCGTCACTGCCGGCAAACGAGGCCAAGGGGGAGAGGAGCACTTGCAGGGTCACTTGAATGCTTTGAACTGCGCCGTCGCTTAAATTAGTGAAGTCGAACGTGCCTGGGTAAAAGCCGGGCGGCAGGCTGGCGGCGGCGGCGGGGGAGAAACTCACCGTCAGGGGAACCGTTGCGCCTGAAGCGACCACGCCGTTCGAGGCCGAAATGCTGAACAATGAGGAGGCGCTGGCCAGGCTCCAATTCAAGGAACCATTCCCCAAGTTGAGCAAACTGAGGGTCAGGTTCGTGGCGGGGATGGGCCCTCCCGCGGGGAATGAGAATCCAAAGTTCCGCGGCGTGACCTGCAAGGTATCCACCACGAATACGGTGCCAGAGGAAGTACCGCTAACTCCGCCGGAACTGGTTGTGCCGTAGAGTTGCCCATTGCTGGCCTGGAGCAGGCTGGCGACAGGATAGGCGCCGTCACTCCCGCCGGTGAACGAATAAAGCGAGGTCAACGCGCCATTGGTGGTAATCTGAAAGATCGTGCCATTCCCGCCGATTCCGCCGTTGACGGTGGTTCCATAAAGATTGCCATTTCCGGCTTGAATCATCCCCGCACCCGGAAAACCCCCGTCATTCGCACCGGTGAAATAATAAAGCGAAGTAAATGCGCCGCTGGTCGAGATCTGGAAGACCGTGCCGGAACCGTTGGTTCCGCCGTTTTGAGTTGTTCCGTAGAGGTTGCCGTTTCCGGCCTGGAGCAGGCTGCCGGAAGGATACGCGCCGTCATTCCCCGTAAACGAATGAAGCGTGACCATCGAGCCGTTCGTGCCGAACTGAAAAACCGTACCGGAGCCGTAAGCGCCGCCGTTTACAGCGGTCCCGTAGAGATTGCCGTCGCTGCCCTGAATAAGAGCGGCGACCGGATAAGCGCCACTCGTGCCGGTGAAGGAATAAAGCGAAGTGAACACACCGCTGGTGGAAATCCGAAAAATCGTGCCTTCCCCGTCCACTCCGCCGTCTTCAGTCGTTCCGTAGAGATAACCGTCACTGGCCTGCACGAGAGAGGAGGCCGGATAATAGCCCGTCACGGAGTAAAACGAATAGACCGAAGCGAACACCCCGTTGGTGGAGATCCGAAAAACCGTGCCCGAGGAGTAAGCTCCCCCATATTCAGTCGTTCCGTAGAGGTTGCCATCGGCGGCTTGGACCAGTGCAGCCGATGGCGATGAGCCATTCGTGCCACTGAAGGAGAATAGCGAACTAAACGCCCCATTGGTGGAAAGCCGAAAAATCGTGCCGCCGCCATCGGCTCCGCCTGCCGAAGTTGTCCCGTAATAATAACCGTCGCTGGCCTGAATCAGACTCGCCCTCGGAGCAGCGCCATTGCTGGTTCCGGTAAAGGAATAGACAGAATAGACCCCTTGCGAAACAACGCCCGCTTTTATTGGGCCGGACAAGGCCAAAGCGCAAACCGCCAGAGGCAACAGCCTCAAAAACAAACACGGTGCGGAAGTGAATCGGGTCATTTTCATAGGTTTTCTGCGGTTATTGGACAAGGGAAATTGCTCTTAATGACCCTGTTTTGTCAAGCATGGAGTCGGACGAGTAAATTTAAAGGCAGGGATAGCGCGCTGCGCTGTCCGGACGCACCGACCCACCGAGGAGCTACTCATTAAGCCAATAGAAAAGGCAATGTTGGACAAAGTGGAACCGGCCTTCGCGGAGTTGGAAAAAGAGCTGTCGCGAAGTTCGAACCATAATAGTCTCACCCCCGTTCGGCCCTTTCTGCGGCGAATAAGCTTGTAATCGACGCAAATTATGCGGAGAATAGGATGTGCGCTACATTCATCAACGGGCAGGCTGGCCCAATTTAAGTTGGGACCATGTCAAGTTGATGCCGTCGTTGGCTGATCTGCGCCACCGGCAAGGACATTTGCTTGGACGGATGGAGGGCCTGGGCTTTCGACTTCGGGCGGAAGCGAGTTTGACCGCGCTGACCAACGACGTAGTGAAGTCCAGCGCGATCGAGGGGCAATTCCTGGACGTTGCCCAAGTGCGATCTTCTATCGCTCGGCGATTAGGCTTGGATTTTGGTGGCGAGGCGCTTTCCAGTCATGAGGTTGATGGAGTGGTGGAGATGATGCTGGACGCTACTCAAAATTACGCCGCCCCGTTGACGGTCGAGCGGTTGTTTAACTGGCACGCCTCCCTTTTTCCGACGAGACGGAGCGGCATGCGGCGAATCGCGGTAGGAGCGTGGCGCTCCGCCGAAATCGGCCCGATGCAAGTTGTCTCCGGGCCGATGGGGCGCGAAAGGGTCCATTTTGAAGCGCCATCAGCGGAGCGGTTGGAGGAGGAAGTGTCGGCCTTTCTCAAATGGTTTGAGGCAAAGAATGAAATCGATCCGGTGCTCAAGGCGGGGATCGCCCATTTTTGGTTCGTGACCATCCATCCCTTCGAGGATGGCAATGGCCGCATCAGTCGCGCGATTGCCGACATGGCGCTGGCGCGGGCTGAAGGCACGGCTGCGCGGTTCTACAGCATGTCCAGGCAGATCGAAGCGGAAAAGAAAACCTATTACCTTAACTTGGAGCAAAGCCAAAAAGGGGGCGCCGACATCACTTCATGGTTGGAATGGTTTCTCGGTTGTCTTGGACGCGCAGTGGCGGAGGCCGAGAAGTGCCTCGCCAAAGTCCTGCAAAAAGCAAAAATCTGGGATGCCGTCAATACTCGGCTGGCCGTGAACGAACGCCAGCGCAAAGTGCTCAACCGGTTGCTGGATGGGTTTGAAGGAAAGCTCTCCACCTCCAAATATGCCAAACTGGCCCGCTGTTCCAGTGACACGGCCTTGCGGGACATTAAAAGCTTGCTGGAGGGGGGCCTGCTCGTCCAGGAGGCTGGTGGCGGCCGCAATACAAGTTACCGTTTGGGTTTGCTTGATTGACAACAATGCGAAAATAATTCGCCGCCTTAGACTTGACGATTTCGTTTTTCGACCGGCTGCTTCTCATTTAATCTTGAGGGATAATGGCTGGCGGAGGCGGAAAATAAACTGTAATCAAGATTATGAAAGCTCTTATCCCAACTACTTTACTTGCGGTATTACTGCCACATTTGCTTTTCGGGCAGACAGTTCAAACAAACGCCGCTAACTTGTTGAGCCGGCATTATCAGGACGGGGAAAAACTCTCCTACCACATGAAGACAACCAACAAAGGATTTTTTGGCACGACTAGTTACGAAGCCGATGCAATAGGGGTTGTCAAAAAAGATTCCCGCGGGCGGTTTTTTGAAGAGTATAGCTGGGCCAGCTTGATTGTTAATCATAAAAAAATTCCGCTTCCTGGCGCGAGTGAAAGTGTGCGCCAATCGCTTTCACTGGATCCCCATTATGGATTTAGCGGATTTCCTGATTTGACCAGGGTGGACCCGCATCTGACCGGGCCGATGTTGGATTTGTTTAACTTTTACGTGGATTTGCAACTGGCCATCCGACAAAAAAACCTCGCCCATGCCGGAGACCATGTGTTTCTCAAGTATGGCAAATCCTCTTCCTGGGCGCGCGGCTCTGTCATTCTCGGCGAAGATTCGATCGATTTTGATATTACGCTCAAAGACATTGACCAAGCCCGACAAGGTGCCACCGTAGTTATTCGTCATGTGCCGCCCTTAAAACCCGAAATCAATATTCCCGCGGATTGGATGCGCGCTCCTGTGGCGGACACGCCCAATAATTGGGTTCAAGTGTCAAGGAATGACAGCTACAGAATGGTTATCGCAACGGTTGTGGGAATTGGCCTTCTACTTTTGTTCCTGCTGTTTCGCAAGTGGAGTTCTCGCCGCCGGTGGATGGTTAGAACCTCATTTTTTCTGGTCGCTGGTTTACTCATTCTGTTCGCCGTAGGCGCGCCCTATTTTCATTACATGGCCATGGTTGGCCAAGAAATGTTTGACTGTGACATCAAAGTCAATTTGGCTGACGGAAAGATATTGTCGGCCACCATGGATAATCCCGTGGAAGTGGTGGCGCGACCGTGTAGGGACGCGACATTGACGAAGCACGGCCCGTCGTTCAGAGGTCATTTCAGAAGGCAAATCGAAATTGAATTAATGCCCGCACCATGATGCCCCAACAAATAATCCGCTTCATCGAAGCGAACCGGCAAATTCCGACCATTGACACCATCGCGCGCACCCACCGCGCATCCTAATAGTCACAGTATGCTTACAGAACGACTTGAATTGGAATTGCTGGCCCCAGAACACGCCGAAGCGCTCTTCGACGGACTGAGCGACAAACGTCTTTACACCTTTATTGATGATGAGCCTCCCATATCGCTGGAGGCACTCCGCCAGAGATACGAGCGTCTGGCCATGCGCCGCTCTCCTGACGGTTTGGAAACTTGGTTGAATTGGGCTGTTTGCACGCTCCAGCCTCGGGAATATATTGGCTATGTGCAGGCCACGATAAAAAGCGATAATTGGGCCTTAATTGCATTCGTGCTGTTTTATGGTTTTTGGGGAAAGGGTTATGGTCAGGAAGCCGTTACGGCGATGCTCCAAGAACTCAAGAAGACCCACTCTATATCGAACTTCAGCGCGTTCGTGGATCCTCGGAATCGCCGATCTAGCAGCCTGTCGG
>Ga0075522_10001930_pt1 | contig 15593 bp, 17 predicted proteins | sample NGEPerA_FD_74796 | JGI IMG/M metagenome (GOLD analysis project Ga0075522, IMG submission 74796) | Arctic peat soil microbial communities from the Barrow Environmental Observatory site, Barrow, Alaska, USA - NGEE PermafrostL2-A | ecosystem: Environmental > Terrestrial > Soil > Wetlands > Peat ... | reverse complement strand
AGCCGATGGTGACGGGCTTGAAGATGGCTTCAATTTCAACGAACGTCGCGCCGGAGACGGGCGTAAGCGTGATGGGCAGCGTTGCAGTCGTCACATACCGCTCGGAACTATCCCGCCATACGACTTTGACCTGTGCCGAGGCATCGCCAGCCGGTGCTGCGGAGGCGTTCGTGCTTTGAATTGTAATCGCTCCGATGTTCGCGCGGATGGATAGCCAAATTGGATTGAGGATGGACATTTCACTGGGTGCAAACCCGCAAGTGCCGCCCGAACCAAAACTGTCCCAGTCAATTCGGTAATAATGTTCCAAACCCTGAATCCGAACGGAGTTGTTTGCCGTGCGGATGGCCGCGAGCCGGTCAACCAACTGCGGCAATAGCACGATGCCCGCCACATTGTCCAAGTTGTTCACCGGATCAAAGCTAACATTCACCATCGCCAGCGAATCCTTCCAAAAGTAGGAGTTGTAAATCAACTCGTAACGCTTGGACAAAAACAACTGGCAAGCCGTGATGTCGGTTGCTTCGACCTGCTGCGCCTTTTGGCAGACGTAGTTGGATAAATCGGTGAGGTTCATTGTGGTGAAATCAGGAGATAAACCTTTTTGAAATCAAGATACGAATTGGCGGCATCGGATCGCATCGTATCAATCCAAACGGTGTTCGTTGAATCAGGCGATGAGCTGTCTACGGTAACAATTCCATTTTGAAAACTACTAGTCCCCTTTACGACACCTGAAACGTAGTAGTTCGTGGTTGTCGCTGGAGTCCGAAAATTGACGGCATATTGTCCGGCTTGCTCGGCATTGCCAGAACTCAACTGAATCACGTCGGCGTTGTATAAAGTGAACGTCGGGACGATGTTTAACCAGTTCGTTAATAAGCCAGTCCCGGATGTCATCCAGTTTGTAAGCCCGACCAGATTTGCGTAGTTCGTATAAATCCTAAATCCATTGGTAAAAGGAGCCGAGCCGCCAGCACTTGCAAAGGGGGAAATATAATACTGTGTATTGACCGCCAGCGGCGAACCGTTTCCGGTTGGCAAAGTCCCGCCAGATCGCGTGTAAAATGAAACCGCGACATTCGTTAGCGGAACAGTGTTGCTGGTGAAAAAAATCCCGCTGGCGCCCCCCACCACAATGGGACTCAAAGCGTAGCTGGTCGGACTACCCCAAAGCACGCGCGCGTAAGTGTAAGCCGGAATCGCGTTTGATTGCGTTACCAAATTCAAGAGTGTCCCCACAGTCACCGTCGTATTTGTGAACTGCGACGTGGACATGATTGGAATTTGGTCATTTACAGACAAGGCTTGCACGTTCGTATTTCCAAACATTTGAAGATTGGTCACGGCAAAGTTGGTCGTCACTCCAAACGCATTGGTGTAAGGTGCAATTCCGTTGGTTGGGTAAAGTGTCCACGGCGAAAACATCTGCTGATTGTTGAAGTTCCAAGCGAAATTCGTCTCAACGTAGGGCGCAACCGCATAAAGCAGGTTGGAAATACTCAACTGTTTCGGAACGCCGTTTGTGTCGAAAACAAAAAATTGAACCTGATTTGTCATGTAAAGAGGGTTAGGCTGCGCGGGCGAATAATTTCCGAGCGTGTTGCTGACATTCAGGCTGGAAACCATAATCCACGGCGACAACGAGGAAAAAAGGTTGGACGCGCCGATTTGGAATGTGCCGTTGTTCGTCGGGTTGTAACCCAAGAACGTGAATTGATTCGTGTCGTAAGCCGACGCGTAGTTTGGCTGCTGTGTAAAAAAATAAGCATTGGTGAATAGGCCAGTCGCCAAGACGCGGTGAAACGTGCCGGACGCCGCCGAATAAACCAGCAGCGTATCGGTCGGAATAATCTGCGGCTGGCTGACTTTGTTGTTGTAAAAATTCGGCTGAATTGTCGCGGCGGAAATTAGCTGGCCGAGTTGCGCCGCCGTGATCCGCTGGCCGTCTTGAAACGTGATACCGGGATTGATTTCGTTTTGCGCGCCAACCACGAAGGCCGCGAGCAGAATGGTGATGATGGATAGTATTTTCATGGAATGGTAATCAGCGTGCCGCTCGGATTGCTGGCTGCAATGCTGTTAGACTTCGCGCCGCCGCTATCCTGATAATAAATTATCATTGATGGATCGAGTATGCCGTCGCCAGAACCACCGTAAGCCGTCGTCAGTTGTGTCGCCGAGACAAACGTGCAGGTATGGTAATACGAGTTTGAATCTTCCCCACCGGGCGCATCCTCAAAACAGATTTTACCAATGGTTCCAGCCACGAATCCACTGCCGTTTATAGTCAGAGTCGCCGTGGTTATGTCGAATGATGTTGGCGAAATGCTGCTGATAAAATAATCGTAAAGCTGCGTATTAGAGTTCACTCCGGTAGCTGCCGCCAGTCCAGCGTCAATAGCTGAAACCAAACTGGCAGCACTTGCCGTATTGCACGGATATGAAAGCGTTGCCCCGTTCGGTTGCGTAATGACCAAGGCATTCCCGACCGCCTGATAAGTGCAGCCATCAAGCGGAATTCTACGGCCATCTGGCAATGTTACAATTTGCATATCAAGAACAGTTTTTAACCCGCGCGTCCGCATCCTGATCCCAAGCGTGTTGCCCGAACTCATGGACAGCTTCAAAAATCAGCAACGCTTCGTCCACCGGCACAAAGTTGTCCTCACACAAATCAAACAGCGCGCAGTCCGCGTCCGCCTTGACGTATTGCTCGAGCTTCCACGGTGTCCATGTCAGGCCGTTGTCGAACGACTCATCAATGTAGCCGCGATAAAATCCATCGTGCGCCACGGCTGGAAAAAAGCTGTTCGTGGACTGCAAATCGCACTTCACAAATTTTGGCGAACTCAAACCGTCCGTCGCCGCGCCCGTGCGAACGCGCAGAGTCCGCGAGTGCCACATGAATTCCAGTGGCGCGAGCAGAACAAAATCATTCCAGCCGTCGATTGTTGAAACGGCAAGCCGTTGATTGGGATGTAAAAACATATTTTACCTTTCAAATTTAAGGGGCGGCCAGATTGCGCGCCTTTGCCGCCCCCGATTCGGACAAGCCGAAATTGTTAAATTGTTCGCCGCGCCCGTCTCGCTTAAAAACTGACACGGCATTTTGTCCAGCCGATTAGTCGGCTAAAATCCTTTGTTCACTTCCAGACCGCCGCAAATATATTTGCCCGTCCAGTAGCCCGCGCCGATGCGGTTTTCGTAAAAGCCAATCACGCCCAGATTCCAGCCGCTGAACGTGACGAGATTTAGTTTGTCGCCCGCCGTGATGATTTCCGAAACCTGCCCGCTACCGCTGGCGACGAGCAGGTTGGCGAACGGCGTCATGCACACATTCGTCAAGCCAAAGTTTTTCAGCGGGTAAATTAGCGCGCTCAACGTGACACCGCCCTTGACGAGATTGGATTGCGCCGGAATGCCAGATTTCTTTGAAGTCCACAGATGATCGCCACCAATGACAAGCCCCACGTTTTGCGAGACGTTGTAGATGTAATCAGCGTAGGCAAGGCTGCGATTGCCCGTCGTCGCGCGCCCGCCGCCGATGGCAACGGCGTAGTTGGTTGAAACGGTGATGACATCGTAAATCTGCTGCAACCCGGAACTGAACGACGGCATGGCGGGCGCGGGGTTGGTGATGTTCACGGACTGCGCGTGCGCTTTCGGGCAGACAAAGAAACAGGCGGCAACGCAGAGCGCGAGGCATAGGGTGATGATGTGGGACAGGGCGGGACTGATGTGTTTTTCTCTCATAATTTTGTTTGGTTGATGGTTTTTGTTTCTACGGTGAATTACTAATAGGTGAACACCTTATTTGTTATCCGCCTTTTTTGCGGCAAAGTGTCGGCATGAGTAAAACAAAATCACGCGACGCCAAGCCCGACCGCAAATTCGACGAACAAATCATCGAGTTCGGCTTCGACGGCGACGGCAAAGAGTATTGCAATGAGGAGTTCAAGGTTTTTTCCCGCCACGCGCGGAAGGTTTTGAGCGAGCGGCAACGCCTCGATGAGGAGTGAGCACCGCCAGCCGCGCCTTGAAGGCGTTGTGCTGTTTCCAGTTCACCAGTTTGTTCTTTGACATAAAATTATTACCCGCCTTTTTTGGCAAACAAATCCTGCACGAGCGCGATGCCGTGTTCGCGGTCGAATTGCGGGAAGAACATTTTCCATAGACGGTCGGCGGATAATTCAGAGAGTTTCATAAGGGTTTGGTTGATTGTGCCGCGTCTGCCTTGTCCTGCGGCGAATCGCCGAGCGCGGTATAGACATTGGACGCACCCACACCAAGGCCGATGATGGCCGCGAGCCATTTATTGCAGCCGCCCGCGTAGGCCGTGCCGCCCGCCGCCGCGCCCGTGCCGATGACGAGCGAGATAAGTTGCAGCCACGCTTTTGCTTTTGGTGATACGTTGATGTTTGCCATAAAATTATTCGTCGTCAGAATCATCGTCCTCGGAAATTCCCATCTTGCGTTCAATGCGAGAAATTCTTTTGTTCGTTGCCTTCTGTCCGTCCTTCAATCCCCGCAAGAAACCGGATAGATACCAGCAGCCGCCGCCAACCGCGCAAACGATTGTCAACGGCAAAGCGGTTTGCTCATTTATCAAATCCGCCGCCAACATTCCTACCGGAACCATTGATGGAACTATTACTTTTCCGACAATTAAAAGATGCATAAATTATTTCGTCACGCTGTTCGTAAAAGGTTGCGATTGCGCCTTCTCCCATGCGCGGTCGAACCGTTGCTGTTTGGCCTCTGCCGACCAATACCATTCCGGTTTCGGAAAGACATGATTCTCGCTGACCAACGTGCAGCCGGTCGCCAGAATGAAAAGCGCAACCGCGATGGCTACCATGATGATTTTTGTGACAGCTCGTTTCATGGTTGCGTGGCCAGCCAATGAATCAGATAGACGATAAATGAGGCGGCAACCAGCAACACAACGCCGCAAAGGATTTTCACAACTCCGCTCACGGCCTCGTCCTCTTGCTGATGTTTTTGGCACATAAATTTAATTCTTCCACTTAAAGCCGATGCGACATTTAATGGCGAGCGCGTGATGACCCCAGAATCCTTTCCAGCCACAGGATGATTTTTTGCCTCTCATAAATTCACGTTGGCGCGGTTATTTTGGTGCGAGCGGCTTGTATTGAAAGAACGGCGGTGAAGCCGTGTTCGTGAACCCAATAACGTCAAATGGTGAAAGTGTTGTAGTTCCGCCCGCAACTGCAAGCGATGTCACTTGCGAGCCGTTCAATGAAATACCAGTCACTATACCGCCCGCAAACATCACTTGTGCTTCCGTCGCTACAAGGTTTGTCCAGAAGCACGGCGACCCAGAGAGCGTTACCGTATAAGTTGGCCAGACTGCGCCAATCTCTTGTGTCGTGTTAGTCACGCCAGACGGCGACTGATGCGCGAACGGACGCATCGGCACACCATCAATCAATGCCGCCCATTGCTGGCAACTGTCCCAAGCATAGGCTTGATTGAAACCGTCATTGTGAGCACTCGTTGAAAGATTTGTGTCATTGATGTCCATTATTCCGCCGATGCAAACATACTTAAATTCAGGAACCCATTTCGTTATTACTTGGTCTTCCTGCATCATTAAATTATTGGTAAGCACCTGCATGATACCATGTGTTGAGTTTCCGTTCGTTCCCATGTTCCCGTCTGAAATTTGAATTAAATCCGTCAAGTAAGGACGCAACGGAGCATACCACGAATCAAACAAAGCTTTAGCACCCGAACCGACAATAGACTGGTCGTTGCGCGGATGGTCGGTAATTAAAATTACCTTCTTAACCTTCCCACGCGGAAGTTGTGTGATGTGAAGATAGGAAAATCCATACGGTGGACACCCAAGTTTGATGCTCTGACTAGTAGATTGCATACTAGATATACTCTGTCCATTGCAAGAGTAATCAGATACACACGGAATTTCTGGATGACGCTGAAAATAAGCCATTCCGATTTCATTGGTTTCAATAGAGTTTATTTTATAGTTTGGCCGCATCATGGAAGTTCCATCAATAGAAATGTCGGTGTCAGATTTTTCAAGCCAGCGTGAAGCGCGGTATCCGCAATTTGCTAAAGAGGAACCAAGCATATTGTTATTCACAATTACATTAGATTCGGCGGCGCGATTGAACAGCATGACCGAGTGAACCGTGCCATAAAACGGTTGTGCGCGGTTATTATTGCCTTGGACAAAACCATTGGTTGCCCACATATAATCAAACCCTAAAACGATTTGATTCATGCTATTAGTTACCGTCAAGGGACAACGATAAGTGAAGTCTAATTTAGATGTGCCATTGGTTGGAGACGCACACGGATTTGCATTGTGCCACTCTGAATAATTGCCATTACCGTCATAAGATATGACCCAAGTTGTTCTATAATATAGCTCGCCATAAGCTGTGTTAAACCCGCCATTTATAGGAACAAAGACAACATTTGATGCTGATGTGCTGTAAGACCAATCAATCGTGCTCGCTCCTTCTGTGGCAACAATCGCAGCTAACGGTTGATTTACACCTGTGAATGCAGTTTCCGAATTTCCATTTGTTGATTGAATTGAAAACTCTGTGTGATAATAAGCGCGACTGTCGTTTGCATCCAAAGTCTTTGGGTTCTCTATAACAACAACCAACGTGAAAGCCTTAACACTTGTCCGCAGCGGTAGAACTGTGACGCACGGTGCTGGATTGGTTGCTGAATAGGGTGAGTTGTAGGGCGGACTGCCGCCCGGAGCAGTTATAACGGGGTTGGTATAGATACCGGAAATAGCCTGATTCCAGCCCGTCCATGGCACGCCGTAAAGCGAGGTCTGGTTTGTTCCCCAGCGAGATTGCAACGGCCATATGTCCACCAAGTTGGTGATATAACCCGCTGCTTGAATTTCGCCCACGCAACCCGCAATGTCATCCGCTTCAAACTTCGCCAGCGACCGGCTGTTGACGAAGTTAGCCACATTCGTATTGAGTGAACCGAGCGCAATCATATTCGTCGTCACCCCGCCGGAGGTGGAGGAGGAGCCGCCAGTGTTGATCCCGCCAAAGGCGAGCAATGGCAGGAGCGCAAACAGGGTGATGAAGTATTTCATATCAGCGACGTAAGATGGTTTGAAACGTGCAATCCGCCGCCCCAATCGTCAGCGTGTTCGCCGTCGTCGAGTTGCACACGGTCAACTTGTCGAGGTCTGCGCCGTAATAGGAGAAGTCCATCGAGTAGAATTGTCCGCCCGTTACCGGCACGGAGAAAACCGCCACCGTGCCATTGGCAGGCACGGCGTTGGTCTGAAAAACCATGATGTATTGCGTCGTCGCCGAGTAGCCTGAAATCAGGAATACCTTGCTCGGCACTGACGCGGCAATAAACGAGTTCGTCGCCGTCGTGCCGCCACTGACGCGCGTTGCTATCGTCTGCGCTTGCGATGCAATTCCGGCCAGCATCAAGGCCACTGTTAAAATTAAAGTTTTCATTCTGGTTTTGGTATGTGTTTGCGTTTCTTCCGTCCGTTAATCCAAATTTCTCGCAGCCGCTTGGTCGAAAACTGCGATCCTTTGCCAATCATTTCACCCGCGCGCGCGCCGTATTTATCTTCCATCTGGCGCAACGCTCTTGGGATGGCAACTTGTGGACAGCCGGGGTCGCGGGCGATTCCCGCAAACCCCGGCGCGATTCCACTTGATAGAATTTCTCGCAACCGACTTCTATCTGAACGATTCATTTATTGAGGCGGTGGTTGACTGCCCATCGCATCCCGCAACGCCGACTCGGCATCGTCGGGATTAACCGTGCCATCATCCGGCACGGCCTCACCCGCTTCATCGTCCAACGATTTCCCGTTGATCGCGGTCGGCTTGATGAAGGCGGTGTCACCCTGAATGGACACAATTGTAGCGTCCACTTGTAATGACACCGAATCGCCTTCGGCGGGCGTCTGCATCTGTTCCTTGTCGTCCGGCAGTGCCAGCGATGCCAGCGGCACAGGAAGCCCGCCAGACGTGTCAGGCGCGGCGGCGGGTGGCGGTTGAGAGGTCAACATACGATTAGGGCGCAAAGCCCGCGTTGACCACATTGAGCGTGTTCGTGCCAACGCCGCCTGTGCAAATTGCCGTGACCAGCAACGGTTCAAGTCGCTGACCTGAAAAGATGCCGTTGGCATTGCTGATTTCGCGCGCCGTGGTAGAGGTCGCAACCGGAATGTTGCCGTTGGCAATTTCCGCGTTGATGATGTCACCCGCCGATACCGCGCTGGCTGGCGTCGTGGTGAACACAATCTGATTGGTATTCTGCACGGCAGACACCAAGCAAGCCTCATTTCGCAAGCGCGAAGGTAACTGCAAATGCTGAATCACAACCCAATTACCAACAAAGAAACCGTTGGTCGAGCCAACTGTGTTTGTCGTCGAAGAACTGGCCGCCGTAGCGACAGTTTGATTCGTGGAAACGTAAGCGGCCACAGCGCACGGACTGGTCGAGAGCGAGTTGACGTTCACATACGTTACCAGTGGTTCGCCACCATTTTTACTATCAGCCGGAATGATGGCGTAGTTTGTGCCAGCGTTGATCGCCGTGCCTTGAGCGCAGAACACCGAGTAGCCGACGTTCTGTGCTTGAACCGAAATGCCGACGGCCACGAGGCCAGCGACCAGAAACAATTTGAGGAATTTCATAATTTTATTTATTTGAATTGAGTTGGTTTCGGGACGCCCCTTGCGAGGCGTCCCATGATTGATTAGGCAAACGTGGACAACACGCGGCCAAGGACGACGTGCGGCACGTCGGTAGTTTCGTTGGTTTTGATCAGCACAGCACCGAAGTAGGTTTTGGCCGACAACATGACGAATTGCAACGCCGGGTTGCTGCTGTCAGGCGTATCAATGTATTGCATGATGGGCGCATTGCCGGAACCACCCGCCTTGCCGTTGGAGAGCGTCGGAACACCGAATGCATCCTTGCCGAGAAACGCCACACCAAAGACGTTGCCGGTGTCAGAGCGCGTGCCATAGGTCGCACCTTCGCGCCAGCCACGAGTTGAGCGGATATAAACCGCGCCGTCCAAGTCGAATTCGCCACCGTCAAACAGGCTCAATTCCTTGGCGTTGTAAGCCGCCGCCGTCACCCATGTCGAATCTTTCCGCATATCGTTCAAGACGCGCGGAGCGCAAATTGCCGGATAGCGGTTGTTGATCATCGGCACGTCGTTTTCTTCAAGTTGCGTCATGCAACCAATGGCGAAGTTGCGGCTCATCGCGCCCGCACTTGCGCTGCCGCCTACCAGCGTAGCAAAGTCGTTCGCGCTGTTGCCGGTCGGGTTGGCGATGGCAAAACGCTCGTAACTGCCGTTGCTGTTGTAGAGCGTGGACTGCGAGGCGTTCACCAGATTGGCCACAATCGCCGGGTTGGCGAACATCGAATTGCAACAAACGGTGTCGTAGAGCAAGCCCATGTCCTCGCCGATTTTCTTGGCGTGAAGTTTCTGCGCGTCAATCAAGCCGGTCGCGCGTTCCAAATCGCTGATTTTGCTGAACGCGATGCGTTGGTCGAGGTAGGCGGTCACATAGCCAACATTGACTTCAGTTGCGTTGGTCGGAACCACGCCTTCGTTGTAGTCAATGCCCATCGTGTTAACGCCTGCAAGACTCGCTTTGCGAGGACGGAAGAAGTTGACGGAAGTGTGTCCCGCGCCGCCCGGAACTGTCCGTTGCTGCGCGTAGGGAAAGAATTTGAGTTGATACTTGAGCGAATCAAAATAATTCGCGTCAAGAAATACCTGTTGCAGATTCGTTTTGCTCGGATTCGTGGTTGTGGTCATTGCGCCCATAAAAAAAGCGCGAAAGCTTTACCAGAACTGTCAGGTCATGCCCAACGCCCGCAAATGAGATTCTTGCTGCGCCAATGACATTTTTGCAAAGTCAACGGGCGCGGCCTCACTTGGAGGGGTAGCACCTTTGCCACCACCGGGCGCGGTCAAGCCTTCAAGTTCCTTAACTCTCGCTTGTGCTGCACCCAACTCTTTTTCCATTTTCGGCACACGAGCGGCGGTTAACTGATTGGCCGCTGCTTGAGCCACATGATAGAACAAGACTGGATTCTCTTCGGGGTCAATCCCGCCTCGAGCGAGAGCTTGAAGACTTCCAGCCATTACTTTTTGAAACTCCGAACCATCTTTTGCCACGTCCGGCCAGACTTTCGCCGCCTCAAGGAGATAGTGCCGCTTGTGCTGCTCCATCGTCGCCTTGTGCTGCTGAATCGTCGGGTCAGGATTTTTGCGTAAGCTTTCCGCCATGTCCTTCAACTGCTTGGCAGAATACTTCTCGCCGTTCGCCTGATCCCGTAAGTCTTGCGCCTGTTTCCGTGCCAGTTCTGCCTTGCCATATTCGCCCGCACCGTCCAACTGCTCGGCGCGCTTATCAAGTCCATCCGCTTGCAACGTGAGTTGCTCGGCGGAATTGACCTTGTTCACGGCGGCGGTGTCGTATTGCTCCGGCGTGAACTTCTGCTTGGCGCGCGCAGCTTCAATCTGAATCTTTGCGGCCTGTTGCTGCAAAGCGGTTTCCTGCTGCTTGATGGCGGCTTCGCGGGTGTCCAATGTGGCTTTCCGTTCGTTGACGGATTTCCACGTCTTGTCCAGCCGTTCGGCGTTCTTGGCGAAGTCCGATTGCTGCTTGGCGTTCGGGGACGTTTGAGTTTCTTCGTTCTTATCCGTGGCTTCGGGCTGCTTTGCTTTGTCAGCCGTCGCTCGTGTGTCGTCGGTTAAAGAATCGGGTAATTTCTCGACTGTTGCATCAGTAACTTCCGCCGTCTGTTGCGGAGTAGGGGCAGACTGTTCCGCCGCTTCTGAAACTTCCGGCGCGGTAGGCGTTAAAGCCTCGCGCAGATTAGTTTCGGCAGTTGCGGGACTAATGGTTTCCAATGTTTCGGTCATTTTCGTTATGCACGTCGTTCAGAACCAAGATAGTGCGGGTCTTGGTCTGTGTTTGACTCTTTGGCGGGTGAGTCATTGCCCGAAATTGAATCCTCGGTGGCGAGGTAAAGGATGAAGGAAAGCGCGTTGTTCGCGCCCTTCATGCTGGCGTTGTGCTGCTCCGCATTGCCCGCCGTCTGGCAGGCGTCAAGATGCTCGGCGAAAAGTTTGTGGCGCAGGGCTTCAACCATCTTGCGGCCTTGTTCGGAGCGGAGAAAAGCGGACGTGGTTTTCTGGTCAATCAGCAACCACTTTTGGCCGGAAGGCATCGGCACTTGAACGGTCTTGGTGACAATCAGCGGCTTACGCTTGAAAATGTTTTTGAGCCAGTTCATTTATCGTTGGATGTTTTTCTCACCTTTAACGGTAATTGTCAAGCGATTTGTGTTGGTGACGGTTTCGCGGGCGGCGTGTTTGCGTTCACAGCTGGCATCACTGACGGCTTGAATCCGGCCTTGGCCTCCATCTGACGTTTGATGTCGTCGGGCGCATCCTTGTAATTGATGGACAGGCTTTCGTTTGACCCGCCACTTGCGGTAGGTGTTCCTGATTGAACGGGCGGCGCACCCGATGGCGGTTGACCTTGCGGCGGTTGTCCACCGTTAATATGTCCCGGCGGCACTTGCTGACCAAACACATCCATCTGCTGAATCAACTGATCAACCTGTTTTGCCGCCGCTGGATTTTGTTGCTTAAAAATCTGAATGCGTTGATCCAAATTCTGCATTACATTTTGTTTGGCTTGAGGATTGTTTAAGACTGGCGATGCAACTCCATGTGCCGCCTGTAACCATTCAAGAATACACTTGATGCGGGTCGCTTGGTCTTGCTGCGGCTGCGGTTGGACGGGGAACGGCGGGGTTGCCGTCAGTAAAAGAATCTCGCTCGCTTGCGCCTCGTATTCGTCAGCGGCCTTCATGCCGACACCTTTGAACCCTTGCCGCGACTGACCGCCGACGCAACTCCGCATCGCGCGTTCAACCCAATAGTCGGGGTCGCTGTTCGGCAACTGTGCGAAGGTCTGCATGAAGCCAATGTCCCGCTGCATCTTCACTTGCGGATTCCAGCCGTCCGGTGAGCCGTCAGGGACAATCAGATAACGGTCGTGCAATGCTTGTTCCGGCATCGCCTTGATTTCGCTCGTGACGAAGTAAGAAAATTCTTTCGGCTTGAACTGGCACAACATCCCCCAACGATGTTCGTGCAGCGGAATCAAATCGCGCCGGAAAATCTCGGCGGCGTAGTTCATGCCGACCTGTGTCAGTTGTCCAATGCGGTTGGACTCTGCTGCCGTAATCGGTTTGCCGCCGGTCTTGCTGCCCGCTTGAACGCTCGATGTGTCCGGGGCTTGGCTGATTTCTTCCGAGCGGCCACGCTGATACTGCAACATTTCATCCCACGGCATCGCGGGCGGAGCCATCTGCACAGACTCAATCTCGCCGGGGATATACTGCCCATCTTCGAGCCGCAGATTCGCCATGTTCTGAATCTCTTTTGCGCCCGTGAAAATTCGCGTGTTGGCAATGCTCATCGCATCCGCCCACTTATTTTCCATGAAGGTTTCAATCAACTCTTGAACCTCCAACATTTCGCCCAATCCACGCGGCGAATACCAGCCTTTGTCAATCACTTCCATCTGGAATGATTTGAACGGAATACTCTCTTTGCCGTTGTATTTGTAGGGGTTGCCGTGCGGTTTGCGAAGCTGAATTTCCGGCGCGTTCGGCGAGTAATAATTGATGGTGTGACCGCCACCAGTCTTCACCCAATGCTCGAAAATCATTACATAATTCGAGTTGGACGTGTGCGTGATGCCTTCGCGCAACTGCATTTCCTGCGAGTAAATACCAAGCGATTGAAAGTCTTTCGTGCCGCGAATCTTCTTCACGGTATCTTCGGACGTGTCCCAACGCGGGTCGAGCAGCTTGTAAGCCGCGACCGTCATCAGCCGGACATGAATCCATTCGTCGGCGTCCTCGAAGCTATCCGCGCTCTCCGGCATGAGCAGAAACATCGGGTCAATGGCTTCGTCAATCGTCCGATAATCGTCCAGCGGATCCACCACGCTCTTGATGATGCCGCGCCCTTTCAACAGCATGAAGTCCACGGCACGGTCAATCTCGACCATGAGTTTAGACTTGGTTTTAGTGTTGAAATCGTAGAAGTCTGCCGCGCTGTCGGAAAGTTCTTGAACCTGCTGCGTGAGTGCCGTGAAGTTGCATAACCGGTCTCCCGCTGACACCTGACCAAGCCAGAACGGTTTGTTTTTACGGATGGCTCGGTCAATCGTTTGAGACCATAAATCGGCCTGCCAAGCCTTCGTCTTGTCGCGCCGAGGCAGTCCGCCGCGCCGCATTTGCGCGTAACGCCGTTGTTTGGTTTCCCAAACGAGACGTTCGGTTAAGATTCGTTGCGCGGACTCAAAGAGGTCGTTTGCCACAGCCAACGTTTATCCCATCCATTACCGATAAAGTCAAGCGAATTTAGAAACGGTGTCCTTGCGCGCGGCAATCCTCCGCGCTCTCGATGACTTCCTCTCGCTGCGGTCGCCAAGTTTCTTGTTGCCGATGTCCAAACGTCGAAGCCACGAGCCGGTTACTTCTCGCCATTGCGCCAAACACCGCGTCCGCCCTGTCGGGGCTGCATTTAACCGCGCCGCCCTCACGGTTTGGATCGCGCATTGCCTGTTTGGATTCAATCGCCAACAGCCCCTTGTTATTCGGCACGAGCCTACGGTTTAGCATCTGGCCGTAAAGGTCGGTGTCCACTGGCAGGATAAATTTGCGTTGCGTGATTGCCATTGCGCCATCCACCCACATTTCAGAGACAAGGTTCGTGTAGCGGTCGTTGAACCGTGGCTTTGAACCCGAATCGCAACGTCCGACGTGCCAGCCCATCGCGTGTATCTGGTCAATCAGTAAAGAGCCTTCGCCGCCGTTGTCGCCCTCGATGATGTCTGCCTCATCTTGTCGCAGTCCAATCTTTACAAACTCGGCCACTAGCCGCCCGGCGGTCGCGTGTAATCCGCGCTCGCGAAATGCCGCTTCAATCCGAATCTTGTTCCCGTTCCGAGAAGCCAGCACAGTTTCATCGCCGCTGCCCGACTCGCTCCAAGCCGCATCGAAAAACAATTTCCGCTCGCCCTGCTGAAAGACCGGCGGGTCGGCGAGCAGTGCGTCAAGCTCGTTCAACTGAACGATTGCGCCTTGGACGAATGGCATGAATTCGCAGTCGAGCATCGAGCGAGTAAGCGGATGGTCTTTGCCCCACTTCTCGCGGATGCCAGTTATTTCCATTTCGCTAATGTGCGGACATTCCGAAGCCTTCTGGCGAATTGGCGGATGCGTCAGACCAAACGCTTTGTCGGTCTGCGAGACGTAGAAAATCCCCTGCGCGAAGCCCGTTGAAGATGCGTAGAGAATCCGGCAATGCTCGCGCGGAATTCGGCAGCGGTCGCCCGCCTCGAAAAACATATTCTTCACCGTCTTCGCTTCGTCGTAAATCAGTAAGAGCGGAGAATCTTTTGAGCCATGATGACCTTCAAACTTACCAGCGTCGTTCGTCGAAATCGCGTGCATGAAACTGTTTGGGCTTTCCGTTTCAATTCGATCCTCCAAAACTCGGATGCCTTTAATTCGGTTTTCATAAACCTTCAACGCTGGCATCAGCTGGTCTTTCATTTGAGCCCACGAGCCGGACGTGACAATCACTTTGCCACGGCAGAGAATAAGTTGAGCCAGAATAGCCGACACAATTACCGTCGTCGTCTTGCCGCCACCGTTGCATGAGCAAAATGAAACCAGAGAAGCCGGTTTGAAAAGAGCCTCCAAAGTCTCACGCTGCTTTGGGTAGTATTTGAAGCCTAAAATCTTTTCGCCAAAGCCGACGTAAGAAGCAAGCTCCAATGCCTCCTTTTGAGCTTTCGGGTCTTTCACAATCTCCTCGATGGTCATTTTTAATTTGCGTTTGGAATTTTAACGTCGCCCCTGATGTGTGCCTGCGCCAGTGCCAATAAAACTTCGCCGTAAAAACGCGCCCGGTCATCAACTACCAATGTCTCTACCGCCTTGCCGAAGCCGCGATCAGAAAGCCACTGGCAGGCCGCTATCCGGTCGCGGTGACTCGGTGACTCATTGACGATATGCTCACCGCCGTCTTTGTCTATGTAGCTCTTTTCGACCTTCATTTCACCGCGAAGAATTGAAAGCATCTTCTCGACCAATTCACTGCCATCATCGGTGTTTTCACGAACCAGAGCCGCAAGTCCTTTTGGCCGACCACCCTTGTTACCAGATACGCCTTTCGGCCAAGGAGTTAAACCTTTTGGGACTGGATTTGACTTGACAACTTCCACCGAAACCCCTTTACAATCCCCCTGTATTTCAAACGGCTCGACGCTGGTTTGCTCGCTGTTTTCAGTTTCCATTACAATTCACCTTTAACGATAATCATTGGATAGTAAAGATTTATTTAGTTTTCTGATTTCCAAAAGCTTTATGGTGATTTCTTCTGCGTTCTTGCTGCCTGCGTGTTTGTCGGGATGGCAAAGAGCAATTAAGGTTTTCAATTCGGACGGGCTGAACTTTGGCGCGATTGAATCAAGAAA
>Ga0075522_10001928_pt1 | contig 15605 bp, 13 predicted proteins | sample NGEPerA_FD_74796 | JGI IMG/M metagenome (GOLD analysis project Ga0075522, IMG submission 74796) | Arctic peat soil microbial communities from the Barrow Environmental Observatory site, Barrow, Alaska, USA - NGEE PermafrostL2-A | ecosystem: Environmental > Terrestrial > Soil > Wetlands > Peat ... | reverse complement strand
GCTGATGCGGTCCTACTACTACCAGCAACTGGACTGGCAGGCCGGAGTGGTCAACCTCATGAACCACGCGGCCTTCCGGGCCAAGAGCGACCGTGCCGGGACGACCTCTCGCACCGGCCAGGAGATCGAGAATCTCCTGGGGATGGACGGCCTCGCCTTTCACCAAATGCACCGGTTGCTGCGGTTCGATTCGCATCTGTTTCCCAAACCGACCAAGCGCGCTTCCTTCTGGCCGAACGGGCACCCCGCGTTCGTCGAACTCGACCAGAAGTTCCAAACGGAAGGGTTGCCCAGGCTCTGAGATCTCGGTTCTGGGCCGACTGTCCGACAGCATCGGAATGGTGTCCGAGGTGGATTGGAACAGACGTCCGATATCATTGGAATCCGCAGACTCAATTGGTGTGCGAATAAAGTTGTCAGAAGCTTCTAAAATCACCCCGCCGATGCGGGAGTATCGCCAAAGAAGCCATCTCGGCATCCGCCGTTGGTTACTTTTCACGTTCCAGCAACCACTCCCAAGCCGGTCTAACGGTTACGCCTGGCGGAGCCTCCTTCTGACCGATCGGGACGTCAGCGGTTGTCAACGTCAGCAGAAGAAAGGCTGCCTTGCTCCTCAACGAGAGCAACTCGGTCAACGAGCGAAACTCGCGCTTGCACACGTCACCTGCGCTCAGGTCGGAGCACACTTGGATATAAATCTTCTTTCCTTGGGGACTCGTCGCGAGAAAATCCACTTCACATCCTGTTTTCGTCCTCACGTACGCAACCTGGCAGGACCTGCGTTCGAGTTCGATCAATACGGCTGTCTCCAGCGCGTGACCGAGATTCGGTTTTCCACTTCGATCAAAGGCTGGTATCAGCCCCTGGTCCACAGGATACACTTTGCGCGGGTTCACCTGGCGTTTGCGTTCTGAAGCCGCATCAATCGGCACCAGACGAATCAGAAAACTATCCTCCAACCAGGAAAGCATCGTGTGCAGCGCATCCTTCCCCACCGCCACGCCTTGGGAATGCAAGTCATTGAAGAATTTATGGACGCTAAAGCCGCCAGCCGGACTCGCCAACAATTGCCGCACCAGCCTGCGGAGCGCCTCCACATTCGTGACGTGATGACGCTCCACCACGTCCCTGAAGATCACCGTATCGACATAACCCTGAAGCAAGCTGAGCCGATCCCGCGGGTCCAACCCCTGGGCTTCGGGAAACCCTCCCGTTTCAAGGTAGGCGACGAATGAGTTTTCCAGTTGCGAACGTTGTGCCTTGGGAACAAAGGCCGGATTTTCAGGCACATCAAGACCATGGTGGCGAAGATATTCCCCGAAGCTGAAGGGGTAAATGACCGTCTCGGTGCCCCGTCCACGCAAGGCCGTAGCGATCTCCCGGCTGAGCATTCGCGCCGAAGAACCACTGACAAACACCTCCATCTTTTCCGAATCCAATATCCGTCGGATGAAAGTTTCCCAGCCCGGTACGCCTTGGATTTCGTCGAAGCAGAATACGACCTCGCGGCGATCTCTGAACTGCGGACGTGCCAGATAATACTCCTCCAGCACCCAGCTTAGTTGTTCGGTTTGCATCCCGGCCAAACGCTCATCCTCAAAGCTAAAGTAAACCAGAGCATCGCGCGGAACTCCTGCTTTGGCTCGGTCCAACAAGCACTGCTTGAGAAAACAACTCTTGCCAGCGCGACGCATGCCCACGACGGCATGGGCCTTGCCGGGGATGGCCGGCACCCGAGCCTCACGTCGCGTTAGCTTCGGCCAATCCGCAGCCAAACTGTCGGCCAATTTCTGGCGAATCACATTCCTCATGCTGTCTTTCGTGCAAGGACAGCCTCGTTAAAACTATCCTTTCTATAAGGACGATATTGCGCAATTTCGTCTCTTATTCAAGGACAAATCTGGAATTTTGTATATTCACCAATTTTCGCAACGCTGACCCGCCCATCGATGTCTGCCTCACTCCGCGCAGAGTCGTGTGAACACGTCCCAGTGGCTATGGCTCGACGCGCTTCATTTTGTGGGGCGCATGTATTCCTGTTCGCCGTTACGGGCGCTGTCATTCGGCAGCAGTTGCGCGGTCACGATGGGTCTCGTGTTTCTTTGGTATGCTTGGGTTTTCGCGATTCTGCCGTGGCCGGTTGAATCCCCTTCGCCTCCAGAATCGCTACGGCACGCACAAGCTGCAGCTCAAGTTCGTGAGCCTTGCGCACAGCGGCGGTGAGATCGGCCTGCAAAGCTGCAACCTGCGTTGCGTGAGCAGCCTGGGTCTCCGCAAGCTTCTGGAGTGCCCCTGCGGCCTGGGTGGTCGCCTCCGACAGAGCTGTCTTGGCCTGTTTCAGATCCCCTTCGACCTGAGTTTTGACTCGGCTCAGTTCCGTCTCGGCGCGCGACTTTGCCTGCTCAATCTCGGCCGCATGGTTTTGCGCGGCCAGGGCCGTCCCTTCCAGGCGTTCGTTCTCCGTGGCCAGAGCCTTGACGCTCTCGCGGAGTTCCACCAGAACCGCCTCTTGTTGCTTTCGGCCCTCATCGACCGCCAAGGCCCAGACTTCACGGAAGGCTTTCAAACCCTCCGGCGCGTCGGTCACCGGTTGTGCCGCAGCCTCGATTTCCGCCTTCAGACGCACCAAAGTTGACATTGATCCCCGGTTGTTCAATGCCGCATGAACGGCGGCCAGGGTTGTCTTCTTGCCTTGGCCGGCCAGATCGAGGATCGCTTTGCCGACTTCTTCTTTCGTGATTATTTGCTTCATAATAGTAGTATGATATTACGATACTACAGAAATATCAAGAGAATATTGGTCCACTTTTCAAATTATTTGTGGAGATGACCATTGGCGAATCGTGGCCTCGGATGTCTTTTCCGTGGCGTTGGAACGGTGACGGAAAAACCGGCGAGGCTCCCAACGGATAGGGCCGCTTCGCGGCTCGGTCAAGCCGAGGCCCGGCTGTGGACGCTTACGCCGGGCTTTCGCCCTGTTTCGCCAGGCGCCGGATCTTGCGCGGCATCGAACGATTCACAAAATCGCGCCAGTCCGGCGGCCAGTCCTTCGTGGTCCCCATGCACAGCGTATTCCGGCGGCCGGAACTGCTCATGACCGCCGGCGTCGTGATGATTCCCCGGATCATCTCGCGCGCACCCCAACTGCGGAGATGCGGCAGCAGCAACAGCCGTAGCGCCATTAGCAAATTGTATGTGAGCGACGCGATGATGAAAAAGGCCGTTCGAGCACGGGCTCCGAGCGTCACCATGCGATTCAGGTTCAAATCATCCAATATTTGGACCGCAACCGGTATGGCAGCGTAATGCCGGGTGAAATATTCTTGAGCGGAAGTCGTTCCCCCGGGCACGGCTAAAAATTGGTGCCAGTAAGAGCCGTCCCCTTCCCCTTTGCGCCGGCCTAAGGCCACACTTCCGGGCACAACGGGCCGTTCCCCCTTTTCCGGATCAGGGCATTTCGGATAGAACATGCACAATTGCTGGGCCTGGGAATCGTCCGCGTTTGCCGGCTTCCACTTCAACCCTTGAGAGTCCAGGTTGATAGGGATTTCATTGCAAACCACGGCGGAAGCCAGTTCCGCGCTCCATTGCGTAAAGCCGGCCGCGTCCACGACTCTGTTCCAGGCGTCGCAGCCGGGGAATTGATCGCTTACGAAATAGGAGTCATACCGATTCCACGCGCTGCGATGCGACATGACAAGTTGCTCGAATTGCGCGTTGTTATCGGCCTGGCTGGCATCTTCGTTCCACAATCCGTCCATCAAAAAGGGACCAACCGCCAGCGTTTTCCAGCAGCGCCTAAACCAGGACGGCCCGCCGTCGACAATGAACCGGGTCTCCCGCGAAATCATCCAGTTCTTGGTATGCATCACAACCTGGAGCGGGTTCTTGCCGGCCTCGGCTTCGGCAGGACAACATTCTGCCAGGGCCGACGTCACCAACGCCACATTGAGCCGGCGCAGCGACTGGACACTCTCGTCGGTTTGGGTGTCGAGCCATGAGAGGAGGGTATTCTCGTCGGCGGGCTGTTTCGGGCCAACCAGCCGCAGCAAAAGGGGATCCTCGCACAGCATGGCAGCTTCGGCGCAAGTCGCACCGCCCGTGGCCATGGCAAACACCAGTTGCGCAACGATTGATTGTGAAGGTCGTGCTCCCAACTCAAGGACATCCACGGCGGGGAACTGTGCTTCATCGATTCGATCCCATAGATGCCATCGGCGGCACAGCGCTTCCAGCAGCAACAATCCCCCATAAGGCGCGCTTTTGTTCCGACTCAGCGAATCCAAAGTCGGCATCGCAGCATTCTTTCGTAGAATAGGCATATAAAAACATTCACCAAATAGTGAGTATTGCAAGTAAATCTTAGCATGGAGGGATCGGTATGCGCCTCGGCAGCAAGAATCTCCACAATTCCCGATTTTTCGGTCCGCCCTCTATTGAAAGATATAAGTTACTTATTCATAGGAAGATAAAGCGATAAACCCGCCTTCCGGCAGGTCTAGTCCTGAATGGAGAAGCAAAATAATTCCGAAATCGACACGGCGGAACATGAAAATGAAGCATGACGAACAATCTACAATTCGATTCGGGCAGCGGCGGAGAGGTTTTCTACACGCTGGCTGCGATTTGCGAAATGCTCCGCATCAGCCGGACTAGCCTCTGGCGCATGTGCAAGAATGGCCTGCGCACGGTTCGTATTGGGGGATTGGTTCGGATTCGGAAGTCGGACCTGGACCGGTACCTCGATGATCACAGCGAATAAATCCGAGCCGAACCCTCGACGCCCATGCACGCTCTCTCCCTAACTCGAACCGGACGTCACAGATGGGTGGCGTCTGGGAGTGCGAGGGAGTTTGAAAGCTACGGCAACGGCAAAACCGGACCAAACACATTCATCGTCGTGAAAGACAGGCAAAAGACAAAACACGCAACGTTTGAATTTATCGAGCTAGGTCTGGTGAGAAAGGATGGCCGCCTTTATGCGCGTGTGCGCGGGGACGGCGCGCGCGCCTGGATGAGCGCGGGGACTGCCAACCTAAAACGGGCGCGGGAGTGGAACAAGAGATGGGAGCGCCGGCAACACCTCATCCACAAAGAACCGAACCAGGCATGAATTCGTTCCCCCCAGCTCCAAATCCCAAGCCGCCGACGGTTGAAAGCCGGGAGGATTCTGCCGCGCTCCAGAAAACACGGTCGGACAAAAAAGGCGTAATGGCAAATCAAGATAAAAACGACACCGCGTTCATCCTGATCGAGCCAGGCCTGGCCAGAAAGAGGAATGGGAACCGCATTTACGCCCGCGTGCGGGTGGCAGGCAAATGCACCTGGAAGAGCACCAAGACGGACGACGCGGAGCTGGCGCGGAAGTGGAAGAAAAAGTGGGAGGAAAAGCAATGGCTCCAGAAGCAAGGCTACATCGCCAGAGAGACCGAGTCCGCCGAGACGCCGACTGCGGCAAAAAATGACAACGGTGGCGCATCGGAAACAAAGTTGGAACCGTCTTCACTCACGGTCAATAAGATTCTCGACCATTATGTGGCCGCCGGCCAGCCCACCGTCAAAAAGCGGAAGCTCAAACGCAAGGCGCCCCGTTCGGTTGAGAACGAGGCCTATTCCCTACCGCCGCTCCGAGTCTACTTCGGCGCCAAGATGGCCGAACAACTGACCCTCGGCGATTGTGATGCGTTCCACGTTTGGCGCCGTAGCGGCGGCTACATCGCCAAGTTCAAGTGCCGCGGCAAGCCAGTCCAGAAGAAGACAAAAGGGGGCGACCGTGCCGTCGATCTGAACTTGATCGTCCTCTCCAACGCGCTGGAGTTGGCCGTTCGCCAGGGTGCCCTAAAATCCAATCCCATCCGTGATCGAGGCCGGTACGCCGATGATTCGACTGTCCGCCATTGCCGCGAAGTGGCGCCCACGCCCGACGGCCTGGTGCGCATCATCCAGTGGATGGGGAAGAACGGCTCCGAACAGGATGCGGACATTACGCGGTACCTGGCGTACAGCGGCCTCCGCCTGAACGAAGGCCTCCACTCCCGCTGGTCGCAGGTGGACTGGGGCGAGGAACTGATCCACGTCAAGCGCTCGAAAAAAGGAGTGTTCCCGTTTGTCCTTCTCCTGCCGGAGCTGGCGCGATTGCTGCGCCGGATGAAATCGAAAGCCAAAAGCGATCTTATTTTCCCGTCGCCGTTCAACGCGGCGACGCCGCGCGACGATTCGTCATACCGCCGCCGGCTGACGCAGGCGGCTGCGGCGTGCGGCTTGCCCCATGTGACGCCACAGGGGCTGCGTTCGTACTTTGTGACGCAGGCGCGGCAGTCCGGCCTGACCGACGCCGAAATCGCCCAACTTATTGGTGACAAGACAGGGCCGTCCCTCATCGCAGAAGTCTATGGCGACGTGCGTCCCGATCATTTGCTCGCCGTCGCTCGCAAAATCCAGCTGACCGCCAAGACACGCAACCCGGCTGCCGCCGTGAAATACTCAAAATCCAAAAAAAGGAAAACATGAAACGCGCCTTGACCCAAGCCGGCGTCGATCGGAAAGCGGTTCATCTCAGCAACCGTTTGGCTCCAGGCATCATCCGCGTTCCGGAACTGAAGCGTCTGGTCCAGAGGGCTCCCAACAAGGAATTGCTTCTGACGCTGAAACTCACCTTTGAGTGTTATGTTCGCCCGCGCGAACGGCCGGAGCTTGCGGTCTCCAACTTTTCATTTGCCCCTCTCGGCCAGCCCGTGGGCGTCTTCCTGCCTGACCTGCGCGGGCCCGCACATCGACACATTCCCATCGATCCCCAACATCCTCCGGTCTTGGCCGCGTTGCCGCCTCCCGCCGGTCGCTTGTTCATGAAGCCAAACCCGTTGGCTCGGCTGCAGAGGCACGCTGCCCAGATGGGCGTGTACCTGTCACGGCGGGCGGCATTATATATCTGCGTTCATTACGCGCGTCTTTCAGGTGTTTCCGCTGCCCAAGTCCACCTCGTTCGTAGGAAAGGCCATAGACTGTTCGCCGACAATGCCGCCGCAGTAAATGCAGTAACTGGCCAAACTGATGGAATCGCTATCGGCTGTTTGTCCCCTCGATCGACGGGGGGCGACCTCATTTTGCGCAACGGAATCCCCGGCCGAAATGGCTAACAGAAAAATCATGGCCAAACCAATTTCTAAAAGTTCTTGCGAGGTATAGCGGAAGAGATATTTCGGCAAACAACCGGGGCACTAAAGCATGAAACAGACGATGAAAAGTCCTAACAATATCAGCCCCGGCGACGGCGATCTCATCCCCAACAATGAGCCTGCGTGGCGAGAGGTTCTCCAACATCTGAAACTTAACGCCGCTGCCAGCGGAAGCTCTCAGGATTTAATTGACCCCGAGGTGATAACATGTAACGGCCTCTTGGCGAGAAACGGGTACGAACTCAGGAACGCTGGCGACCCCGGTTTCATTGAGCAGGGGGCCCAGGCCATTGCAAACGGCCATCCGACACAGGCTCATGGTTTCGTCCTCCCGCAAACCGTAAACGCCGCCTTCAAGAGTGCTCCGGGCGACATGGTTCGAGCCTACGATGAGTGTCAAAAGCAAGCCGCCAAACATGAGTCAATAAGTGCGTTGACCGCTCGCACGGTTGGAGTGCCTGTGACGCCGAAGCCTGCCACCGCACCAACCGACGAGCCAATTAGCGCGGCCCACTGTCGCCCAGGCATAAGCGAGAACGGGTCGGCGGCGCTCAGTTATGATGAACTCATCGCCGCCCACTCACGCGGTCGGCCACTTGTTAAGAGCAAGACGATTCAGAATGAGGTCAGCTCCTTGCGCCGGTTAATAACATGCCTCGGCCAAAACGGCACAGATGACTGCAGGTGGATGGCTGACCAGAGGGAGTTCGAGAAAGGCGTAGCAGCTTGCAAATTGGATTCCGACGGAACTTTCCGCTCCGCCTTAAACCAGTTGCGACGAAGCGCATGCGAGCGGGTGGCGCTAGCGGATCCCGCCAACACCCTCTGGGAAAGCTATCAGCGAGCATATTCCAAACATGTTAACACAGGTGGCAGCGCACAACTCATGAGCAAAAACGAATTCATCCTCCATTGCTTTAACGCAACGGGGATCTCCCGTCGCAGGCTGAGCGCCCAGAAGATCATGGTCCATGGACCGACATTTGAGCGAATAAAACAGCTCGAACATTCGCTTGGGGCCGACGGTGAGTTGACCCAGTGGCTCATCAACATGTCGGACAACAACATGAAGATATTCCAAACGAAGTACGGCAAACGGGTCGGAGAGGCGACAGAGTTTCGTTACGCCTTGCTTCGGAGAGACTGGCCGCCGGGGCTCGCACGCGAATGGGACGATTTATTTCTGTTCCGAACCGAGCCGTTGAGGGCTTCGATAAAGTGGGACCTTCACCTGGAGGAAATTCCGAAAAAGAAAACATACCTTTGGCGCGTGCGAAAGCACGAGAACTCCTGCCCGAGCGCGGACAAGCAACTTCGTGAACTGGAGTGTTTCTTCGGCTGGTGTTTGCTTCCGCAGGAGACCTTGGCAAATGGAGAGAAGAACCTCTGGAGAAGTGGTCCGGATGAAACGATCAGAAAGGAGAACCTCTCCTTGGCCCTTATCGCCAACACGGACCTCTTGGACGGCTACATCAAATTCCGCAAGGCCCACACCGTCACCGAAGCCGAAGCAACATCTGGGGAACTGGGCAGCTTCAACAGGTCGTGCAAGACCTTCATCGAGTTGGCGTCGTCCCTGCTGAATCCGCTGGTGGGGTTTATTTACCTTCGGAAAGAATTTTACTTTAGGCCCTCCGAGACGTCCCCCGCGGCAACGAATCTCGCCTCACGCGTAGGATACAGATTCTACAAGGCGGAGCTGCGTAAAGTCGTGGAAGTGACAGATCCCGACGAGCGGTGGTACTACTTTTGCAAGAAAATCCGCGATTACATGGAGAGGACGCAGGATCAAGAATTCGACCCCTTGCTGAAAACACGCGGCGGGGATCCAATAGCCGGTATCCTATCATTAGATGATCCGATGCAAGCCATAGTTGAACTCCTGCAACGGCTCGAAGAAGCGGAGCCGGTCGTGGACCATTGGAGGCACTTTCACCGCCGGAAACGGCTTTTCTTCTTGTTGATCTCGAACTGCCCATTGCGCATTCTGCAATACGCCCTCATGACCGGGAACCATCTCGTCAAGATGAAGCCCATTGGCGGCAGGCCATCATTCTATCAGATCCGCTTCACGAAAGAGGAATTTAAAAATGAGAGATACATCCCGGAATGGGACTATTTGTTCGACCTTTCTGAGGACCTAACTTCATTCATTGACTCCTACCTGCAGAACGATTGGCCAGCAATCAACGGAAGGCCATTCACAGCCGAGGACCGTGTATTCTGCGGACATCTCCTTGGGGAGATGCCGCAGAATCGAAAAACTCTCACAGAACGCATAATAACCCAACTCATGAAAATTTGCCGAGAAACTACCGCGCGGCATTTGGGAGCGAAATACAGCACACCCGGTTTTTATCCGCATGCGTTTCGCCACATTGAGGCCACGAGTATCATAAAGGTGACCGGAAGCTATGAAGAAGCCGCACTGCTCTTGTGGGATGCCGTCGCGACGGTGCGCCGGGCGTATGCCCACATCAAACGCGTTGATCAATTAGGCAAGGTGAGCCGTAATCACTATGCCCGGATGAGCCGCGGCCTGGAAAAAGCGCGCGGTCTTTACCTCCTCCAAAGCAAACAGGCCTAACACTTGAATTCGGCGTGAAGACCCAATAGGGAATCCTAATTGGGGCCAATGTTGGTGGGCTTTTGACTTGCTTTTGGATCTTTGACTTTAACCTCACTTTTGGTTAACGTTAAAGTCGGGAGGTGCCGTTCACCTAAAAACGTCAGAATCGCCTTTGATGACACGGGTTTGACTCACTATTGCGGGGTTCTGTTGTTTCACGAATTCACACGAGTGCTGCAATTGCGCCGTTTCCTGACGCGGCATTTGCAATATCCGCGCCGCAACCAGCGCTACGAGTTTTCTCAAACGCTTCTGGCTTTGATATATCCCATCGTCTTGGGATCGGAACGTTTGGAAACGGCGTCCCTCTTGCGGGCCAACGGCAGTTTCCAATAACTGACGGGGCCGCCCAGCCACCCCAATCCGCAAACTTTGCGCCGGTTCTTGTTGCAGGCGCCGCCCGAGTTTCGCCAACAACCGCCTCGTTTGAATGCTCGGCTGCTGCGCCAGTTTATTCACCAGCCGGAACACGGCTCGCGCTTGATTCTGGATTTGGACAGCCCCGTGGTCACCGTCTTTGGCCGCCAGGAGGGAGCCGAGGTGGGCTACAATCCGCGCTTCCAGGGCAAACGCTCCTATGATCCGTTGCTGTTCCTGGAAGCCAACTCCTCCTTTCTGTGGGACACCGAGTTGCGGCCGGACGATGCGGGCATTCGGGCCGGCAGCGAAGGCCTGTCGGCCAGTTGCTTCTTTTGCATTCCCAACGACATTCGCGAAGTGCGGGTCCGGGCGGACGCGAGCTTTGGTTTTCATCCGGTGCTGGCCCTGGGCACCCAGAAAAATGTAAGCACGAGTCTCTCCCCCGCATGGCTGTCGGTCATGGAATTTACCTGTAACGCCGCGGCCCAAGAGCAAGTCCGAGCAATAAACTGCCAAACACGAGCCATGGACCAAAACGCCGGAAGTCAACTATGCCGGAATCGAAATCGTCGCCGAACAAAATCTCAAGAAAATCGTAACGACTATGGGCCAAATCGAGCCAAACAAGCAATAAATCGAATAGCAGCGTATGGAAATCAATGAGTTTAAACAGGCACCAGAGGAGACGGTCGAGCACAAACGCCACAACTCACTGGATAACGAGGGAAATGCAGTTGGTCAAAACGAGACAGCAGTTGGGGGTGCCAAGCCTCCCGATGGACTGGCAGCGCACCTCAATTATGTTCTGGCAGAGCGCGACAAGCGAGCGCGGGCACTCTGGGCGGAAACACCTGCGGGGAAAGAAGCGCTCAAGCACTTGATCGAGACCTGCAAGTTGCGGGAGGCGACGATTCGAAAATACCACATGGGCCTGATCACCTTTCGCGCCCAAGGCGCTGGACAACCAATTATGAACGCACTTTGCGTTCCGGTGTCGGACAAAAGGGGATCGGAATTCGCTCCGTGTCTGGCAGCCGAGCGCCCAGCAGCAAAACGCCGTGGACAATATGTTCTGCTCGCCATACCTGGACTAACGGCCAACGCCAAGGGCACACAACAATGGAAACGAGGCCCAGTGCTGACCATGTATACCACCCCAGAAATGGGGAATGACTTGGTGGTGTCCGCCAGCACGCTGGACGCCATCATCTTGGCTCAGGAATTGGCGCAGCGTTGCCCGAACCGATTCACCATCATTGCCAGCACGCACCTCAATGAGCGCCCGACCGAATGGGATGCCCCCGAGTTCTGGGCACGGTGGCAGCGCGTTTACCTGGCACACGGCAATGACCGGCAAGGGCAGGAGGTCGGCTTCGTAGACAGACAGGAGGTGCTCTGCAACCAACTGGCAAACTTGGCTCGGCGACCGGTCCTGCGAGTACGCATACCGGAGGAGATCGCCGGAGGCCATTGCGTGGACTGGCCGGGGTATTTCAGGGCGGGCGGCACCTCGGAGACTGCGCTGGAGCTTTTCGAGAGATCCCAAGTTCTGACAAAGAGGCTCAGCCTGACGGAAAGCCTAAGCAGTATCGCGCCTCCGCGGCTTGACGAGTTTGCGGAGGGAGAGTTCGGCGACGTAACGCACGATGTGGGCTACAATTATGTGGGGGGGTTCTACTATTACCCGTTTTCTGTTCTGCATTTCTCGGTCGGAACAAAACAGCAAAAACAGATTACGCGCCAAACTCGCCTGCTGAGGAACGACGGTCGGATCCTCGGATGGACACGAGTCCCATCGAGCAACGGGGCAAGTGACGTGATTGCAGCCGATGACGGGACATTGCTCTCACGGCCTCCCGAAGTCTCGGAGAGCGCAACGTGGTCTCTTGAACACATCCTCGCCTACGCGCGGGCGGCAAAAGCAGGCATGCACAAGGGAAGACCCCTGGCCAACATCTTGCGGGACATGCTTAAACTACTCGAGGAATGCTTTTGGCTCCCGCATCGAGAGCAGTTCTACCTGCTGCTGTTCACCTTGCCGGTGACTTATGTGCAAGAGCTGTTTTCGGCGGTGCCTTACATTTTGATCCAAGGGCCAAAGGGTTCAGGCAAGTCCGAGCTGGCGAATATGCTGAACTGGCTAACCCCGGCACGCGATCGACTACGTCTTGCACCAGGTGGAATCGGTCCAGATCGTTCTGGACTCTCATGTCAAAAGCCGTGGTAATCGTGCCCTCTTCCTTGTAGCCACGGACGTGGATGTTGCGATTGGTCCGCCGGTAGGTCAGGCGGTGGACCAGCCAGGGGTATCCGTGAAAGCCAAAGACGATGTGCTTGTCCCGCGTGAAGAGCGAATCGTAATCCGTTTCGCTCAACCCGTGCGGGTGTTCGCTCTGCGGTTGCAGCTTCATCAGATCGACGACGTTGACTACCCGGATTTTCAGATCGGGCAGATGTTTGCGAAGAATGGAAACGGCGGCCAAAATCTCCAGCGTAGGCGTGTCTCCACAGCAGGCCATCACCACGTCTGGTTCCTCGCCTTGGTCGTTGCTGGCCCATTGCCAGATGCCAATTCCTTCGGTGCAATGCATTACCGCGGCATCCATGGTCAACCATTGAGGAAGAGCATGCTTGCCCGCTACGACTACGTTGACGTAATGCCGGCTACGAAGGCAGTGATCAAATACTGACAGCAGGCAATTAGCATCGGGCGGCAAATATATACGGACGATATCGGCCTTCTTGTTCACGATGTGGTCGAGGAAGCCGGGGTCCTGATGCGTGAAGCCGTTATGATCCTGTTGCCAGACGTGTGAGGCGAGTAGATAGTTCAACGACGCAATCTTTCGGCGCCAAGGTAGTTCCGATGTCACCTTCAGCCACTTGGCATGCTGGCTGAACATTGAGTCAACAATGCGAATGAAGGCCTCATAGCTGTTGAACAACCCGTGCCGACCGGTCAGCAGATACCCCTCCAACCACCCTTCGCATTGGTGCTCGCTGAGCATCGAATCCAGCACGCGGCCGGCGGGCGCAAGAAACTCATCATAGCTCTGTTCCCGCGCGTCCCACTGGCGATTGGTTGTTTCAAAGACAGCGCCCAACAGATTCGAGAGCGTCTCATCGGGACCGAAGATGCGGAAATTGCGCTGGTCCTGATTCAGCTTGGCTACGTCACGCAGGAATTTGCCCAGTACGAGCGTATCCTGGGCGTCAACGGCCCCGGGCGAAGGAACATCTACCGCGTGGACGTAAAAATCTGGCATTCGCAGATCGCGCAATAACATGCCGCCGTTGGCGTGCGGATTTGCGCCCATCCGCCGGTCGCCTTTCGGCGCCAGTTCGGCTAGTTCTGATTTGAGACGGCCACTTTCATCGAACAACTCCTCGGCCTTGTAGCTTTTCATCCAGCTTTCAAGTTGCGCAACATGCTCGGGATGCTCGGAATCCACTAGAAGTGGCACCTGATGAGCTCGGAAGGTTCCCTCGACTTTGAGGCCATCGACTGTTTTTGGTCCCGTCCAACCCTTGGGAGACTTGAGGACGATCATCGGCCAGCGCGGTCGCATGGTGTCACTATTATTCCGAGCATTCTTTTGGATTCGCCGGATGTCCTCAATGGCCTTGTCCAGGATAATCGCCATGAGATCGTGCATCTTTTCCGCGTCATCGCCCTCCACAAAGTAAGGCGTCCAGCCGCAACCGCGAAAAAACTGCTCCAATTCGTCAGGCTCAATGCGAGCCAGGACAGTTGGGTTGCTGATCTTGTAGCCATTGAGGTGGAGAATCGGCAGGACGGCTCCGTCGGTAATCAGGTCGAGCAATTTGTTAGACTGCCAAGCCGTCGCCAACGGGCCAGTTTCCGCTTCGCCATCGCCAACGATGCAGGCGACAATCAAGTCGGGATTGTCGAAAGCCGCTCCGAAGGCATGGCTGAGCGAGTAGCCTAGCTCCCCGCCTTCATGAATTGACCCCGGCGTGGTTGGCGCGACATGGCTGGAAATCCCGCCCGGAAAAGAGAATTGCTTGAACAGCTTTTTCATCCCGTCTTCGTCCTGGGTGACGTTCGGGTAGACTTCACTCCAAGTGCCTTCGAGGTAAACGTTGCCCACAATCGCCGGGCCGCCGTGACCGGGACCGGCGACGTAGAACATATCCACGTCATACTTCTTGATGACTCGGTTCAGATGCAGATAGATGAAGTTTTGGCCCGGCGTCGTGCCCCAGTGTCCGACCACCAGCGGTTTCACGTCCGACAGTTTCAACGGACGTTTCAGAAGAGGATTGTCGTAGAGGTAAATCTGCCCAACCGAGAGATAGTTGGCTGCCCGCCAATAGGCGTCCATTTTGTGAAGGAGTTCGGGTGTGAGTGTGTTTGTATTTGTTTTCATATTTGACAGCTAGATCAAAGTTTTGTTTTCCGCAGCCGCAGGGCGTTACTGATGACCGAGATCGAACTGAGGCTCATCGCGGCGCCGGCAATCGTCGGGCTGAGCAACAATCCGAAGAACGGGTAAAGCGCGCCAGCCGCCACCGGAATACCCAGTGCGTTATAAAGAAAGGCGAAGACCAAATTCTGCCGGATGTTCCGCATCGTGGCGCGACTGAGGCGGATGGCCTTGGCAATGCCGCGAAGGTCGCCCTTCACAAGGGTGATGCCCGCGCTTTGCATCGCCACATCGGTGCCGGTGCCCATCGCAATGCCGACTTCGGCTTCGCTAAGGGCGGGCGCGTCGTTGATGCCATCGCCAGCCATCGCAACGTGTCTGCCTTGCGCGCGCAGTTTCTTGACATAGGCGACTTTTCCGGGGGGATCTATCTCCGCTTCGACCGCATCGAGGCCAAGTTGGCGGGCTAGGCGAGTACCACACTGATTGCCCGCTCGATCACATGCTTCTGGACTGGAAGGGCGTCGAATACGCAGAAGTGCGCAAAAAGCTCGAGGCGGGTGCCACCGACGAGGAAATTGCCAGGTACTTGGATGCGCACGGCACGAAGAAGACGGCGACGGAAATCAAAGCCTGGTCGGACAGCGTGGAAAAGGCCACGATGCACGGCAATCCCGAGAAAGGCGAATACTTCGACGGCGCATGTCGGAAACTAGGCCTCGACCCTGCCAAAACTTCGGTCTTCGAGTGGCTGGAGGCGGACGACCGAGCCAGCTTCACCAAGTAAGCGCGTAACTTTCCGTCCTGTCGGAAAGAGCGCGTAGCGTTAAAGCCAGCGCGAGCGGATGGCTGGGGGACATCTTACGGGAAATGTCCCATAAAGGCGCATCGCATGGCCTGTGTTCGACCCTGAAGGATCAAGTCAACGCTGATCTCCTAGTGTAGTGTCTCGCAATTAACTAGACATATTATCAGAGGACGGCTTCGTTGGTTCGGGCCATTTCCCTCGTAATCCACGATTTTTATATGTCTAGTCATTTCCGGGACACTACA
>Ga0075522_10001927_pt1 | contig 15606 bp, 13 predicted proteins | sample NGEPerA_FD_74796 | JGI IMG/M metagenome (GOLD analysis project Ga0075522, IMG submission 74796) | Arctic peat soil microbial communities from the Barrow Environmental Observatory site, Barrow, Alaska, USA - NGEE PermafrostL2-A | ecosystem: Environmental > Terrestrial > Soil > Wetlands > Peat ... | reverse complement strand
GGCGGTGTCGGTGTGAAGTTCGTGCGGGGGATGCGGGGAGAAATCAGTTGCCGCGCCGTCCAGTGTCTCCAGGCGCACCGCAAGGACTTCCTTCTTGAGCCGGGTTCCCATGCAGACCGGGCAGGCCTGCTCGCTCATGTATTGATGCAGCCGCGTCTTCACGAACTCGCTTTCGGTATTCTCGAAACGGCGTTGGAGATTGGGGAGGACGCCTTCGAATTCGGTGCCGGTACCCTGGTCGCCCTTGGCCTCGGTGCCGTACATGATGACCTGCTGCACCTTGCGCGGGATGTCCTTGTACGGCGTGGTATAGCCGATGCCAAAATCGCGGCAGAACTGCCGCAGCACCCTGCTGTAGTAGATGTTCATCCGCTTGCCGTGCTTGCGCCAGGCCTCCACCGCGCCGTTCTCCAGCGACAGGCTCTCGTCGGGAACGATCATCTCTGGATCGAATTCGCAGGTGGTGCCCAGCCCGTGACACGCCGCGCACGCGCCGTGCGGCGAGTTGAAGCTGAAAACCCGCGGCTCCAACTCCGGCAGCGAAACCTCCGGATGTTCCGGGCAGGCGAACTTTTCGGAGTAAACCGTATCGGTCCACACATCCCCCGCCCCGCCGACCGATACGATCGCCAATCCCTGCGACAGCTTGAGCGCGGTCTCGACCGAATCAGCCAATCGCGAGCGTATCTCCGGCTTGAGGACAATCCGGTCCACGACCGCCTCGATCGTGTGATTGAAAGTCTTCTTGAGCGCCGGGGCATCGGCGGGCTTTTGCAGCTCGTGAATCTTCCCATCCACCCGCGCCCGCACAAACCCCTGCTTGTGAATCGCGCCGAAGATGTCCTTATGCTCCCCCTTCTGCCCGCGCACCAGCGGCGAAAGGATCATCACCTTCGTGCCGTCCGGCTGGCGCATGACGTTATCGACGATCTGGCTGGGCGTCTGGCTGGCGATGGGCCTGCCGCACACCCAGCAGTGCGGCGTGCCGGCGCGGGCAAACAACACGCGCAGGTAATCGTAAATCTCCGTCGTCGTCGCCACCGTCGAGCGCGGATTGCTGCTGGCGGAACGCTGCTGGATGGCGATCGTCGGGGGCAATCCCGTGATCTCATCGACATCCGGCTTTTGCAACTGGTCGAGAAACTGCCGCGCATACGCCGACAGCGATTCCATGTATTTGCGCTGCCCCTCGGCGTACACCGTATCAAACGCCAGCGTCGATTTCCCCGATCCCGACAGCCCCGTGACCACCACAAGCTGGTCGCGCGGAATTTCCACGTCGATATTCTTAAGATTATGCTCGCGGGCGCCGCGAATTCGGATCGATTTGAGGTTCATCAGATTCACTGCAACATTACGTCCGGGGTAGCCGGAAGATCGAGCACGCGGCGCCATTGGCGCGGCACGCCTTCATACGCGGCGGCGTAAGTCGTTGCCAGAGGCAAGTTGACATACCAATCGGGATCGTAGAACAGCGGCATTTCCGGGAGCGAATCGCCGGGCGCGAAAGGCTCGGCGTAACATTGCACGCGATCCGCGACACGAAACGATGAGGCCGACAGGCGCTTTCCCGCCGGCCATTGCAGACGGCCGCCGCCCAGTTCCTCCCAGATTGCGCTTCCCAGCCCGGCGGGATCGTTGGCCCGGGGTGGGAACAGATCGACCACGACCATGTGATATCCCGACTGAATAGCCGCGACCGCTTTGTCGGTGAAGCGGCGAACCGACATCGATCGATCCTTGTTGCCGGGGGATGCGATTTCCAGGAGTGCCACGATACGGTCGTTGGTGGCATGGCGGATGGCGACGGTGCGGCGTTTGATCGCGTAGATCGATGCCTCGTCCACTTCCCCCATCACATGCGCTTTTGGCGGCGCCACCGCCAGCGCCAGGCCCCCGCCGGTATTTTGCGCAACATCTTCATCGCCCGAGCGGCGTTCCAGCGCCAGCACGTCCGGCTCAAACTCCCCGGTACGCTGCTCGGCCAGGGCGTAATAATCCTCTGGCAGCAACCCGCCGTTGAGCGCGCGAGTCAATTCCGCGATCCATCCGAGATGGAACGAGTGAAAGGTTCCGGCGGAAATGCGGGTCCAGTCGTGAGCGGGCATGACGGGATTATACGCGAAGCAGCAACCCGTCGCTTTCGGGAGCGCTGCGCCTCTGGAGAAGGCACGCGGCGGGGACGCCGCGTCTACATAGATCGACGTCCTTCCCACGGGGGAAGAAGGCGTGCGGGATTGGGGCTGTGAAATTCGCCATATCAGAGTTCTAAATTGAATTGGGTTTTCTTCTTGGCGCTCTTGGCGTCTTGGCGTCTTGGCACTCTTGGCGCTTTCTTCAATACTGGCCACCCACGACCATCGCGTCCCTACACCCGACCGATGAACGGCAGCCCCACCACGCTCGCCTTTCGCATCTTCCCCTCGGCGGGCACATTCACCAGCGATCCTACCGGAATGAAGTTCTTCTTCACGAATGCCAGGCAAATGCAGGCATTAGACAAAACGGGCGACACCGTGCTGCTGGTAATGCCGCCGACCTGATTGTCCTGATCGTCGTAAAGCAGAGTGCCGGCGATTGGCAGGGCGTCGTCGGCGACGCGGAGGCCCACAATTTGCCGGGCCACCTGCCCGCGCGCGTGCATGCGGGCGACGATCTCCTGGCCTAGATAACAGCCCTTGGTGAAGCTGACGCCGCGCTCAAGCTGGCCGGTCTCGGCGGGAAGCACCGAGTCATCAAAGTCGATCCCGAAGATCGGCCGGCCCCCTTCGATGCGCGTGGCGTTATACGCCGCCCAACCCGCCGGCCGAAGGTGGCGGCGGCCATGCTCATGAACCTCGCAAAACCGCGAAATCAGTTGCGTCCAAACGCCGGCCGCCGCGCCGGCGTCGATCACTACGTGAAACCCCGGCACCCCGCATGGATCATCCCGCCAGATCACCACATCATTGCCCAACATCCGCGCCGCGCAGGATCCGAGTTGCGGCAACTCGGGAATCGCGGCTTCACAGGCCTCTCCAAGCACCCGCGCCGCGCCCGGACCATGAATTGACAGCGTGTGCAGCGAGCCCACCCGGCTGCTCATTTGCGCCTGCTCGCGGAACAGATACTTGTCGAAGGCTTGCCGGACGGATTCGACGCTTCGCGCATCCATGTCGAGCCACGCGCGGTCGCCGCGCTCGATCACGTGCATGTCGGCGACGATGCGCCCCTTGCCATTCAGGAAGAATGCGTAAACGCCCTGCCCCGGCGTCAGGCCGGCTTTCGTGGCTTTGTCCCAGGTTTGGTTGGTGAGCAGGTTATTGAGAAACGAGAGGCGATCGGGGCCTGTGAGTTCGAGGCTGCCGCGCTGCGGCTCATCGAGCAGCGCCGCGCCTTTTCGGATGGCCGCGTATTCCGCCTGCGGCTCGCCGAAGGTGCTGACGATTTCCAACGCCGCGTACGCCTGAAATTCAGCGTTCGCCTTGTCGTGTAATTCCCGCAATGGATTGGGTAGTGCCGGTGAAATGGGAGAGGCTTGGGTCATCGATTGACTTTAGGCTCTATAATTCCGCCACGGATCGAGGCGCAACGGGCCCCTGGGAGTCGAGTGCATGTTCCATTTGAATTCATCGCGTCCATCGAAGGGTGTTCATAGCCCAATGCGCATGTTCCTCGGTCACCCAGGTTGGACCGTGGCACTGGCGCTTCTTTTTTGTTTGATTGCCAGCCCACCGTCCCATGCCGCGCATTACAAACGCAAGGCGTGGTTTGACGTGAAAGGCGCATTGTGTTTTCCGATGGGCAGCGGCCCGTTGCCGGCCACGCGGGAGCAACTTGTCGCTTCTTTGGGGCGGGGATGGAGGATTCATCTGCGCTTCCCGGAAGGCGGGGACCAGGTGACCGCCGACAATGGAAGATACCCGGCGATCGGCCGGCTTTACATGAACGTGGCTGGCGGAATCATGGACCCCGATCGGCACAAGGGTGAACCGGGCTTGCGTCCCACCGGCCATGTGGAACGGCGGATCGCCGTGCGGGAGTTCGAGTTTGACGGGCGGCCAATGATTTGCGAGAAGGCCAAGATCAATCTGCGCGTCACCGCCTCGAACGCCATTCTCGATCTGGAACATGATGCGCATGGCCGGCCCATGCTGATGCTCGATAATGCCGGCGCGGCGATGCTCGATTTTGGCGCCAGCCGCACCGATCTGGAACGCCTGCTCGTGCTTTCAGGCAATGAGGGGGGGCACCGGTTCGGCATCACCGTCCAATCCGCGCAACTTTCCATCACAACGCGCAATGGCCGCACGATCGATGTCAGCCTGCATTTGTCCACCAAAGTGGGCTTCATTCCAGCCGGCATGCGCTTCGCGGCCCACGTTGACATCGATGACCAAATGAACGCCCGCGTTTCCCATCTCCGCTGCGACGGCGATCACGCCCTGGGCCCCTTCATCGTCGGCTTCATCCGCCCCGGATTGCAAAAATACGAAGGCGCCACCAAACCCCTCTTCAGCTTCCCCGGCGGCCAGCTCAAACTGCATGACGTTAAAATCCAGGGCGGTGAAGACGTGCGCGTAATCGCAAATTTCGGAAAATGATCCGCGCTCCCCGCGCCCCCATTTTGCGCGCTCTTCGCCGGCATGGTCACTTTCAGTGACCATGTCCCCCCACTTACATTGACCTCCTCGAAGTTAAGCATCCCTCTCACAAAAAAACCCCAGCAACGCTATCGCCCCTCTTCCGCTAACCGATCCACCGCTTCCCGCGCCGGCAGCGCCGGCTGCGCCCCAAACGCCTGACACGACAGCGCCCCCGCCGCGCACGCAAACCGCACGGCCTGTTCCAGTTCCATCCCCTCCGCCCGTCCCACCGCCAGGGCCGCCGTAAATGCGTCGCCAGCGGCGGTGGTATCCACCACATTCACTTTGTTTGCCTTGATCGCTTTGATCGCGCCCCCGCGGTCGATCAGCAGAGCCCCGCGCCCCCCGCGCTTTAATACCACGGCTTTGGCGCCGCGCGAAAGAAGCCGGCTGGCCACCATTTTGGGATCATCGGGCCGCTTGGTCGTCGTATCGCGGCGCGGCTTAACGCCCAACAGCGCCTCGGCCTCCGGGCGGTTCGGGGTGAGCACGTCCACCCCATACAGCGCGCGCGGCAAGCCTTTGGCCGGCACCGGCGCGGGATCGAGAATGGTGTAGACGCCATGCTGTTCGCAGAGGGCCAGGGCATGCGCGACGGTGGCGAGGGGGATTTCCAGTTGCAGGACCACCGCCGCCGCCGTCGCGATAATGCCCTCGGCGGCGTCGATGTCCTGCGGGGAAAGCCGGGCGTTGGCGCCCGATGCGACGACGATGGTGTTCTCGCCTCGCTTGTCCACCAGGATCATGGCGATGCCGCTGGGCGTGCCCTCGGTGATGACGACGTGGCGTGTGTTGACGTGGTGCTGCTCCAGTCCATTGAGCAGTCGTTGGCCGAAATCATCGTCGCCGACGCGTGCCACCAGATGAACCGTAGTCCCCTTTCGCGCCAGCCGGGCGGCGGCAACCGCCTGGTTCGCCCCCTTCCCGCCGGGCACGGTCATGAAACTATCCCCCAGCAAGGTTTCGCCAGGCGCGGGGATGCGCCGGGCGCGCAGCACTAAATCCATGTTGACGGAGCCGATAACGACGATGGGCCGGGGATCGGGCATGCATCGACGGTAAGGAGGGACGGGTGAAAAGGAAACGGGAAAAACGCGGCACGGTATATGACGATCCATCGGGCGAAGAACCGCGCCAAGAACGCCAAGCTGCCAAGAACGCCAAGAAATCAAAAGGCAAGAGTCAAAACATCATCAGAAATAAGGATCGTGAACATCGGGCCGTTCGGCGTTCATTCTCGCTTCTATCTATTCTCGCAGCGCCCCCAGGAACGCCTCCCCATACATCTTCACCTTATAAGGCCCCATCCCCTTCACCAGTTCCAGCGTCCGCGCGTCGCCGGGGACATTTTGGGCGATCAGCTTCAGCGTGCTGTCGTGGCAGATGCAGTACGGCGGTAGCTGCTTTTCGCGGGCGATTTGTGCGCGAACGGCGCGCAATCGCTCGAAGCGGCCTTCTTCCTCGGACGACAGGGGGCCCGCGGAATCTTCCTGACCCGCCGGCACGATTCGGCGATAGTTGGCGTTGCTCGACGGCGCCGATCGCCGGGGGACCAGGTCCGCCAATGAGGCTGGCGGAAGCTGCTGGCCTTTCATGACGGCGGCGCCGACGGCCGTCAGTTCGACGACGGGGCGGAACTTCACGCCGTCGGGATCGCGCTGGCGGGCCAGGCCCGCCTCCATCAGCCGATGCAGCATCGCCACGATGCGCTTGATCGAATGCGCCTTGAGAAGGCCGAAGACCGAGAGCTTGTCGAAGCCCCAGCGCACGGTTTTTTCGTTGTCGCTGCCCGCCAGAACTTCGGCAACCACGCCCACGCCAAACTTTCCTTGCAGCCGCGCGATTGCCGAGAGAAGTTGCTTGCAGAGGATCACCACTTCATCGCTGATGACCACCGTTTCCACGGGCCCGGCATCGTCCACACTCGTTCCCCGCCCGCGCCGGCAGACGTCGCACTGGCACCCGGTCACTTCCATGTCATCGCCAAAGTACGCCAGGATCATCTGCCGGCGGCAGCGGTGCGTCTGGGCGAAGCGGATCACCAGTTCGAGCTTTGTGGTGGCGTGTTCCTTCAGCTCGGCGATCACCTTAGGGTTGGCATTGGGATTGTCCTGGCCGATGTTGTCGATGAAAAACTGCTGCGTGTAGCGGTCCTTATACGTGAACAGCAGCACGCAGCGGGCGGGCAGGCCGTCGCGGCCGGCGCGGCCGGCTTCCTGGTAGTAAGCCTCGATCGTGCCGGGGATGTTGTAGTGAACCACGAGGCGGATATCGGGCTTGTTAATGCCCATGCCGAACGCGTTGGTGGCCACGGCGACGGCGCGCGGCGTGTTCATGAACCGTTCCTGATTCGCCGTCCGCGCCGCCTGATCCATCCCCGCGTGATACGCAAAAACCGGCCGATCCTTCAACGCCAACGCCAGCAGCGACGTCACTTCATCCACCGCCTTGCGCGTGGCGCAGTACACGATCGAGCTGCCCGGCTCGGCGCGCAAAAGCTGCGACAACTCGGGCGCCTTCTCCGCCGCCTTGGAAATGCGACGGCATTGGTAGGACAGATTCGTGCGGTCAAACCCGGTGATGACAACCGTCGGCTCGCGCAGGCCAAGCTGGTGAATGATGTCGGCACGCACATCATCGGTCGCGGTGGCGGTCAGCGCGATGCAAGGCGGTGAGCCCAGTTTCTGCCGGACGCTGCCCAGCCGGAGGTACTCGGGCCGAAAATCATGCCCCCACTGGCTCACGCAATGCGCCTCGTCCACCGCGAACAGCCCCGGCTGAAGGCGCGGCATAAGCTGCTGAAAATCCTCCGCCGCGAACCGCTCGGGGGCGACGTAGAGCAATCCCTTGAATCCCTGTTCCAGCTCCGCCATCACCTGCCGCCGCAGGCCGGGGCTCAGCGCGCTGTTGAGGAAACAGGCCGGGATTCCCTCGTCGCGCAGTTGCTGCACCTGATTTTCCATCAACGAAATCAGCGGCGAGACGACAATCGTCAGCCCGTCGCTGATCGCCGCCGGCAGTTGGTAACAGAGGCTTTTGCCGGCCCCGGTCGGCATGACGCACAACACGTCCTTGCCACTCAGCACGTCCTCGATCACCTCGCGCTGCGCAATGCGGAAGTCGTCCAGGCCGAATAGATTTTGGAGGTGCTCGCGGAGGTCTGGCATTTGTTTGGGATTATAATGGATGCCAGATTCGATTTGTAGATGTGTGGCAGGCAGGTCGTCCAAGCGACTTGAATGCGACGCCGATGCAGTACCGAACTGCGAAGGATCGAAAAGCCTTGCGAATTGAGGTTGAGTATCGCCTTCAAATCCTATTCCCGCCCGTTGCGAAAGCTCCATTCGATCATTCGTGACGGATGCGGGGAGAGTGCGGAAGCCGATGAAATTCGGGAGGGCATGGACGGGCCGCGGGCGGCGATGAGTCAGGCGGAACGCGAACTTACACGCGTGCTTTCGACCGATCTCTATGACCTGAATGCAGATTATGGTCCTCCAGAAATGCCTCAAACGCCCGAGGATATGTGACGGCTTCAAGCTGTTGCAGACGCGGGCATTCGTGGTGACATGTGGGACGCCTACGTCGAGGCCCCCAGGGAAGTTTTGGCCCGACGATCCGCATCACCATCGATCGCTTTCATGTGATGAAGAACTTCCAGGATCGGCTCAACGAAGCGCGACGCGAGATTCAAAGGGGGCTTGATAAAGAGCGGGCCAAGGAACTGAAAGGCAGCCGGTGGCTTTGGGTGACCAACCCCGAAAACCTCACGGCTCAGCAGTGCGCCGAACTGGAGGCGCTGAAGAAAACATTCCCGGAGTTGAGGCGTCTTTGCGAACATCGGGAGGCGCTGCGGCAGATCTTCGCGGACAAGCGAATCACGACGCCCGAGACGGCGATTGGGCGACTGCGTGAGTGGTGCCGGATCGGAGTGGAGATGGGACTCAAGGCCCTGAAGCAATTCAACAAGACGATGGAGAATTGGATGGAAAAGATCGCCAACTACTTCGTGAGCCGATCAAGCAAGCCATTCGCTTCTCTCACGAATGGAAGGACGAAACGAGTGAACGCGCCGAGGCCCAATCTTTCTGGAATGAGTTTTTCAACGTTTTTGGGATTAATCGCCGCTCGGTCGCCAGTTTCGAGAAAACAGTCCTCAATTTGAAGGGCGCTTATGATCGCATCGATGTTATTTGGGAAGGCATGCTGATCGGCGAACACAAGTCCAGGGGCCAAGACCTACACGAGCACATCCGGCCCTTCGATTTCATCAGCGGCTATCAGTCGCGCCCCGTCGATCCCGAAGACCCAGTTAACATCAACGCCGTGGCCGTCCTTGGAACGCTTCACGACGAGCTCCAATCGGGTGGCTACACCGGACACAAGCTCGAACGATTCTTGGTGCGGATCCTGTTCTGCCTGTTCGCGAACGACACCGGAATCTTCGAGCCTGATGCGCTTAAGTTGCTGATAAGGGAGAGCCGCGAGGACGGTTCGGGACTGGGCAGTGAACTCGCGCACTTTTTTACCGTCCTCAACACCGCCGAAGCCCAGCGCAGCAAGTCCTTATCGCAATCACTCAAGACGCTGCCTTATGTGAATGGCGAGCTTTTCGCGGAGGATTTGGGCTTTGCGGATTTCGATTTCGACATGCGAAACGCGTTGCTCGCGGCGTCGCGCTTCCAGTGGGCGAAGATCAGCCCCGCCGTATTTGGATCGCTTTTTCAGTCGATCATGGCCGGCGAAGCGGGGGCAAGAAAGCGGCGGCAAATCGGAGCACATTACACATCAGAGCGCGACATTATGAAGGTCGTCCGCTCACTGTTTCTTGACGAGCTTGTGACAGAATTCAAATCGGTCGAAAACAGCAGAGCCAAGCTCTTGGCATTCCACAAGAAATTGTCAAGCCTTCGGTTCCTCGATCCGGCCTGCGGCTGCGGAAACTTTCTCGTTATCGCCTATCGTGAATTGCGGCGATTGGAATTAAGCGTTATCGAGAAATTGTTCGGCGACGCAGAGCTCGCCGACCTCAATAGCTGGGTTGCGGTGAACGTGGATCAGATGTACGGCATAGAGATTGAGGAACGACCCTCTGGGATATTTCGATTCGAATACAATCGTTCACGACAGTTGCTTCGCGATTCCCAATGCGACGTTGTTCCACTTGGGAATCCTTAGTAGTTCCATGCACGTTTCGTGGGTTCGACAGGTTTGCGGGCGCATAAAGTCTGACTTCCGCTATTCAAATATGCTCGTCTACAACAATTACCCTTGGCCGCCAGAGCCGACAGAAAAGCAGAAGCATGCGGTAGAGCGCGCGTCTCAAGCGGTTTTGGCCGCCCGCGCCGCGTTCAAAGACCAAACCCTAGCAGACCTCTACAATCCGCTCGCAATGCCCAAGAGCTTACTAGACACGCACCGCGACTTGGATCGTTCGGTTGACCGCTGCTACCGCTCCTCTCCTTTTGACTCCGACCGACAGCGGGTCGAATATCTGTTTGGCCTCTACGAAAACCTCACTTCGCTCTACCCGAGCCAGAAGAAACGCAAGAGGCGATAGCTCGGCCCCGCAATATCCCCTTCCGCCGCTCCGTTGTATAACTGGAACTGTGAAGAAGATGTTCATGAGCAATCGAGCGGGCGGCGCCGCGGGTGCGGTGCTGGCGGGACTGATTCTGGGCGGATGCGGCGTGCGGCCCACGCCGATGCTGCCGGCCAGCGCATTCGTGCAAAAACGTCCGGCCGTGGGGCCCGGCTCCAACGAGCCGATCGACGAGCCGGGCACGCTGGTTTATGAAGGGCGGCGGCTGCCCAAACCATTGGCCGCCGATGGAGAGCATATTTCGCCGACCGTGCGCGAGGTCGTGCAGCCGCCGGACGTGGAAGCGATGCGATCGACCAACGGCTCGGATTTTCCGCCGCCGGCGCCCTATTTTTTCCCCGCGACCCGGCCGTTGGCGGCTGGCACGTCGCAGACCATCGGCGGGGTATTGGTCGTCGTCAATGAGCAGCCGATTTATGCCGACAAGGTGCTCGACCGGCTGGACCGCGCCCTGCGCGCCGAAGCCCGCAAACGCCCGCGCCCGCAATTTCTTGCCATGGCAACCGATTTGGTCGGCAAAGAGGTCCACGCGATGATGGACAACGAGTTGGAATATGCCGCCGCCGAGAAATCACTCGAACCGCATGACAAGGATTTGGCGAGTTTCCTTGTCAAACTGTGGCGAAGGGATCAGGTGAGCAAGGCCGGGGGATCCGAGGCGCTGGCCCGCCAGCGGTTCGCCGAGGAAGGGCAGGATTTTGACGAAGCCTTGAGGCAGCGCAAGCGGCTGGAGACGATTCGGATTTATTATCAGCAGCGCATTTACCCGCTGATTCAGGTGTCCGCCCAGGACATGCGGGACTATTACCGGCGCAACCACCGGCAATTCGAGAAGCCGGCGGCGGCGCGCTTCCGGGTGCTGTGGATCGGGGCGGCAGCCAACGGGGGCCGCGAGCGGGCGCTGGCCAAGGCCCGGCATGTTTACGAATTGGCCGCCTCCGGCGAGGATTTTGGCGATCTTGCCGCGCGGTTCAACGATTCAGCATCTCTGCGCGACACAAAGGGTGTCGTCGGCGGCGCGCGGGGCTGGATGGAAAAGGGCGCGTTTTTTCAGCCCAAGGTCGAGGCGGAAGTCTGGCAGTTGCAGCCGGGCCAGATTACCGCGCCCATTGACGCCCCCTACCACGGCGTCAGCGGTTTTTTCGTGGCCAAGCTCGACGAATTGCAGCGCGGCAAGGTGGAACCGTTTGAGAATGAAAAGGTGCAGAGCGATATCAACGCGGCTCTGCGCCGTCAGCAATTGGCCACGCTGCGCGATAAAAACAAACTCGATTTATTGAACAAAGCCGCCGTCGTCGAGGTTCCCGGAAGCGACTTGATCGTAAGGGAAATGCTGATGCAGCGTTATTCAGGCTGGGTGGCGTCGCGATAACATAAGTGGGCCATGGCCAGACGACGAGGATTTTTTCGACGGCCCTCGATCCGCAAGCGGATTGCGGCCCGCACGTCTTGGAAGCGCTATGTGCGACATTCGCTGGGTTTCAAGGCCCCGCGCGGCTGGGGTTGGCTCACCAATCCCCGCCGCGCCGCCTACAACCGCGTCTATTATCGCACCAGCAAGGGCTGCCTGATTTTCCTGCCACTGATCATTCTGCCGCTGGCGGGAATCGTTGCCGCCGCGATTTCGCTCGTAAAATGGCTTCGTTTGTTTACGTAGAACTCATTGCTGGCGGACGCACTTGCGCACGCCCACTTCATCATTTCCCTTCCCTGGGGCCCAGGCTCACGATAGTCATCGGATCAAAGGGAAAATCGTGCATGAGCTGCCGCAGTGAGTCGGGTGTGACCGCCTCCAATGTCGCCATGTCCAACTCCAGCGGGCGGTACTGCTTGTTGTACATCCACTGCCCGCCAATCGCGCGCATCCGGCCCAGGGGCACTTCTCCCTGCAAAACCAGGCTGCTGGCGATCTTGTTCTTGGCGCGCCCGACTTCATCGGGCTTCAGATCGGTTTTGACTTTTTGTAGCTCGGCCAACGCGATGGTGAGCGCTTCATCAATGCGCTCGGGGTCGGCGGTGAGGGCGATGTAAAAGCTGCCGCACCCATCATGCGGATAGAAGCCGAAATCCGCTTCCTCGGCGATCGCGTTATCCACCAGGGCCCAGTAGAACCGGCTGCCGTCGCTGTCGCCGATTACATCGGCCAATACGCGCGCCGCGAATCGGCGGTCGTCCTGTGCGCTGGGGCCGGGGGTCATGCCCATCAGGTATTGGCGATTCAACTTCGCATCCGCAAGCTGGATGCGCTGCGGCTTGTAAATCGGCTCGGGCTGTAGGCGCGGGGCATCGACGCGGGGCCAGTCGCCGCAATATTTTTCCGCCAGCCCCACGATCTCCTCGAACTCCAGCTTTCCCGTCGCCGACAACACCATGTTCCCCGGCCCATAGCGCGACCGAAAATAGTCGGCCATCTGGTCGCGCTGCAATTTTTGGATCGACTCGGCAGCGCCCAGAATGCTCATCGACAGCGGATGATTGCCAAAGTGCGCCTCCATCAGCTTCTCATACACCCGATGCCCCGGATCATCCAGGTACATCGCGATCTCTTCGAGAATCACCTTCTTTTCGGTGGTGAAGTCCTCAATGCGAATGGCGGGGCGCAGCAGGTGCGACAGGTGCTCGAGCGCGCGATCGGTAAACTCCGGCAGCACGTTCGCGTAATACGCGGTCATCTCCTGGGAGGTGAACGCGTTATACTTGGCGCCCAGTTCGTCAAAGATGCGGTTCACGTCTTCCCAGGTATATTTGCTGGAGCCCTTGAACATCATGTGTTCCAGGAAATGAGACACGCCATTGACGCCGGCATCCTCATCGCGCGAGCCGGTCTTGACGAACAGCCCCAGCGCCACCGAGTGGGCGTCGGGATTCCGCTCGGCGACGATGTCCAAGCCGTTGGAGAGTTGTTTGTAGTGAAACGTGAGGGGCATGGAGGGGGATATCCTTTGGAGTTATTCGTAAGTCAGCCGGCGACTTGCGCGTTTGAGCGCCAGAACGAAAACGTAAGCCCCGAAAGCGCCGACATCAGCCGACGAAGTTGGAAGGGCGACCGCTCAATCACGGTTCGCTGAAGCGAACCCTACCCGTTGAGCAAATCCTCCCAACCGGAGACTGCGGCAATGCGCTCGACAAGCGTCTCAAGGCGATCACGATCGTCAATTGCATCGATCTGCCGGGCGATTTGCGGTGGGGGCGCACCGAAACGATGCTCCGCAATTTTCAGCAGTAAGGACTTCGCCTCTTCGGCGCGGCCCTTGGCAAATCCCTGATCAATACCCTTGGCAAATCCCTCCTCCAAGATCATTTGATACGTATCTGATTCTTTCATGGATCGCACTCCTTTCATCAACTGCTCAAGCACCTGTCGCGAGTGTCGCAGCCCGCTGAGTACGAAGGCCGCGGCTAAGGCATCATTCACTTCCGCGGCCGGCACGCCCGCAACCAATCGCTCTTTCATCCGATCGAAGGCTTCGGAAAGCGTTGCCTTCCCCACGTCACCTATCAGCGCCAGCGGAGCCGTTCCAATGCTGCCAAGGATTGCTTCCAGCGGCTGCTCCCAAACCCGTACAACGCGATACCTGAAATCCAGATATTCATCCGCCGCCTGCACATCGCGAACCTGTCCAGTCACACCCGCCTGCGCCTGCGGCCGAAGCAGGAACACCACGCTTCGCACCGGCAATCCATGGCCGCATCCAAGACGCCATACATTAGGGCAATTTCAGCGCCTTGGGCCCCACCGTCACAATCGTAAACGGCCCCGCCTCGTGCGCTTTCAAGTACGCGTTCACCTGTTCCACGGTCACCGAATCAATGGCGTTCTTGATTTCCTCAAGCGTGCGGAGTCTGCCGCGCATGAAATAATCGTGGGCGATCGCGCCGGACCGGGCGCTGGTGGACTCGCCTTGCATGATCGTGCTGGCCTTCAAGCCTGTCTTGGCCCTTTCGAGCTCGGCGGCTGTCACGCCCTCGCGCAGCCGATGCAATTCGCCCAGGAAACAGTCAAGCGTGGCCTGCGCCCGATCGTTGCTCGTGCCGGCATAGCCCAAAATGCTCCCCTGTCCTTTAAGACTGCTATACCCGGCCCAAACGCTGTAGCATAGCCCGCGCTTCTCGCGCACTTCCGTGAACAGCCGCCCGCTCATCCCGCCGCTGAGCACTTCGATCGCCATCCGCACCGTGTAATACTCCGGATCCGTCTCGGGCACCGAGGGCCACGCGATGCCGATGTGCGTCTGCTCGCTCTGCTGCTCCTCATGATGAAACCGCCCCGGCGGCGGCATCAACTCCGGCGCCGCGGGCTCGGCCCCTTCCCAATCGCCAAACAGCTTCTCGGTGACGCCGCGAATCTCATCAAAATCGATATTCCCCGCCAACGCGAGGATCGCGCCCTGGGCATGAAAACGCCGGCCGTGGTCCGCCTTCATCAACTCCAGCGTCAGTTTCTCCAGGTCTTCCTTGCGTCCCATCGAGTTACGGCCATAGGGGCTGGGAAAAAACCATTCCCGCAGTTTGATCATCAGCTTCTGCCGAGGCTCATCATCGATTCCCTCCAGCGCCTGCAATGCCAAGTCCCGCGCGGATTCAAACCCGCTCTGTGGCAGATGCGGCCTCCGGATGATGTCGGCATACGCCCCCAATCCCTCGATCACCTTCGCCCCCACCGCCGCGCTGCCGAAGCGCATATGAAACACGCCCACGCTGCTCGACCGCTGTAGCCCCAGGCTATCGAGATAATCCGTCAACTGTCGGCTATCGCGCCCCCCCGCCCCGCGCAAAACCAGGTCGGACAAGACCGTTGAAGACCCCGACCGGTCGATCGGATCGCCGGCCGATCCCGCCGGCACCAACAGCGTCATCGCCGCCGACACCATCCCCGGCATCTGCTCGCCCAAAAGCGTCAATCCATTGCCAAACGTGTGTTGAAAATACCGTTCGCCCAACTAGCCTCCTTTGCCGTAAGTCGCCGGGGAATGATATGCTCAATCCGCCCCGCATGCCAGCGGCGCCGAAAAACCTGGCCCGCCCGAAACCTCAAATCGCCCTCCTTGCGTCCACGCGGCGAGGCGCGCCTCATCCGATTCTCGCCAAATGTCTCTCGCTGCCGCCTCCCCCCGCAACGCCAAGATCCCATCCACGAGCGCTTCTCCGCGCGGCTGGATAGCCATTTGCGGGAGCGCCCGGTGGCTCCATATGCAATGGACACGGAAAGCGACACGGAAAGCGGGACGGGGTGCGCCGGCAAAAGCCGGTGAGGTGCAGTGAATGAAAGTTTCATGCGACGAAGGCATAGCAAGCCACGTCGGCCCCGAGTCATGCGGCGGCGGTCGTAAGGCTGTCGTCGAAGCGTTGACAGGGGAAAGCACGGGCCGGGTATTGAGC
>Ga0075522_10001926_pt1 | contig 15606 bp, 11 predicted proteins | sample NGEPerA_FD_74796 | JGI IMG/M metagenome (GOLD analysis project Ga0075522, IMG submission 74796) | Arctic peat soil microbial communities from the Barrow Environmental Observatory site, Barrow, Alaska, USA - NGEE PermafrostL2-A | ecosystem: Environmental > Terrestrial > Soil > Wetlands > Peat ... | reverse complement strand
TTGATGATGGAACACGGCAACGATCCGCTGCGCATGATCCGCGAGCTGGCGGCGCTCGGTACGTTGGTCACGCGCGCGGACGCCGGCAAGGTGCCGACGCTTGCCGCACTCGATCCGGAAGTGTGTCTGCTCTCGTGGCAGATGGAGTTGCATACCGATGCTGAGCGCCCGGCGATCGAGCAGATATTCGAATGGGCGGAGGGCGAATGCACGCTAACCATAGAGTCGCTGTCGCCAGCCGCGCTAGCGCAGACCAGCGCCTCGAACACCGCGACGGCCGCGCCCCCGGCGGCGGTTGCGGCTGCCGGCACCGCAAAGACCGCGCCACCTCCGGAAGTGGCGCGTTCCGGTTCCGGCGAAGGCGGCTCGATACGCGTCAGCATTGAGAAGATCGATGAACTGCTGAACTCGGTGGGTGAGCTGGTCATCACGCAGTCGGTGTGCAGCCAGTTGGCGGCCGTGCTCGAAGGTCGCCAGGCCGATGAGCTGCGCAATGCCCTGGTGCAGTTCGAGCGCCATATGCGCTCGCTGCAGGAAAATGTCATGCGCGTGCGCATGCTGCCGCTGGCATCGATATTCAACCGCTTTCCACGCATGATCCGCGACCTCGGTCAGCGGCTCGGCAAGAAGCTGGAACTCAAGATGAGCGGCGATCAGACCGAGCTTGACAAGACGGTGCTCGAGAAGATCGGCGATCCGCTGGTACACCTGGTGCGTAACGCCGTCGATCACGGCATCGAGATGCCGGACAAACGCCGCGCCGCCGGCAAGAACGAGCAGGGCACGATCTCACTGCACGCCTACCACAAGGGTGGCAACGTGATCGTCGAAGTGTCGGACGACGGTGCCGGGCTGCAGCGCGACAAAATCCTGGGCAAGGCGCGCGAGCGCGGCCTGGTCGGCGCCGATGAAGAATTGTCGGACGACAAAATCCTGAACCTGATCTTCGCTCCGGGTTTCTCCACCGCCGAGGTGGTCAGCGACGTCTCCGGCCGCGGTGTCGGCATGGACGTGGTTCGGCGCAACATCAATGAGATCGGCGGTCATGTGCAACTGTATTCGACCCCCGGTAAGGGCAGCACGGTACGGATTCGCCTGCCGCTGACGCTGGCCATACTCGACGGCCAGCTGGCGCGCGTCGGCCAGGAAATCTACATCGTGCCGATCGTCTCGATCGTCGAGACCATCCAGATCAAGCGCGATCAGATCAGTTCGCTGGCGCAGAAGGCCGAACTGCTGCGTCTGCGCGATGAATACATTCCAATCGTACGCATGTATGAGTTGTTCGGGATTCAAGCCGACAACACTGATCTGCTCAACGGACTGCTCATGATCGTCGAGGCCGACGGCAAACGCGTGGGACTGTTCGTCGATGAGCTGCTGTCGCAGCAACAGGTGGTGATCAAGAGTCTTGAAACCAATTTTAAGCAGGTAGCCGCGTTGGCGGGCGCCACCATGCTGGGTGATGGCCGCGTGGCCCTGATCCTCGATATTCCGGGCGTGATCGCACGATTCCTGGAGAAGCCGGAGCGCAGCGATCGGGCCCAGGTGGCCGCATGAGCCCGCAAGCAGCTCACACACGGCAGGTACTGACCTTCCGGCTCGCCGGCGAGGAATACGGCCTCGGCATACTCGCGGTCCAGGAGATTCGCGGCTGGTCTGCGGTCACAGCTATTCCGCACGCACCGGTATGGGTTCTGGGAGTCATCGATCTGCGCGGCGTGGTGGTTCCGGTGATCGATCTGCGCCAACGCTTCCAGCTCGAGCCGGCTGAATTCGGACCGGCGACCGTGGTGATCGTGATCTGTGTGCCGGGCGGCGGCGAGCAGCGCACAGTCGGCCTGGTGGTCGATGCGGTCTCCGAAGTCTACGACATCGATGCCTCCACCTGCCGCGCATTGCCCGAACTCGGCAGTGCCGCCTCGAGCGCGCTCGTGCAGGGGCTGGCGCAGGCGGACGGCAAGACGCTCATTTTGCTCGATGCACAACAATTGGCGGCGAGCGCGATGCATTGACAGCGCATACGCCCCGATGGGCGGCGACCGCGCGATCCTGATTCGAATTCCAAGGACGATATTCATGGCACGACAAGTGAACCGGAAGGCGAAGCGCCGCGGCAAGAGCGGCAAAGCCACGATTGCGGCGCAGCTGGATGATTGGCGCGCCCAGATCGCCGCAATCAGCAAGGCACAGGCCGTGATCGAATTCGAGCTGGACGGCACCATCCGCACGGCCAACGATAACCTGTTGCTGACCGTCGGCTATACGCTCGATGAGATCAAAGGCAAGCATCACAGCCTGTTCGTCGAGCCCGCTGTCCGCGATACCAGCGACTACCGCGAGTTCTGGGCCAAGCTCGGACGCGGAGAATTCGATGCCGGTCAGTACCGGCGTCTCGGCAAGGGTGGCCGGGAGATCTGGTTGCAGGCCTCGTACAACCCGATCATTGGTGCAAACGGCAGGCCCTGCAAGATTGTCGAGTATGCGGCCGACATCACTGCGCAAAAAGGTCGCGCGGCCGACTACAAGGGACAGCTGGCGGCGATCAACAAGGCGCAGGCGGTGATTGAATTCGAGCTGGACGGCACGATTCGCACGGCCAATGAGATCTTCCTGCGCACCATGGGCTACGTACTCGATGAGATCAAAGGCAAGCATCACAGTGTGTTCGCCGAACCGGCACAGCGCGACAACGGCGAGTACCGTGCCTTCTGGGCCAAGCTCGCGCGCGGCGAATACGACGCCGGCCAGTACCGGCGACTCGGCAAGGGCGGCCGGGAGGTCTGGCTGCAGGCCTCATACAACCCGATCATGGATGCCAACGGCAAGCCGTTCAAAGTGGTCGCGTTCGCCACCGATATCACCGAGCAAAAACTGCTCGCCGTCAGCAGCCTGCGCATAAAAACCGCGCTCGACAACGTTTCCGCGAACGTCTTGATGGCTGACGCCGAAAATCGCGTCATCTACCTGAATCGCTCGGTGCAGAAGATGTTTCAGGGCATTGCGGCGCAGCTGCGGCGCGCTCTGCCGAACTTCGATCCCGAAAAGCTCATGGGCTCGAACATCGATGCGTTCCACAACAACAGCGCCGAGCAACAGCGGCTGCCGGCCGAGCAGCGCGGAGCGCTCAAGGCGCAGCTCAGGATCGGCGCATTGACGCTGTCCACCATCTCCAATCCGGTGCTCGATGCGCAAGGCGCGCGCCTGGGCACGGTGGTCGAATGGATCGATCGCACACAGGAAGTCAAGGTCGAGGAGGAAATCGCAGACATAGTGACGGCGGCGCGCGCCGGCGATCTGCTCAAGCGCATCGGCAGGGATGACAAGGACGCTTTTTTCGAGAGGCTGGCCGACGGAATCAACGGCCTGCTCGATAACATGATGCAGGTGGTCAGACAGATCAAAGGCGCCGCCGCCGCGGTTCAGGATGGAGCCGAGGAGATCTCCAAGGGCAACAGCAATCTGTCGCAGCGCACCGAGCAGACCGCTGCCAGCCTGGAGGAGACCGCCTCGTCCATGGAGCAGATGACCGCGACCGTCAAGCAGACCGCCGACAATGCCGGCCAGGCCAATCAACTGGCAATGGCCGCGAGGCAGCAGGCCGAGAAGGGCGGTGCCGTCGTCGGCTCCGCAGTCCAGGCAATGAGTGCCATCAATGGCGCCTCGAAGAAGATTGCCGACATCATCGGCGTGATCGATGAGATCGCCTTTCAGACCAATCTGCTGGCCTTGAACGCGGCGGTGGAAGCGGCCCGCGCCGGCGAGCAGGGGCGCGGCTTCGCGGTCGTCGCCACGGAAGTACGCAATCTCGCCGGACGCAGTGCCACTGCGGCCAAAGAGATCAAGGCGCTGATCCAGGACAGCGTTTCCAAGGTCGACGAAGGCAGCAAGCTGGTCGATGAGTCGGGCCGGACGCTGGCGGAGATCGTTCAGGCCGTCAAGAAGGTCACCGACATTGTCGCCGAGATTGCCGCTGCCAGCCGCGAACAGTCCTCGGGCATCGAGCAGGTGAATAAAGCCGTCATGCAAATGGATGCCACCACGCAGCAGAACGCGGCACTGGTCGAACAGGCATCCGCCGCCAGTCTCGCCATCGTGGAGCATGCGCAGGCACTCAATTCAATGATCTCCCGATACCAGGTGGGTGAGGTGCCCGCTGCCGCGGTGCACGAGCGGCGCACCACCAGCCGTCCATGGGGCGGCGCTGCGCCCAAGACGGCCGCGCCGGTCGCGGCAGCGCAGCGCAAGCCGGCCGCGCCGCCGGCCAGCAGTGCGGCCAGCACTCCAGCGCGCAAGGTCGCGCAGGCCGCCGCCGCGGCCAGCGACAGTGAATGGCAGGAATTCTGATGATGACCGCCACTGAATCCGCCAACACGGCAACGCCCAATGGCGCGCAATACCTGACTTTCGTGTGCGGCGGCGAGGAATACGGCGTCGAGATTCTGCGGGTGCAGGAGATCAAAGGCTGGGATCGCGTCACGCGCGTGCCGTATGCGCCGGCGTACGTGCTGGGCGTGATGAATCTGCGCGGCATGATCGTGCCGGTAGTCGACCTGCGCCGGCGCCTGAATCTCGAGCAGCGCAATTTCGATGCCTCCACGGTGGTGATCGTGGTGCGCGTGCGCAGCTCGCGCGGCGAGAAGACGGTGGGCATCGTGGTCGACGGCGTCTCGGAGGTCTATAGCGTCGTGGCCGACGCCATCAAGCCCATACCCGAGCTGGGCACGGCCGCCGACGGCGCCTGCGTCAAAGGCATTGCCAACGTCGACGGCAAAATGGTGATGCTGCTCGACATCGACGAACTGGTGGCCGCGTGTGTCGAGACCGACGCCCCGAGCCGGGCCACATGAACCAGGCAGCAAGCGTGATGGCGAACCCCGGCGGCAGCGGCGATTTTGCGCTCACCGACGCGGACTTCGAGCGCCTGTGCGAGCTGGTACGCGTGCATACCGGCATTGCCCTGTCGGATGCCAAGCGGCAAATGGTTTATGGGCGGCTCGCGCGCCGCCTGCGCGCGCTGAAGCTGGCGAACTTCGCTGACTATGTGCAACTGCTCGAACGGGCTGACCCGCTTGAGCTGCAGGAATTCACCAACGCGATCACCACCAACCTGACCTCGTTCTTTCGCGAGGCACATCATTTCGACTACCTCGCCGAGCACGTGCTGCCGGGGATCGCCGCGCGCACCGGCGGCACCGGCCGGCTGCGCATCTGGTCGTGCGCGTGTTCGACCGGCGAGGAGCCTTACAGCATAGCCATGGTGCTGCGTGAGCAGCGCGCACGGCTGAGCGGAATCGATGCCAGGATCCTCGCCACCGACCTGGATTCAAATGTGCTGGCGACCGGCGCGGCAGGGGTCTATCCGGCCGACCGGTTGCGCAGCGTGTCGCCGGCCAGGGCGGCGGAATTCTTCAAGGAAGGCTCGGGCCAGCACCAGGGCAGCGTCAAAGTGGCGGCGTCCCTGCGTCAACTGATCACGTTCAAGCGGCTCAATCTGATGCAGGACTGGCCCATGCGCGGCCGCTTTGACGCCATCTTCTGCCGCAACGTGGTGATCTATTTCGACCTGGAGAGCAAGCGCGCACTGTTCGAACGCATGGCGCAACTGCAACCTCCGGGCGCCCTTTTGTTCCTGGGCCACTCGGAAAGCCTGTATCGCATCAGCGAACACTATGAGCTCATCGGGCGCACGATCTACCGGCGTATCGGAGCATAGGATGCACAAAAAGATTCGCGTATTGATCGTCGATGACTCCTCGCTGGTGCGCCAGATGCTCACCGATATTCTCAATGAGTGTGGCGATATCGAGGTGGTGGGGGTCGCCAACGACCCGTTGATCGCGCGCGACCGGATCAAGGCGCTGAATCCCGACGTGCTGACGCTGGATGTCGAAATGCCGCGCATGGACGGGCTCACTTTTCTGTCCAACCTGATGCGCCTGCGGCCCATGCCGGTCATCATGGTCTCCTCGCTCACCGAGCGCGGCGCACAGACCACGTTGCGGGCGCTGGAACTCGGCGCCGTGGACTTCGTGTCCAAGCCCAAGGTCGACATTGCCGGCACTTTGCGGGATTTCTCTGATGAGATCTGCGCCAAGGTGCGGGTCGCAGCGCGCGCACGCATCGACACGCCGGCCGTGCAGGTGACGCCGAAATATTCCGCCGATGCGGTGCTGCCGGCACTGACCTCGCAGCGAAAATTGCGCACCACCGAACGGATCATCGCCATCGGTGCATCCACCGGCGGCACCGAGGCGATACGCGCGGTGTTGCAGTCTCTGCCGGCCGATAGTCCGGCGGTGGTGATCGCGCAGCACATACCGGCGGCCTTCAGCGGCGCCTTTACCCAGCGCATGGACAGCATCTCGGCGATGTCGGTGTGTGAGCCGCGCGACGGTCAGCAGATCGTGCCCGGGCACGTCTATATCGCTCCGGGCGACCGGCATCTGATGGTCGAGCGCGATGGCGCGCGCTACCTGTGCCGGCTCAGCGACGGGCCGCCGGTCAACCGGCACCGGCCCAGTGTCGATGTACTGTTTCGCTCGGTCGCGCAGAACGTGGGCCGCAACGCCGTCGGTGCCATCCTCACGGGCATGGGTGATGACGGTGCCCGGGGCATGCGCGAGATGTGCGACGCCGGCGCGCCGACGCTCGCGCAGGACGAAGTCACGAGCGTCGTCTGGGGCATGCCCGGGGCGGCGGTGAAGCACGGCGGCGTCAGGGATGTGGTGGCGCTGGAGCGCATAGCCGAGATGGTGTTGCGCCTGGCGGTCAATGTCGCGGAGACGCCGGATACCACGGCAAGAATGGGGGCCGCAGGATGAGCGCCCTTACGGAAGTTTCGAACAGTTCAATTCAGAGCAGGCAATCATGAAACGCACACGTAGTAAGACCGTCCGCCAGAAGGCGCAACCCAAGGTCACGATTGATGCGCGCGAGCTCGATGAGCTGCGCGGCACGGTGGCTGCGATCAACAACGCCCAGGCGGTCATCGAGTACCAGCCGGACGGCAGCATCCGCTCCGCCAATGAGCGGGGCCTGAACCTGCTCGGCTACACGCTCGATGAGATCAAAGGCAAGCATCAGAGCATGTATGTCGGAGCCTCCGATCGCGAGAGCGCGGACTACCGCGCGCTATGGGCCGGGCTGGCGCGCGGCGAAGCCTGTACGGTCGTGTCCCGGCGGGTACGCAAGGACGGCCGGGAAGTGTGGGTTCAGGCCGCTTACCAGCCGATCCGCAATGCGCAGGGAGTGGTGGTCAAGATCGTGAATTTCGCCACCGACATCAGCGAGCAGCAGACGCGCATCGCCCTGTACGAGAGTGAGATCGTCGCGATCCGCAGAGTGCGCGCCATGATCGAGTTCGAGCTCGACGGCACCATCCGCATGGCGAATGGGAACTTCCTGAAAATGTTCGACTACACGCTCGAGGAAATCGCCGGCAAGCATCACTCGATGCTGCTCAGTGCGGCCCAGCGTGACAAGCCCGAATTCCGCGATCTATGGCAGAGACTCGGAAAGGGCGAGTATCAGGCCGGCGAGTTCGTCTATGTGGGCAAGCACGGCAGGGAAGTCTGGTTGCAGGGCTATTTCAGCCCGACCATGGACGCCAACGGCAAGCCGGCGGCGGTGGTGAGCTACAACACCGACGTGACCGCGCAGGTGCGCATGTCGCAGCAGTTGCAAGCCACCGTGCTGCAGACTCAGGCAGCGGTCAAGGCGGCCCTGCAGGGCGATCTGACCCAGCGTGTCGATCTCGAAGGCAAGAGCGGGCACGTCGAGGCGCTGAGCCGCGGCGTCAACGAACTGTTCGATACCATGGGCGCCGTCATCCATGACGTCAACGTAGTGGTCGAGTGCGCCAAGCAACGCGATTTGAGCGCCCGGGTCGATACCGTCGGTAAATCCGGCGCCTTTGGCCAGCTGGCCTCGGGCATCAACGCCCTGATCGGCAACATGATGACCCTGGTGCAGCAGATCAAGACTTCGGCCGCCGAAGTCAAAACCGGGGCCGAGGAGATTTCAAAGGGCAATCTGAATCTCTCGCAGCGCACCGAAGAGCAGGCCGCCAGCCTTGAGGAAACCGCCTCCTCGATGGAGCAGATGACCGCGACCGTCAGGCAGACTGCCGACAACGCCGGGCAAGCCAATCAACTGGCACTGGCGGCACGCAAACAAGCCGAGAAGGGCGGCACGGTGGTCGGGGCCGCGATCAATTCAATGGCGGGCATCAATGCCGCCTCCAAGAAGATCGCCGATATCATCGGCGTCATCGATGAGATCGCCTTCCAGACCAATCTGCTGGCGCTCAATGCCGCGGTCGAGGCCGCTCGCGCCGGTGAACAGGGCCGCGGCTTCGCAGTGGTGGCCACGGAAGTGCGCAATCTCGCGGGCCGCAGTGCCACTGCTGCCAAGGAGATCAAGGCATTGATTCGCGACAGCGTGACGCGGGTCGATGAAGGCAGCAAGCTGGTCGATGAGTCCGGCAGGACGCTCGAGGAAATTCAAGCCGCGGTAAAGAAGGTCACCGACATTGTGGCCGAAATAGCCGCCGCCAGCCGTGAGCAGTCGACCGGCATCGAGCAGGTCAATAAATCCGTCATGCAGATGGATCAGTCGACGCAGCAGAATGCCGCGCTGGTGGAACAGGCCGCGGCCGCCAGTCAGGCCATCGTTGAGCAGGCGCATTCGCTGAACCATATGATCGCGGATTATCGGGTCGGAGCCGAGGAGTCTGCCGGCGCCGGCTCCAGCGAGCGGCGGGCCGCTGGCCGCCCGTGGACGGCGAGCGCAGGCGAGCGCCCCGCCGAGCACAAATTGAGCGCATCGCGATAGAAATCCATGCTGGAGTAGCATCATGGCAAGATTGATCATGACCGTAGATGACTCGGCCTCCATGCGCGAGATGGTGCGCGCGACATTGCAGTCCGCAGGCTATGAAGTGGTGGAGGCGGTCGACGGGCAGGAGGCGCTGGATTACGCGCGCGACAATGCCTGCGACCTGGTGATTACCGATGTGAACATGCCGCGCATGGATGGCATCACCCTGGTCAGTGAACTGCGGGGGCTGCCGCATTACCGCTTGACGCCGTTACTGCTGCTGACCACCGAGTCCAGTCAGGAGAGAAAACTCGAGGGCAAGCGCGCCGGCGCCACCGGCTGGATCGTCAAGCCCTTCAATCCCGAGCAGCTGCTGGCAACTATGGCGCGCGTATTGTGACCCACGGGATGCATGATGACGTCCCATAAGCGACATGCCGCCGCCGAAAAGGGCAAACATGCCAACGCTCCTGAAAATCCACCATCGACCCAGCCGCAGTTCGCTCACATCAATCGCTACTGGGATCGCGAACATCACGGCTTTGCGGCCAAGCTGCTGCCTGGCGAATACTATGTCACCACGGCCGGCGAGCGCATCGCCACCGTGCTGGGCTCGTGCGTCTCGGCGTGCGTGCGCGATCGTCGCTTAGGGATCGGCGGCATGAACCATTTCATGTTGCCGTTGGATGCCTCGAAGGGCACCAGCGCCTGGGGCGCTGTGGCCAGCGCCGCCACGCGCTACGGCAACGTGGCGATGGAGCGATTGATCAACGACATTCTCAAGCTGGGCGGCCGCCGGGAGAGCCTGGAAGTGAAGCTGGTGGGCGGCGGCAAGGTACTCGATGGCATGGACATCGATATTGGCGCCCGCAATATCGAGTTTGTGCGCAAGTACGTGGCTGACGAGGGGTTCGGCGTCGCGGGCGAGGATCTGGGAGGCATCTTTCCGCGCAAGGTTCACTACGCGCCCGACAGCGGCAAGCTGCGGGTCAAGAGGCTCATGACGGTGCGCAACGACACCTTGTTCGAGCGCGAGCGCCATTACCTCCAGGTGCTCGATAACGAGCCTGTGGGCAATGAAATCGAGCTGTTCTGACTATCATGAACAGCGTTCAAGTTTGCGTGGCTTTAGCCGATAGCGGCGTGATGGCCGCGTCGCCTGATGCGACGTTTGACTAAGGCAGATTAACTATGGGCTTGCACGAGCAACAGCAACAATCGGAATCGAAGAGCCCCGTGCAGCGCGATGCCAGCACGGCGGCATTTGAATTCGTACGGGAATTGTCCGCTGAACTGTCTGCTAGCAGCATCGAACTGCCGAGCTTTCCGGAAGTGGCTGCGCGGGTGCAGAAGGCGCTGTCGGAGGAGAACTGCAGCAGCGATCGCGTGGTGCGTGTCATCGGCGCCGAGCCGATGCTGGCCACGCGGGTGCTGTCGATGGCGAACTCGGCGGCACTTAACCCGGGCGGTAAGCCGATCTCCGAGCTGCGTACTGCCGTCACCCGCCTGGGTTTCGATGCCCTGCGCGCCGCCACCGTCAGCTTTGCCATGGCGCAGCTGCGCTCGGCGGCCGGATACAAGGGCGTGCAGCGCTACCTGGATGCCCTTTGGCAGCAGAGCGTGCTGGTGGCCTCGTTATGCTTCGTGGTGGCGCGCCGCGTCGGCCGGGTCAATGCCGATACCGCCATGCTGACCGGTCTGGTGCACGGGGTCGGTAAGCTCTACATCCTGACGCGCTCGACGCGCCATCCGGCACTGTTTGCCGATCAGGACATGTACCAGCACATCGTCAACGACTGGCACAGCTCGATCGCCAAGGTATTGCTCGAGAACTGGCACATGGCCGATGAAATCATCGCCGCGGTGGACAGCTACGCGGACGATGCGCGCCCGACCCGCGGCGTCAGCGCCATGCTGGCCGACGTGCTGGAAGTCGCCGTCACGCTGGCGATGTGCAAGCAGTTGCCGGAAGTGCTGGCCGAGCGTGTCGGCGCGCTCAAGTCGGCCGCTCGCCTGGAACTCAACGTCGAGATCTGCGAGGCGCTGGTGGTCGAGTCAGCCGAGGAACTGGCTGCATTGCGCAGCGCCCTCGGGCAGTAACGCGCCGGCGCCGGCGCCGGCGCCTGCGACGCGTCAGCGAAAGTCGCGCGATTCCCGAGTCAGCCCCGAGAGCCATGCGGACGCATCGTGCAGCCTGTGTGCGACCACGTGGGCGACCAGATCACGCCTCTGCAGCGCACCCTCGACCACCAGCAGGCTCGATTCGATCGCACAGCGCCGTTGAGCGGCGAAGACTTTTGGCCAGAGAATCACATTGACGATGCCGGTCTCGTCCTCGAGTGAGGCGAACACCACGCCCGAGGCTGTCGCCGGCTGCTGCATATGAGTGATCAATCCTCCGACCCGCACCCTGATGCCGTCGGGCAGCTGCTGCAGATCGCTGCTGCTGTGAAATCCCCGGCGCGAGAGTTTTGGGCGCAGCAGCGCCAATGGATGGCGGCCGAGCGTGAGTCCGAGGTGCCGGTAATCGGCAAGGATATTCTGGCTTTCGGTCGGTTGCGGCAATGCCGCCGGTGCTTCCCGGGCCGATAGTCCTGCGATCAGTCCGGGCAGTCGTTCCACGCCGAGCGCGCGCCAATGGGCCTCGTGCCGGTGGGCACTCAGGGCATTGAGCGCGCCGGCGGCGGCCAGCGCCTGCACTGCCCGCCGGGACAGTTGCGCGCGCGCGCTCAATTCATCGATGTCGTTGAAAGGCCGCTTGAGCCGCGCGGCCACGATGTGTTCAGCGTCGGCCTCGCGCAGCGTGCGCACCAGGCACAGCCCCAGACGCAGCGCCGGCCCGGGCGTGCCGGGCTCGAGCGTGCAATGCCATTGACTGATGCCCACGTCGACCGGCAGCACCGTCCCGCCGCTGCGGCGCAATTCCTGGGTGATCTGGGCCGGTGCGTAAAAACCCATCGGCTGGCTGTTGATCAGCGCCGCGGCAAAGGCCGCGGGCTCGTGGCATTTGAGCCAGCACGAAATGTAGGTCAGCAATGCGAACGATGCCGCGTGCGATTCCGGAAAACCGTATTCGCCAAAGCCGAGGATCTGTTTATAGATCTGTTCGGCGAATTCACTCGGATAGCCGTTGTTCGCCATGCCGCTGAGCAGCCGCTCGCGATAGGGCGTAAGGCCGCCGCGACGCTTCCAGGCCGCCATGGCGCGGCGCAGCCCATCGGCCTCGCCGGGGGTAAAGCCCGCTGCCACGATCGCGATCTGCATGACCTGTTCCTGGAAGATCGGCACACCGAGGGTTCGCTGCAGCACGCCCTTGAGCGCCTCGCTCGGATAGCTCACGGCCCGCGGATTCTCGCGCCGCTGCAGGTAGGGATGCACCATGTCGCCCTGGATCGGACCGGGCCGCACGATCGCGACTTCAATCACCAGGTCGTAGAAGCAGCGCGGCCGCAGCCGCGGCAGCATGCTCATCTGGGCGCGCGATTCGATCTGGAACACGCCCACGGTCTCGGCGCGGCAGATCATGTCGAAGGTGGCGGTATCCTTGGGGGGAATGTCCTGCATCGACAGCCGGGTGCCGCGATAGCTCTCGATGAGGTCGAAACAACGGCGCAACGCGGTGAGCATGCCGAGGGCCAGCACATCGACTTTCAACAGACCGAGCGACTCCAGATCGTCCTTGTCCCATTGGATCACGGTGCGCTCGGCCATCGCCGCATTCTCGATCGGTACCAGCGCGCTCAGCGGCTCGCCCGAGATCACGAAACCGCCGACATGCTGCGACAGATGGCGCGGGAAGCCGACCAGCTCACGCACCAGCTGGATGAGCAGCTCCAGCCGCGCCGGTTCGAGCCCTAAAGCCAGTGCCTGCTGGATCTCGCCGGGTTTGTCCCACCACATCTGCAGGCGCGTCAGGCGGGTAATGTCATCGTTGCCGATGCCGAGCGTGCGCGCCACATCGCGGATCGCGCTGCGCGTGCGATAGCAGATCACGGTCGCGGCAAGCGCGGCGCGTTCGCGGCCGTACTTGGTATAGATGTACTGGATGACTTCCTCGCGCCGCTCGTGCTCGAAGTCGACATCGATGTCCGGCGGCTCGTTGCGCTCGCGGCTGATGAAACGCTCGAACAATAGCTGGGTGCGCGCCGGATCTATTTCGGTGATGCCGAGCGCATAGCAGACCGCGGAATTGGCCGCCGAGCCGCGACCCTGGCAGAGGATGCTTTTCTTGCGCGCATACTCGACCAGATCGTGCACCGTCAGGAAAAAATACTCATAGCGCAGTTCGGCGATCAAAGCCAGCTCCTTAGCCACCAACTCGCGCACCGCTGCCGGCACCGCCTGCGGCCAGCGGCGCTGCAAACCCTTTTCGGTCAGGGCAGCCAGATGCGCGCTGGCCGTGAGCCCGGCGGGTACCAGTTCGGCTGGGTATTCATAGTGCAATTGCGCCAGCGAGAAAACGCAGCGCCCGGCGATCGCCACGCTCTGATCGAGCAGCGCCTGCGGGTAGATGGCGTGCAATTGCGCCAGTGAGCGCAGATGCCGCTCGGCGTTCGGATGCAGATGCCAGCCGGCCTCATCGATGGTGCAGCCGTGGCGCACGGCGGTTAGCACATCCTGCAGGGCCCGGCGCGAACTCAGGTGCATATGCACATCGCCGGCGGCGACCGCGGGTACGCCACAGCGCTCGGCCAGCGCGCACAATTGCGCCAGATGCTCGCCATCATCGGCACCGCGGTGCAGTTCCACGGCCAGCCAGCCGCGGCCGCTGAAAAAATCCCGCAGCCAGCGCGCCTGTGCCTCCCGCGCCTGCCTCGGGGCCAGCCACAACGCCAGGCAGTCGTCCACACCGGTTTCGAAATCCGCTCGCGCCAATCGATACTCGCCTTTCTTCGAGCGCCGCCGGCCGAGTGTGATGAGCTGACAGATTTGCCCATAGGCCTTCTGCGTGGGCGCGAGCAATACCAGCTTCAGGCCGCAGACGGTGCGGAATTCGGCGCCGACGATGAGTTTGAAATCCGCGTCTGCCGCCGCCGCGGGCAACGCCCGCATGGCCTCGTGCGCGCGCACCACGCCGGCGAGCGAGCACTCATCGGTGAGCGCGAGTGCGCGATAACCGAGTGCGTGCGCGCGCGCAATGAGCTCGGCCGGATGTGAGGCACCGCGCAGGAAGCTGAAATTGCTCAGCGCGTGCAGTTCGGCATAGGCGCTCATGCCCACAAGCCCTGCAGATACCACTCGCCCGCGCGCCGGTCGCGAAACACCCACAAGCGCGTGCCTTCGGCGGTGTGCGCGAGGTAATAGTCGCGCCTCACATCGTCCTGATTCCACCAGCCGCTCTCGATGCGTTCCGGTCCGCGCACCAGACCGGAGGGTGCGTCGATGCGCAGCGGCTCAGGCAGTAACCAGCAGGGCCGGGGCGCCTCGGGCCGGGCCGCGTCAGGCTGCGCTGGCGCGCCCGGCTGCGCCGAACTGTCCGGCGCGACGAAGCGCCAGCCGCGCTCCGGACGGTAATCGGCATGCAATTGCAGGGCGCGGACGCTGTTCTCGCCAAGCCGTGCCCGCAGGCGATCGAGCAGCTGCTGCAATTGCTGCAGGGGCTGCGCAGCGCTGCCGAACAGATCCCCCTGCACGATCGACGGCGAGGTGAACTCGTGCGCCTGCAGGCGCAAGGCACTCACGGGCGCGGGCAGTACCAGCGAGTGCAGGCGCTCGCGCACCAGGGTCAGGAACTGCGCCGCATCGCGGCCGGCGGCCGACAAGCCGATGCTCACAGGGCTGATGGGATGGCGGTAATGCTCGAACAGCAGCGTAAAGCGCAGTACCGAGCAATCCCGGGCGCGCAGATAGCCCTGGAACTCCAGCAGCAGCCGTTGCAATGGAAACAGCAGCGCAGTCGTGGTGCGCACTTCACTGCCGAATTCACAACGCGCGAGATAGCTCGCAGGCAGGCACCAGGCCGGTCGCGGATCGCTGGCCTGGGCGCACAGCCGTTGCAGATAGGACTGCGTTTCGGGCCCAAATCGCCGTGCGATCGCACTGGCGGCCAGTTCCAGCACCTGGCCTATGCGGCGCAGGCCCGAGGCGTGCAGTGCGGCCAGAGTCTCTGCCGGCAGCGCCAGCAACTGCAGGGGCAGCGGCGCGAGTCGTTGCCGCAGCTGCATCCTGTCCAGCACATGGCGCGGTGCCGGCGCACGCGTGAGTAATGCGGCGGCGGTGGCTGAGGGCGCGAGAGCGCAGATATGGCTGTAGCCCAATTGCACCAGCCCGGCCTCGATCCTCGCGAGCAGTGCCGCATGACCATCGAACAGCGCGCAACTGGCCCCGAGTTCCAGCCACAGCAGCGGCTCATCGCTGGCATAACTGATCAGGCTGCTCCACTGATAGGCCCAGCCGGCAAGGCGTTCCAGCGCTGCGTGCTGGTCCGCGAACGCTTCACGCGCGAGTTGCGGCAGACGGATGCACAGCCACAACATCGGCAGGACTCGTATCAGAGAGGGCGTGCAGTGACAGCTGCAGGCGCAAACCTGCGCGGCCACCACGGCATTTGTGGATCTCCACGGCGAGCCCATCGGCCACAGGGCGCAGCCGCAGCCGCAAGGCTGCTGGCGAATGTTCGCGTGCGGCCGTGGCCGGGCGGTAGAGAATGCCGAGGCTGCCGCCGGCTTCGGCCGCGAGCTGCAGGCGGCGCACATTTTTATCGGCGATTTCGGCCGGCCAGCTCAACACGGCACCAAAGGCCGGGCAGCGCAGCGTCTGTTCCGCGGCCCACAACGATTCCTGCGC